>JACCDG011940708.1_pt1 | contig 30217 bp, 33 predicted proteins | sample 7442471 | NCBI WGS metagenome assembly JACCDG01 (sample SAMN15323444, study PRJNA562643) | freshwater metagenome | isolation source: river surface water | place: USA:Blue River Watershed | collected 2017-08-17 | reverse complement strand
CAAAGGGCGAGCCTTCTCAGTCCCTCGGCGTTAAGTCGGCAGCGCGCAAATGGGACCCGATCAGACGGGAACACGAACACCTGTTCAGTCGGAAATACTACTGCCTCTTCTGTGGCCACATCTACGGAGAGGTGCGGGTAACCCCGGCGATGCTGTGGTCCTGCGAAATGGGGGTATGTGGCAGTTGCCCCCAGGGTCACCTCACCGAGCTGATCCCAGGGAGTGTTCTGAAATACTACTCCCTCTCCCATCTAAACAGCCTGCCCGAAGGGGTAGTGCAGCACGAGTTCAACATCCACATGCAGTGGGCCTTAAAGGAATACGAAAATGAGTTCAAGCGCAGCGCCAATCCCCTCGACCGCTGAGGTGGTCACCCAAGCCAACGTCCTGGTCGGTCCGAAGGTTATGCTCGAAGGTGCATCTGGCACGGGCAAGACCTACGCCTTGGGCACTCTGGTCGATTGGGCGAAGAAGCATAACAAGAAGGTGTTCGTCCACTTCATCGAGAACGGATTGGAATCCTTGCTCGGTTATTGGACTGACCGGGGGTTGCCAGTCCCCGATAACCTCCACTGGCACAATTCCCTGGTCCGCCCTCTCGGACTCAAGTCAATCATGCGTGCAGCGGAAGATGTAGGTCGCCTCTCTTACGAAATGGTCACCAAGCTGCAAGACGCAGATCGCTCCAAGAACAACCCGTTCCACAAAATCCTGACAGCCTGTGCCGACTTCCCTGATGATCGCACCGGGCAGAAGTTCGGACCAGTGGACGAGTTCGGGAGCGACTGCATCTACGTCGAAGATTCCTTGAGTGAGCTGTCCAACGCTGTGATGAAGATGGTTATCGGCAACAAGCCAACTGCGGCCCCCGCAGACTACGGCGTTGCGCAGAACAACCTGATGAACTACCTGCGCCTTCACACCCAGGGTTCGCGTTACACCTATGTCTTGATCGCTCACGTTGGTCGTGAGACAGATGAGATCACGGGTGGCGTAAAGCTCATGACGAAGGCTGTGGGCAAGGCGATGAGCGGGGATATCCCCCAACTCTTCTCCGACGTCATCTACACAGTGCGCGAGGGTGATAAGTTCTTCTGGGACACGGCTGCGGGTAATGTGGACACCAAGACCCGTAACCTCCCAATCAAGTCCAAGATCACCCCGGACTTCTCTCAGATCATGGACCGCTGGTCTTCTCGCGGTAAAGTATAACCGCCCTCCAGAGCGTTAATCTGGAAAAACCTTAACCCAACTTCCATTTTTAAAGGAAATTTACCATGTCTCAATTCGATCCAAATGCCTTCCTGCACGCTGAAGTCAACGAAGTTTCCAAGAAGCGCAACCCTCTCCCCGTGGGTGAGTACAGCGCCATCTTGGGCGAAGGCAAGATCGTGCCCTGGACCGGCAAGAAAGATCCAACCAAGTCGGGCTGGCGTTACGACACTCCCGTGACGATCGAGATCCCTGCCGAAGTGCAAGGCGCCTCTGCCCTGCCAGCCACCGTGACCCAGACATATTCCATCATGCTGGACGTGTCGAGTTCCGGCGGCCTGGACATGGCACCGGGCAAGAACGGTTCGCTGCGTCGCTTCCGCGAAGCCCTGGACATGAACCGCGAAGGCTCCCCCTTCTCCTTCGCCGCAACCTTTGGTCGCGCTGTGAAGGTACAGATCACTCACGAGCTGTACGAAGGTGAAGTCCAAGACCGCATCGCCGGCCTCGCCAAGTTCTAATCCACAACAACCAGAGGGGGGCTATGGCTCCCCTTTTTTACTTGGAGCCCGTCATGCGCTTTAATGAATTTCAAAAGAAGCTGCTCACCAACAAGGTGATTCCAAGCCAATCGGAGGAACTCACGGACGCCCAACTCGTCCACTACATCGGACAGGAGTTGCAGTTCCTCGCCCTCCTCGCGGAGCGTCGGGGCCTCGACCTTGACATGATCGCCCAGTACCAGCTGGATCGCCACCTCCCCCTGAAAGTGAAGGCACCCCAATGACACAGTATCGCTATGCTAAAATCACCTCCGTCATCGTCCCCGAGGGGCGGCAGCGGAAGGACTTTCCCTTGGAGAGACACAATGAACTTGTGGATTCAATTCAAAGCCGCAGTCTCCTTATGGCGCCGGTGTTTCGGGTACTTGATGATAATCTTGTGCTTGTTGCCGGTGAGCGTCGTCTTAGGGCTGTTGCTGATATTTACGAACTGGGTGGGCGGCTCCGATACGATGGACAAGATGTCCCCGAAGGCTGCATCCCCTACACACTCCTCTCGGAGCTTGACCCGCTGGCTGCGGAGGAAGCGGAACTAGACGAGAACCTGCGTCGGGTGGACCTCACCTGGCAGGAACGGGCGGAGGCAGTCTCCCGCCTGGAGGGTTTGCGTCGTGCCCAAGCGGAGACTAAGGGCGCCCCTCCCCCAACGGCAGAGACGATCGCGCGGGAAGTCCTGGGTGACTTCACCTCCCCAATCGCCCAACTTGGCGCAGCTTATTCCGCCGCCCGGACGGAGGTTCTGGTTGCCCGCCACCTCGACAAGCCCGAAGTGCGCCAAGCCAAGACTGCTAAAGAGGCGATGAAGGTTATCGAGAAGCTGGAGAAGAAGGAACGCCGTGAGGAACTCGCAGCGCGTGTGGGCGAAACCTTCAACGCATCCCACCACGTCGCCCGACAGGGGGACTGCCTGGAGTTCCTCGCCGACTGCCCAAGTGGGGTGTTTGACGTTGTCTTGAGCGACCCTCCCTACGGTATGGGGGCTGATACCTTCGGCGGTCGTGATGGCCGAGTAGAGGGTGCGCACTTCTACGACGACAGCTATGAGAGCTGGGCTCTCCTGATGAAGAACGCCATCCCGGAGTTGTATCGTGTCACCAAGCCCGATGCGCACGTCTACCTCTTCTGTGACCTGGGCAATTTCGCAGAGCTGAAACTCCTGCTTGAAGACGAAGGGTTCCGGGTCTTCCGCACGCCCCTCATCTGGTACAAGCCCGGCGGTTCCCGTGCCCCTTGGCCTGAGCATGGCCCGCAACGGAAGTACGAAATCATCCTCTTTGCTGTGAAGGGGGATAAGAAAGTGACCAAGATCTACGGCGACGTTATCACGGCCAACGCCGACCCGCAGATGGATCACCCGGCCCAGAAGCCCGTCGCCCTGTACGAGGACCTGCTCAAGCGCTCCGTCAACCCGGGCGAACAGGTCTTGGATTTCTGTGCTGGTTCTGGCCCGATCTTCCCAGCAGCCCACGCCTTCCAGTGTGCAGCTACTGGGGTGGAAGCCGATCCCGCAGCCTTTGCAATGTGCCTCGAACGCCTGAAGGAGTTGTCATGAATCATGAAGCCTACCTCGTGGATACCGAAACCACGGATAAGAAGGACGGTGAGTGCATCGAACTCGCCTGTTATGCCCTCACCCCCTCCTGTGAACTCGGCGAAGGTTTTGCCTTGCGTTACAAGCCCAGCAAGCCTATAGCCTGGGGCGCTATGGCCACCCACCATATCTTGCCGCACGAACTCGAGGCTTGCCCACCACACACCCAGGCACGGAAGGACCTGCCTGCCATGACCTACATGGTCGGGCATAACATTGACTTCGACTGGAAAGTCTTGGGCGAACCCCCTGTCAAGCGCATCTGCACCCTCGCCCTGGCTCGCTACGTCTGGCCCAAGCTGGATTCGCACAGCCTCTCCGCTGTTCTGTACTACGTCTCCTCCGATAAAGAGGGTGCCCGCGAAATGCTGCGCGGTGCTCACTCCGCTCACGTTGACGTTCACATTAACCAGATTGTCCTCCGCCACATCATCGAGCAGACGAAGGTCAAGAACATCCAGGAGCTGTGGGAGCTGAGTGAACTCGCTCGCATCCCTACCATCATGCCCTTTGGTAAGTACCGTGACGAACCAATCTCCCGTGTGGATAAGGGCTACGCCATGTGGTACTCCAAGCAGCCTGATACCGACCCCTACATCCTGATCGCCTTCCGAAAGGCAGGTTTGCTGAAATGAACATTCCCCACGTCTTAATGGGTTCAGGCCCAACGTCTGCTTCCATCATGATCGTGGGGGAATTCTGGTCCCCTGAAGATGAGGTGACCAGAGAACCCTTCAGCGGAAGTGATGGGCGCGAACTGGATCGTATGCTTCTCGAAGCGGGCATCCACCGCTCCGAATGCTACACCACGAACGTCGTTAATGCTCGCCCCCCATACAACGAGCTTGAGAAGTGGATGCCTGTGAAGAAGACGGACATCAAGCCAAACTTCCTCCCCCTTAATGGCAGGTACGTTGACCCCGTTGTTGTCGCAGGTTACAATTCCCTCCTCAAGGAGATCGCGCTGATCAAACCCAAGATCATCATCGCGATGGGCAACCTTGCTTGCTGGGCTCTGACTGGCGAGTCTTCCGCCCTCAAGTGGCGCGGTTCCATGCTCTCCTACTCCGGCACGAAGCTCCTCCCAACCCTGTCCCCTCGCATGGTGATGTACAACTGGGAGTGGCGTGCTGATGTCGTGACGGACCTGCGTCGTGCTCGTCGCTGGCTGGCGGAAGATACGCAAGCCCCAAAGTGGAACATCCTGATTCGTCCTTCCTTCGAAGCTGCACAATCTACACTCAACCTCATCCTGCTCCTGCTCGCCGAGGAAGTTACCTGGATTGACTGCGACTTGGAAACCCGGGCTGGCCACATCGCCTGCTGCGGCTTGTCATGGTCTGCAACCAGCGCCATCTGCATCCCCATGATGTGCGTGGAGAATCGTGATGGCTACTGGTCCCTTGAAGAAGAAGCTGTTCTCGTCCACTTGATCTATCTGATCTTAACCCACGGCAATGCCAGGGTGCGTGGGCAGAACTTTTCTTACGACATGCAGTACATCCATCGTCACTGGCATTTCCTCCCCCGCTGTGACCAAGACACCATGCTGTCTCAGCACACACTGTTTGCCGGACGTCGCAAGTCATTGGACTACCAAGCCTCACTCTACTGCGACCACTACGTGTATTGGAAGGATGACGGCAAGACTTGGGTGAAGGGTGTGGATGAAGACCAGCTCTGGCGGTATAACGCAATCGACTGCTTCCGCACACGCGAGGTTGGTGAGGTCGAAGCTGATGCCATCACCAGCCTCAAGCTCGACGACGTGGAAGCTTTCCAGCAACGCTTCCTGAAGACCGTGGTCAACACAATGCTGCGTGGCGTCCGCATCGACACGAATGAGCGCAAGCGCTTTGCCAACACCCTCGAAATCGAGATTGCCAAGCGTGCTCGTTTCTTCTCCGACTTGCTGGGTCACCCCCTCAACCCAAAGTCACCCAAGCAGATGCAGCAGTTGTTCTTCGACGACCTGCGTCAACCGAAGATCTACAAGCGGACAAAGGACCGCATGTCCCCAACCCTGGATGATGATGCCCTCACCAAGCTGGGTGATCGTGAACCCATCCTACGCCCCTTGATCAAATCCATCAAGGAGTATCGTTCCCTCGGCGTCTTCCTCTCCACGTTCGTCCTCGCCCCCCTGGATGTGGATGGTCGTATGCGCTGCTCCTACAACGTAGCAGGCACTGAAACCTACCGTCTCGCCTCAAGCGAGAACGCCTTCGGTTCCGGCACGAACTTACAAAACGTCCCCAAGGGTACCAAGGCAAAGGACCCCGATGAGCTAACCCTCCCCAACGTACGCAGCCTGTTCATCCCGGATGAGGGCTTCGAGTTCTTCGACATGGACTTGGACCGTGCTGACTTGCAAGTCGTGGTGTGGGAGGCTGATGACTCAGACCTCAAGGAAGTTCTGCGTAAGGGTATCGACATGCACTTGTTCAACGCATGTGATATCTTCGGGATCAAGGGTATCCCCCCGGAGGAACTCATCGAGTCCCATCCCAATTACTCCGAGCGTCGTGCAAGCATCACCGAGGTAAGGCGGCAGCTTGCAAAAGCTGGTTGCCATGCGGTAAACTACTTTTGCCAAGCGCGTACCCTGGCCACTCACCTGGGCGGGTCTGTCCATGAAGCTCAACACTTCATTGACTCCTGGCTGGGAGCTCACCCTGGTATCAAGCAATGGCACACCCGTACGGAGAACCAACTCCGCAAGCACCGCTTTGTCGAGAACAAGTTCGGCTACCGCCGTTACTACTTCGACCGAGTGGAGGGCCTCTTACCCGAAGCCCTGGCATGGACCCCACAGTCCACTGTTGCTTGCGTAATCAACCGTGCCTGGGTGAACATCGACGAGCAACTCCCTGAGTGCCAAGTCCTCCTCCAAGTCCACGACTCCCTCGCAGGCCAATACCCTGTGCATAAGCGTGACATGGTGCTGGCTCGTATGAAGGAACTCTCCACCATAACCATCCCGTATGATGACCCTCTGGTCATTCCTGTCGGGATCAAAACCTCCACACGCTCGTGGGGACACTGCAGTTAAGGAAAGATAATGGCGCGTAAACTAGAGGACTGGTTAGAGGCCTTCGTGACTTACGCTTCCACTACGGAATCCCCGAAACAGATGCACTTCTGGTCGGGGGTTTCCGCCATTGCGGGAGCTTTGCGCCGTAAGGTGTGGTTCGATCAGATCAAATTCAAGTGGTACCCATCCTTCTACATCGTCTTCGTAGCACCACCCGGCATCGTGGCTAAGTCCACCACAGTCGACATTGCGATGGACCTGTTGAAGGAAGTCCCCGGAATTAAGTTCGGACCCGACAACGCAACTTGGCAGGAGGTTCCGGCTTCCTTCGAGGCTGCGTTTGAGATGTACGAGTACAACGCGGAGTGGCACCCTATGTCAGCCGTAACGTATCTCGCTTCGGAACTCGGTAACCTAATCGACTTCCGCAACCAGGAAATGATTAACCTCCTCATCACCTTGTGGGACGGGAGAAAGAGCTATGAGAAACGCACGAAGGGTTCGGGTAACAATATGGTCCAGGCACCCTGGATCAACATCATCGGCTGCACCACCCCTCAGTGGATTGCTACGAACCTACCAGCAATCGCGATTGGTGGCGGGTTCACCTCCCGCTGTGTCTTCATCTACGCGGATAAGAAAGAGCGCTTCATCCCCTACCTCGATGAGGTTACTCCTGGGGATGAGGAAGCCTTGCGGGACCACCTCATCCATGACCTGGCCCACATCTCAGCCAACCTCGTCGGACCCTACGCCCTTGACCCCAAGGCCCGCGAGTGGGGGCATGTGTTCTACCACGACCTCTGGAACAACCGCCCAATTACCCTTAAGGACGATCACTTCGACGGGTACATCGCGCGGAAACAAACCCACCTCCATAAGACAGCTATGGTTATCGCTGCGGCTCGCCGCGATGAACGCATCATTAAGCTGGAGGATATGGAGACAGCGTCCGTAATGCTGACCACGGCGGAAGGCCACCTCAACAACGTGTTCAAACGCGTGGGGGAGAGCGAAGAGGCCTCCATGATGGATCGGGTTATCCGATACGTGCAGGAACGGGGTTCTGTGGACTATGACCACGTTTACCGCATGGTGTACTCCCAATGCCCGGACTTCCGTGACTTCGAGGGCCTACTCAACGGCATCATTCGTGCCGGGTTTGTGGAACTCCAGGCCAAGGCAACGGGGGGCTTTACCATCAAGGCGAAGAACCTACTATGACCCGGGAAAATCAAAATAATAAACCCCGGGGATTAGTCCATCGCCTCATCACCCAGGAGCTAGGCTACTGCTGCCCCTGGGCTTTCTTCTACGCCTTCCGCCGGACCGCTATGATAGCCCTCCGCCTGGGGGTGGAAACCCGTTCCATCAGAAAGTGGAAAGCCCGCGTGAAAGCGGGCGAGGTTACCTGTGAAGGTTGTCCTGGGTGCATGAAGCAAGCGGTGATCCTGCACCGCAAGAAGTCTCAGTGACGGCGGTTTGCTCCCTTCAACTTCTCGAAGGTGCGCAAACCACCCAGCCCCAACATGCCGCCGAGCAAGGTCAGCAAGGTCTCCATGTCGAGTTCGGGGAACTTCACAGGATGACCTGCTAGGGCCGCCAGCCATTCCGCAATCGGGGCGATCACGAACTGCACGGCGAACCCTGTGCCACAGACCCAGCCGACGAACGGACGCCAGCCAGCAACGAACATATTGGGGTTCGCAGCCTCTACCTTGTTCGTTTCAATCTGCCCCTGGATCACCATCACGGCCATTGCGATTTCCTGCTTCTCTTGCTCCGTTTTGTTCGGAAAGAAGCGGTCAAGCACATTGCTAGCCAGTGAGGCGATCCCATCAATCGCAGCGAGACTCATGATATATCTCCTTAAGGGTAAAATACCGTGTTGCCACTCCGGGGTGGTACGATCTGAACGTGACACCATCCTTTGGTTGCAGACGGATGCTCCAGGTATAAACCGAACTCCTCCTTCAGGCGCTTACGGTTCTTCATACACCAGTTGTCCAACGCCCCGTCAGGATCGTAGAGATCAAGCGCTTCCCCCGTCATATGCTTCGAACGGACAGCAGCCTTCGGGGTGGCTGCGTTGATAGCAGGCGGTCGCCAGCCGGAGGACACCGGGGTTTTGGTTAAGGGGTGACACTCGATCTCCACCTTATCCCGTTCCATTGCGGCAACCATAGCGTTGATTGCGACAAGGGTACGTACAACATTGGTTTTGATCGTCGGGGTCAGGTCTTGGGGATACAGCCGATCCCGACCCCGGTAGTACATTTCAGCGGTGATCGTAGTCATTAGGCGTACTCGTAAATCACGATAGACCCACAGAATCCGGAGTCTCTGGCCAAACCGCTAGTTGAAGCACAAACACAGCCCCGGTCAGATACCCCCATGGTCGTGGGGCTGATCGTTTCCTTAAGCTGCTGGTAAAACGTCGCGTAGGCCGAAGCCATCGCGCCACCCAGAACATTGGCCTGCACACTCAAGTACTTCCAGGCTTGATGCCATTCGTCAATCAGTCGCATGACTTCTCCTGTTTGATCATGATCCGATCGCGCACCAGCAGGTAAATCTGCAAGGCGGTGTACAGCCCGGTTAGGAACAAGACCACTTGCTGCAAAGTGATATACCCGACAACGTAGCCAAGCCACGCCAAAGCCATCTTGAAAAATGCCATCTCAGGGCTATGCGCGGGTGATGTTTCCACATCCATGTGTCTATCCATTTCAAAGCTCATAACGGCCAGTTAGCCCCGCGCCTCTGCCGCTCGATGCGCAGGGGGTTGGGTTAAGTCGCAGAGATGACGAACGCAAGCAACTCGTCATACCGAACGCCGTAGCGGTTGCCAGCGGAAAGCGTTTTTTCTGTCCATGCGTCTTTGACCAAGTCCTTGATCGGCTGGCCGTCAGGACTAAGCATTTCCGAATCGCGGTATTGCGCTGGGTGCTCGACAAACTCGTCTTCCCACTCGTCATAACAAAGAACAGCATAGACAAACGGGTCAAGCCCCTCTGCTTCAAACGCTGCTTTTACGTCTTGAGCAATGACGCCAAAGTGGGTCCGGGCTGCATCACCCTTTTCCGCAACAGCATCATTAAACTTAAAGGCTCGGATCAGTGATTTACAGCGGGCTGCGACGGCCTTCTCGGCATCAGACAGGTTGCGCACTTGCTGCTTTTCTCTGCCATCAGATGTATTGATCGCGCCCGTCCCTGCATAGACCGTAGCCCAGCGGTAAGACGCCGAGCCCAGGTTGGAGACGTTATCGGCTGCATTGCGGAAAACGCCTGTGATGGCCGTGTCGCTGCCTGATGTGAAAACGACCTTATTGCTGGTTGTGTTGTGGTCGTAGAGCGTGACCTGTCCCGCGCTAGGGTAAGAGCTTAGAAACGACCATTGGTCGGTACCGTCAGCGGCCGCAAGTCTGAGCGCGGAGATTGCCGCCGCTGATTTGACATCCCCGTAGGTAACGCCCTCTGTCGTGCTCAACTCGTACAACGCGCCACCACCCAACGCGGGAGGCTTGTTAACCGTGAAAATCTTGTTCTGCGTGTAGTTGTATGCGCCGGTCACGCCGGTATTGATGCCAACAGTCCCATATCCGACGCGCAAGTTGGAGCGAAACCCGCTGGCCCCGTTCGTGATCATGTCGAACTCCGGGAACCAGTTCGACCCATCCCAAACACCCATGTGCATGTACATGGCGACACTTGAGCCAATATCAGTGCCGTAGCGGCTCACAAGCGATGACGTGCGGTCACCTGTTGTTGCCGTGTTGACAGATACCCATGAGGGGCCCTCTCCGCCTGTTACGCTAGCTCCGTGGATGCGGTATTCCATGTCGCCATTGGTGGAGAAGTGTGCGATGTGGCCCGCCGACTTGTACCGACGGTCAATCAGCATCACATCCGTCTGATTCGTCAGCGTGGTTAGGTCAATGCTTGTGCTGATGAATTCGTTGATGATGAGGTAACCACCACCTGCCGCATGGATTGCGGCAATTCCATCGTTTATTGCCGCTGTATCGGTGACGGTGCTAACACCGCGAGCACCATAGTCATACGCGCTTTTCCACTCTTGCAGCTTCTTGCCGGTGGTGTCGTCACCATAGGCGTTGCTGACGCCGTAACCCTGCATCCCAGCGCCCTTGCTGGCGTCTGCTGTGCTGGCTAGATCAGACTTGCTTGCCCCCAACAAGTAGACAAAATCGTTAACATCTTGTAGCCACGAACTGACGATTTTTGTGACACCGTCGATAAAAGTAGTGTTTGCCATATTAACCTCTCACAGTAGGATCAAATGCTGGATTCACAAACCCGGCAATCACACAACCCGACGTAGCGTAACCGGAAATCGCTGATTGCCCATTTGGAGTACATAAGGGAACAAATGTCGGGGTAGGCATCGGTTGGCTCCAAGGCGGGGTCATGTCGTCCTGGAGGTTGCGTACGAAGTCCTGGGGGTGCCTGGGCTCCCAATGTTCTGGGCATACCCAATACCCTTGCCAGTGCTTTTTCATGGTGGAACCTTTACGCTTCCTCCCGCACTGGTAACATTGTACGTTCCAATCCCCTAGCTGGAGAAAGTCTGCACGTCCCATATCACTTCTCCTCTTTGTTCATTTCGTGCAGCAAGGGGCCGATCAACGGAATGTAGCGATCGGCGTTCTTGTTCTGCGTGAGGATATCATCCCATACTTTGAACGGGGGCGCAAGTGTTCCGGCAATGGTTTGAATAGGCTTCCCTTCGCGAGCCTGGTCAATCACGTACTGTGACCAGCCCATTGTCTTCAGGAAGTTCTCTGGCACGTCACTCGGCTCAAACTCATCCTCCTTCCCCAGCAACCAGTTCCGAATCGCTTCGGTCGTGGCACCGGCAGTCCCGAGTGTAACCACGAGCTTGGTCAGGTTAGTCGCACCCTTACGCACGTTGCCCTTCGCCACCTCTTGCAACGCATCACGACGAACAAGATCCATCTGCTTGAGCATGTAGGTCTTGAGCATATACATGACGCGGCCATTGGGGTTGTCCAGGTACTTCTTCGGCACCTCCAGCTTGGAGATCGGCTGGAAGCGTGACAACTCCGCAAAGAGGTAGAGGCGAACTTCTGGGGTAAGTTCCCCAGCCTTAAGTCCCTCCACGAGCTTGCCAAAGTCTGGGCCAAAGGCTTCCCCATAGCGGGCGTAGAGATCCCCCACACCCTTAGGCGATGCGACTTGGCGGGTAGCTTTATTAAGCGCGGTGTTGATAACCACCGTCTTACCGAACTGGTCCACCGCAGAGAATCCCGTGACCTTGAAGATCTTGTCGAGGAACTTCGCTGTGGAAACCTCATGCCCGGCAATCTTCACGGGCTCTACGCTGCCTGAAGCCATCTCTTGGGAAATGTGATCCACCAAGCCAAGATCTTTCACCCCGGCCTTCTTCCGACCAGCGGCTAGCTGCACGACTGTTTGAATCGTGGGCATCATCCCATAGGCGTAAGCGGCCATCCCGGCATCACCCAACTGCACCATGCTGGAGAATACGTTCCCAAGCAGCGCAGCGTTGGTGAGGTTCTGATACCCCTTGAGGGCAGACACGGGGGAGCGTTCCCCTGGACCAAACCGAGATTGCAAGGCTGATCGAATATCCTCAGCCTTCTTCGCATCAAGCTTCCCTTCAGCAATACCCTTCTCCACCAGCTCCCCGATCGAGGCACCCAGGTTGAAACGACCTGTATCCGGATCCTTGACCATAGCCTTCCCGAAGAAGCGAGCACGTTCTTTCGCCTTCACCGCTTGGTTCGCATACCGCACCAGGGCATCGTCGGAGGACGCATAGAACTTGGCCATCGCGGGAGTGACCTGTTCAATCACACGGGCTTTCGTAAACCCGGGCTTTCCTGAGCCCTCACCACCTCGGCCGGCAAGATAGGCATTCACGACCTGCGAACGCTCCAGCTCATCCAGGCCTTGTCCAGAGGCTTTCAAGGACTTCTTCTCCGCATCCTGCAGGACTTTCTCCAACCCCTTTTTCTGCTGCGCGCCCAGGCTGTCAAGCAAACCTTCCAAGTCCTTCACCACACGGGGGAAGTAGTTCGGCAGTGTCCCCTTGATAACGCCCAGCTCCTTAAGCTCCTTCCCGCTCTCCTTCAAGAACGTCTGGACTTTGTCCCAGCTTTCCAGGGCCTTCGGATCCCCCAGAGCCTTGATGACCGCAGTCACCGAACGGAGGTCACCATTCTTCAGCGCCAAGTCCACGGCCTGACCTTCCAGCTTAGGCAAACCTCGCACCGCCTCTACGAAGGGGTTAATCTCCTCCAGCACCCGGTGGGTTTCTGTAAGCACCCGACGCTCATGATCCACTGCCCGAAGCCAGACGCGCTCATCCGCATTCTTGAGTGTGGTGGACACAAGCCCCAGGGCTTCATTCAGTTGCTTCGCAGCACCTTCCGCGGAATGACGTACAGCTGGGGATTTGGAATGGGCCAGCACGCCCAAGCCAAGGAGAGCTGCTGCCCCCAGGGCGTTACCCGCTGCGCTATCTTCCTTCGACAGGAAGCTCACCGCCGCAACGCCCAGACCAACAGCCCCTACCTTAGTCAACAGATCTTGATCCACCTTACCGAACATAGCGGAACGCCCACCACCCTCACGCAGAGGGGTGACGGGGACTTCATACCAGCCGTGACCTTCCGCATCCTTAACAGGTTTACCCCCCAAGGACTTGACGAAGGATTCCACATCCTTTTTGTGGCGATCGTAAATCCCCTGATGTTCGGGTGCAAACTTCGGAGCCTTGGGATCCTCGAGGATTTGCTTCAGGGCAGTGACTTCTTGTCGGGCCTCTTCCACGCGGGTAAGGGCTTCCTGGCGATGCTGGTCCACATCCTTACCAGACACCTTATAATCCTTTATATACTCATCATACTCCCGCAGTTGCTTTTCCCTGTACGACAGGTTATCCTCCGCCCGCACCAGTTCTTTCGCCGCCACTTCCTGACGATTGGGCCAGCCCTCCACCTTCGCCACTGTATCGGCGTCGGCGAAGCGCACAACCTTCTCCTCGCTACGAGCAGCGTCAGCCAATTCTTCCCGGATCAAACGGCGATGCCAGTTCTTCCGCATGGGGCCAATCTGCGAGGAGATGGCAGCGCTCTCTGTAGACTTGAGAAGATCCTGCCCCTGCCTCTGAATCCCATACCGGAAGTCCCCCATAGAGTCTTCAAGTAGAGCTTGCGCCTCATAAGGGGACCCCGCGTGGCGATCCTTTACAGCCTGTGCATAATAGTCTTCAGGGTTAGGGCCGAAGCGTGCTTCATACCGGGCTTTAACCTCAGGTGTTAGTGTAGATGCCAGCTTATCCGCGATAATCATCGGGGCATCTGGGTTAGCTGCACTGAGCTTTGCCAGCACATCAGCCACGCGACCAGGCACTTCAGCCGTATCCATATCCACGATGCGGGAGTCTCGTTTGTAGAGCGCCTCATACAGGATTTCGTCCTGCTTCTTAAGCGCCTGGACGTTCCGATTCGCCTCCAGCAGTTCTTCCCGGCCCATCGAGGAAGGCTTTGTTCGCTGCATCAGGTCGGACTGAACTTCGGTAACGTGCCGGGTATTATTTTGGTGAAATACCCGGGTGTGTCCGAAATACCTCGGGTCATTGAAGTGATTATCATAGGACAGTTCCATGTGCTCAGGCAACTGCCAAACGTGTGTAGCAGCGGAGTCTGTGTTTGCCACAGCAGGGGCGTCGCCAGCCCCGTCAGCGCTCTCCCACTCGTTGAGTTGCTCCGCCGTCCGCTTGGACACGCGACCAATCCGATCCAGGCCATAGTCCGAATACTCTTCATCCACCCTTTTGCCAAGTGAATAATCCCCTGTCTCCATACGCACTTGTTGCATCAAGGCTTTTGCGGAAACGGTATCCCCTGGCGTATTGTCCAGCACATTCCGCAGGGCATTCCGTTCGGCCTCAGCCACGTCGGAGCGTTTCATCTGCTCCTCAACCAGACGCTTGGGGAACTCCGTCCGATTCTGAGGGAGACGCTCAAGGGTCTTTAGTGTGTGCTGTTCCTGCGCCAGCAGGGGGCCGAGCGCTGGCACAATGTTCTCGAGGGCATCACGGCCAGCCCCACGATCTACCCCACCGAGTTGGCTTTGTGGGATACGTGGTTGGTTTGGGTTAGTCGGAGCAGGTGCCTCGAGCTGGGGTGCGCCACCCTCTTGCACAGGGAAACCCACATCGGGCTTCTTCCCCTCAGTCATGATCATGTCACCAGAAGCTCCTTGCATAACCTCCCGGCGGCGAGCCATGATCGCGTCCATTTGCCCCTCAATGTCCAGGTTCTTATGCTTGCGTATCGTGCGTTCGACCTCAGCTTTGGAGGCACCGCGCAAGATCAAGTCGTGTGCGATATTGAAGGTCTTAATGTCTTTATCCGCCTGGGCGTAACCGTCAATCACATCTTTGCCCGTCTGGGGAGTGACAGGATTCTCCCTCCCCTCAGGCGTCTTATTGTACTTGTTGATGATATCCTCAGCTGTGGCACGAGAGGACTTCCCCGCAGCCATATCGGCATCAGGCAGAGGCTTGTTCTTTTTCAGATAAGAGGCGAGTTTTTGTGCACCCTTTACCGTACCCTTGGCAGCAGCGCCACCAGCCACTGTGCTGACCACATCGGTGATGAAGCCTACGTCATCAGCATTGACGGCACCGTTAGTCTTGTGCTCGACATACTGCCCGCCCTTGTCGACGTACTTCTGCACAGCGCCCATTGCGCGGGCCACGTGGCCTTCGCCCAGCACCTCATCCAGCTTCTTCGCCCCGAACAATTGCTTGATCGGGTTGGCCAGATACATCTTTTGAGCATCCTCCATAAAGAATTCCCCACCCATCTTGGCGGCGGATGAAATATCTTTATGGGTCCGGCCTTGCATAGCACCGCCCACGTAGGTAGCCCCGCGCACGGCCATGCTACCGATGAAGGCAGGGGCACTCAGAACCATGTCGGCTACGTCAATCACGTCTTTGCCGAACTTCTTCAGCCCCCGGATGCCCGCAGCGTTGGACTCCTCCTGCGTCATAGGACGTTTCCCAGCAGGTTTGCCTTGGGGGACTGCTGGAGCAGGTGAGTCGATTTGATCCCACGTCAGGGCAGATGTGCCAGCACTACCACCCCCTGCTGGGGCGGATTCGATTTGATCCCAGGTTAGTTCAGGCATAGCGCCTCCTTATTTGGGGTTGTATTGCTTCACGACACCCTTGGAGTCGCGGTAGAACTTGCCGGGGATAAGTTCCCTCATCGTGGCAGGCATTGGCAAGGCGGTCTTCTCCGCACTCCCCGCACCACCATAGGTCTGCTTATCCTTACGGAACAGGCGGGACTCCGACTTGATGTTATCAGCGTTCTGCTGCACTGCCCCATAAACAGCGGACTTCATATCCACCCCGGGGTTCCTGCCCATAGCAACCTGCGCATCGGACGCAGCGTCAAGCGCATACTGTTTAACCTGGTCCTTGCTCAGTTCGGGGAACATCTGCTTCACAACAGCTTCAGCGTGATTGCGCATAGCGGGGGGAGGCACTACGGAACCCTTACCCTTAGTACCCCCACCATCCTTCGCAAGGCGAGCCTCCCGCGTAGCGGCTTGGTCAACTCGTTGCTGCGCAATCCCGGCACGAAGGCTGGCGACCTGAGCCGCCTGCTTCCCACGATTCGCACGCTCCTGAATCTCCTGTTCCCGCAGGTCCAATTGCTTTTGTCGAGCCTCCAACACCCCACGATCCTTTGCCGACAGCACAGCTCGGTTGAGTTGCTCAATCAGCACGGGGGAGTAGGTCTTATAAGCAGGAGGAACCTTCTCCTTCGTCATCGCCTCGTACCCTTCAATAGCCCGATCCAGTGAGGGTTGATCTTTCACCTCCCCCAGGGCGGACTGCAGCCAGTTGATCTGCTGCTGCTTTTGCCCATCATCCAGCTTCGCCTGCTCGAGGTCGAGCTTCTGCTGCCGCTCCTGACGAGTGCGTGCCTGCTCCACCTTGTCCAGCATTGTGGAGGCGAGCTTAAGCTTCCCGCTCTGCGCCAGGACGGAGGCACCGACTTCAAGGTTCCCTGCTAGGTCAAGCTCACCCTCCGGGTTCTTTGCCGCAGCCTCCTTCATAGCCTTTGTCGCCAGGACAATTGCTGTGCGATCGTCAGCTTCATCCTGCGCCTTGCCCATCTCCATCATGGACTGAGCTTTAAGGGTTTGCAATTTGTGCGGCTGCTCTTGCGCTTCAAAAGCAGTCTTCTGCTTCACCGCTGCGATATTAGCAGCGTCCGCAAAGGGTTGGTAAAAGGGGTCCATGTTATCTCCTTATCCGAGGCTGGCCACAGAACCACCGCCGCCGGAAGCGCCCCCAGACAGAGCCTGCGTGACCATCTTCTCACCAGCTTGAAGCCCTTCACTAGCACGACCAGCCCCGGTCGCCATGAGGGCGCTCCCTGTGCCGTACGCGGGTGTCCCACCTTGGGCGATAGCCGCTAAAGAGGACAGCTGCTGCTGGTAGAAGTTACCGCCGTACTCGGCCAGCCCCAGCACAGCATTCCCGGAACCTGTCAGACCTTGCTGTCCCAAGGCCCGTTGTACGGCTTCCAGACCCGCCTTATACATCGGCATTTCAGTGATCTTGCTCGGGTCACTCAGCAAGCTTTGCAGTTGCGAATGAGCTTGCATGGAAGTGTTGATCCCTGCACGCTCCGCATTTTTCATGGCCTTACCGTGTTTATAGTCTGACACACCCGTGACGACTTTCATAGCTTCGCCAACAACGCTCATGATTTTGGCCTTTCGATTGTAAAAGTTTCGTGTCCGGTTGGATACCATTCGCCAGTGGATACCCAGCCAAAGCGCTTCACCAAAGCTTTAACCCCGCTAGAAAGTATCGGGGCAATCAGGTACTTGTGAGGAACCTTCCCCCACACATCCTGCATGAACAGGCGAGAGGCCCTCAGCAATCCATGCCCAGAGTCATCGGCATAGAGGTGGACTACAGGGTATTCCGCCCGGACGTTCACTGTAAACACAACAGGGTGGTAATGGAAGATAAGGACTTCGCCATCACTAACCTGGCGCAAGGCGTAGTCGACCAGCACCTCCCGAGGAATCGGCATGTCCTCCGAGGATACCTTCTTGGCGATAATGCTTGTTGCAGTCATTTGTTTACTACAGTGGCTGTGGGCAGTGTGGTGTAGGTGATGCGAATAAAGTCCCCGGGGAACACGGTCACTTGACCTGATGTAACACCTGTTGGGAAGTATGACGCACCATCCCGGCTATATTCGATTGTAACACCAGACCCACCGGCCACGAAATACAGCTGGTCGCATGACATAGTATTCTGTGCCGTGATGGGGGATGGGCCTGTGACAGCCAGGGCGTCAACCTGCGTGCCGTTAACAGCCAAGTCGAGGGCAACCCAATACCCTTTCCAGCGGGTAATCATTTCCGTGTCCTCATACATCGGGACACTGTATGGAGGGACTTCCGTAACGCGTTGGCTCATGTTGTCCCCAAGGAAATGTGGGCGATCAGGTTTGTCACACGGAAGGGTACGTTCTCATTATTACTGATATGCCAGCCTCGGCGGCGGAAGGTCCCCCAATTCGGGGAGGTAGCGACACCGTCAGCCAAGCTCATATCACGAGTCGGTCCCCAATCCTTGTAATCATTATCCGTTGTACGTACCTGAACAGTCCCTGCTGAATTCTGGTCCCCGTGTACCTCAAGCTTCACATTGTGCTTCTTGATCCGTACCTGCTGATCCCATAAGGGGGTGTAGATATCTACAGGGATATTGTAAGCCGTGTTGTTCTGATCAGTGTCCTGGTACTTGGTGAAGTCCAGTTCATATATCTCGGTGGATGTGCAGTCATACAAGAGCACACCACCAACACGAGGGGCTGTGTAGGTATACCGGAACGACATTGCGGGGAGAGCCTCACTGCTCCAGGTCGACCAAGCCTTACTCGTCAGATCGTAACACAGGATACCGCTCGCACGCACGCTGTTGTAAGATAGTAAGTAAAAGTCATGGCCCCCAGAACTGAACCCGGTGGCGTACACTTTCGCTATATGTGTGAGCCCGGACAGCAAGCGTTCAATGTTCGGTGTGACGATATCCATCACCTGCAAACGCTCCATCATACTGATGGAAGTGCGACCACCCGAGTTACGGGACACCCAGATTAGAATGTCATTGATCCGTACCAGGGAACGTGTATGGAGCAGCCCAACTGAACTATTTTTCGCGGAGTCATTCCGGGCCAAGGGGGAACCCTGAGGCTTAGCCGCGTTATAGAAGACGTCGATCGAAGTCTCTTTGAACACCACGATGTACGTCAACTGCTTTTGGATCGCCTTCGGTGCGTCAGCGTCGGTACGCACCTGGAGAAAGTTCAGCGCAGCCCAAGTGGTCACGTCGTTGACAGCGCTATTCCACAGCCGACCATCACTCATCAACACGAACGTCAAGCCATCCAGGTACACCATCGGCCCGATACGGGTGGCACCCCCCGCTGACGGTGGCCATGCCGCTATCGTGGTGAGGGTAGCTCCGTCCGTCCAATGCGCACCAGTGCCTGACGTGATCAGGGTCTGTTGAGGGGTAGCCTGATTACTGGACATTTCCCAATCAGCTTCAAGAGCAAACCCAAGGTCACCGATGAGGGACAGGGCACCCGTGCCTGTGATCACACTGTACAGTTCTGTCTTCGCGGCAAAGGCTGCGGTATAGATTGCGACGAATCCGAGGTAAGCATCCCTACTATGTACACCGACTGTCCTTTGTGGATCAGCCCCTGGGGTAAGCAAGTTTGACACGAACCGGAGCGAGGGACGACGAAATACATGAACGGAGCCGTCGGGCTGACGCTCTACTACGGCATTGAGCAACTTCGCGTCTGTGTCTGTGGAGATCCCCCGGTTAGAGGGTTGGACAACCAAGGGAATCGACTTGAGTTCAACGCTCATCGGAAGTCTCCTTGAACATAGCCCCCACGGGCATCGACCTGGAACTGGATCGAGGTATCCTCAGTGTCCCAAGAGTTCAGCGCCTCTCGGTAGAAGGCGGTTTTGGACTCGCAACGCTGGACAATGCTTTCAGGTTGGCCCGTGCAAATATCTGCAGCCAGTGCCCAATGCAGGAAGATGAACCACTCTTGCGGGAACACCATATCATCATTGATGTTTACCACATTGGGTTGCTGAGTCCGTACGATAACGTGAACCTGACCCAAGGCAGCCACGTTATCCGGCACAAGCCACAGCCACAGGTTGATTTGCCCAGGCTGCTTGTCCTCAAAGTAACTATTGATCTGCCCTTGAATCCCAGGCTGGGACAGTCGTGTCCACTCGTTCCAGGACATTGGAATCAGGGGGCGTTGAATGTTGTTCTGGTCCTTGAAGTAAGCGTCAACGATCTGTGTGGGCTTAGGCATCACCACATCACCGGCAGGGCCGATCACGTAACGACCTTGTCCGGCCACCAGGGTGATCGGCACATCTTCCATCAAGAACAATTTGAGCCCCTGGGTCTGTTCGAAGTTGATGATGTCATTCAACCGAATCATGTACCGGGCTTGTTGTGCTGGTGTAGGGGTTTGACCCTCTTGGAGCAACCCCGCATCCTCCATAGCATTTTGGATGATCCGGGATGCGGTGTTGTCAGCCATGATTAGCAACCTTTCTTGCCGTTGTTGTTGCCGGATTCTTGGACGTACTTAAAAAACAAGGTACGCAACTCCGTCAAGCTTTCCTTGAGCCACTTGATATCGCGTTGCATGGCACCCCAGCACATTGCGCCAGTGACCAGACCCGCAGCCGCACCCGCGGCCAGTTGTTGGAGAATCGCTTCCATCATACCCCCTGTTTGACCAGTTGAAGAATCACAGTGAAGTTCTCTGTACCGGCAGTCCAGCCCACTGTGCTCAGTGTGATCTTACCATTCTTACCGACACCTGCGTTGTTCTGCAATCCGCCGAACTGACGGAAGGGGAGCTTACCCCAACCGGACAAGGGCAGGGCGTCAACAGGGGCGGCGGCATCCCAACGCAACAGCACGCCCAAGGGGTCGCTGATCGCGAACTCCACCTGGTCGATGCGCAACTGTGTGGGGACGGGTGATAGCAAAGCCGGATCAACGATCACGACGTTTGTCAGGTTGGCAGTATCGAGAACGCCCGTGACCTTAATCACAGTATTACGAGCACCGTCAACGAGGATTTGGGTATTTACTACGTTGGCCATATCGTCCTTTCAAGTAACAGAAAAGGGGGCCGGAGCCCCCTAACCCTTAGCCTGGGGTATCAAGGGCCGTTGGAGCCGAAGATACCACGAGGATCGGTACAGCCCACTGAGAAACGCATGTAGCTCAAGGCCTTGGCGTTCTTGGTGTCGAAGTCGTTGTCCTGTTCGAACGATGGCTTCTCACGCCAGAACATGCGCATACCGTCTGGGCAGTTGGTGCGGATGAAGAAGGCGTGTGGCTGGGTGAAGTAGTGGTTCATCTTGATACCACCGGGGAACGCATTGGTCGCCTTCAATACGTTGATGTTGTTGGTAGCAGTGTTGGACTGCAGTACCGACTTCATAATGCGGTTAGCGTTGAACCAATCCTGACGGGTCACGTGCAGGGACTCTGGCATGATGTTGACCAGCAGGCCGCGATCGTTTTGAGTACCCATGATCTGGATGCTCAAGTCTTCCAGCGCAGCTTCCGACAAGTCGGCTGGGGTTGCCAGTGCGTTGGAGTAGGTGCCCCCTGTGACGTTCACGTGGGCAGTGTCGATCAGTGGGCGACCGTCTGCTGTGGTGAAGTAGGTGTTGTTGAAGGCGTTGTTGTACAGGAAGGCGCAGACGTTTTCGATGGTTTGATTCATCGAGAAGGCGTTGGCCTTCACACGGCGCTGCGACACTTGTTCGTACAAGTTGTCCTTGATTTCTTCGTGTGTCACGATGTAGCCCAACGCGTAAGCGATGTGGACGTAAGTCGTGATGATACCCTGGGCTTCAGAGTCGTACGAAGGGCCTTGGCCTTCCGGCTTGATCGGAGCCAAACCGAAACCGGTGACTTGGACGTCTTGTTCGTATGCACGATCAGACGTTTCAATGTCGAACAGGTCCGTGTACTCGGTTGCGTGCTCGTTGTAGATCTGACCCCAGATGGCATGGATACCAGGCCAGAGCAGTTTTGGGTGGGTGCCCGTGTTGATGATACCAGACATGGTATGCTCCTTTCAATGTTAGATTTAGAGGCCGACTGTACCTGCGCGGTAAGTGTGCTGGTTGATGATCACGCGCCACTTAGCGTTAGTACCCACGGCGTTGTCTTGGCGAGGTGCGATACCGATAGCTTTCAGCTGCAAGGTAGCGCCGACAGCTCCTGTGGAACTGTCCAGCTGCCAACCCGACAGGTAACCGTTGTTGGCACCGGAAACCAAGTTGAAGTTCTTGGTACCATTGGCTGCTGTGATGGCACCGCCAACGCTGTCTTCTTGGATTTCGAAGATAGTGTTGGGATCGTCAGCCACCATGACGTAGTAGACCTTCGACTTTGTGGCGGGGATGATTGTGGTGTCCAGGTTGGCAGGGTCGACGAAAGCCGAACCGTTTTCCAGACCACCTGCGCCCAGCAGAGCGCCGACCACATCGTTACCCGCGCCAGCAACAGCCAGGGTCACCAAGGGCACACCGTCGGCAGTGACACCGCCGGCCAACTTGAGCGGATCACCAATGGCGAAAGCGTTGCCATCTGTAGATGCGATTGCGTATGTACGGCCCTTGCCGTTCCAGGACGCACCATTCAAATAGCCTACAGGGGACAAACCCATTGGCTTCGAGACGTTAGGCATAATAGCCTCCTATTAGATTGGGTGTTTGGGTGTGAAGAGGTCTTGCCCCTTCTTTACATACCGTTTACCACGGTCGGAAGCGCTTTCACCTTGAGCGGCACTGCCACCACCACGCAATTGCTGTGCGATAGATTCGTTACGTTCCAGGATGAGTTTCTGGTCAGCCTGCCACCATTCCTGTGGGAGCTTCATCAGATACAAACGCTCTGGGTCACCATTCTCGTCGGCAGCATCACCAGCCAAAATGCTGATGTTGGAACCCAGGTCTGTGGAACCGGTCGTGGTCTTGGGATCGGCCAAGCCAGAGTTGTCCACAAAGATACCATCTTCAGCTGTGACGTGGGTGTAACCTGCGGCTTTTGCTCGTGCCACGTTCTTACCCAAATGCCAGTGAAGGTGGAAACCAGGGATTTCGGGAACCGACAGTTTCTGATTCGGTGCCGACATTGGAATGCGACTTGCCTCAGTGACACGCGCCTTGGGGACGTTGCCGATGTTTTCCTTGTTTGGGTTCATTGCTGTTCTCCTGCGAAGTAGTCCTTCGCATATTGATTGCGCCAATCGGCGAGAGTTTTGTAAGCACGGCCTTCACCGACCAGACGTTCGCCGAAGCGGTCACATGCCGCACGGGCGTCTGCGGGGAGGGCATCGAAGGTTTTGCGACCACGGCCACCACGAGGGGTGGTATCGGCAGCACCGCCAACCTTGTCGAACTGACGTTCATCAGATTCGGAAGGGAAGGCTTTGTCAACCTGTTTGGCCACTTCGTTGAAGAAGGCCAGGCCAGTCAAGTCGTTGTTGGCAGGATCGGCACGCATGGACTGTGCGAGCCCGTTGGCGAAGGCTGTCTTTTTCTTATCGACACCAAACCAAGAGTTTTCCTTGTGCCATTCCACGAACTCTGGGTCCACCTCAGGAGTGGGTTCCACAGACTTGGTAGGGGGAGTGACCACCGGCTTGATCTTGGCTTCCTTCTGGGCAGCACGAACTTCTTCCAGCTGATCTTGCACTTGCAGTTCACGTTCAACATCACCGTCTTCGCGAGCGGACTTGAGGTCCTTCGTCAGTTCGATGCGTTGTTGTTCCAATGCACGGGTCAAGGAATCGCGATGGAACTCTTCGAACGCCTTGAGGGAGTCCGTACCAGCTTCCACCAACTGTTTCAGTTCGCGTACCTGTTGCTGGGTCTGTGCCAATTCCGTGTGGAGCTTCTTATTGTTTGCACGTACCAAAGGCAGGATTTCTTCGCCTTTACGCACAAATGTTTCAGCATCCACCCACGCATCAGCGGGGCCACGGAACTGCTCTTGTGGGACCCAGCCCAACTGTTTTGCCTGTTCTTCGACGTTCATGCTTTCTCTCCGGTTACCTTGGCAAAGATATCACGATCATTGACGAAACGATATTTCTGGTCATCCAACGGACCAATGGCCATTGCGCCAGCGAACTTAGCCACCATGACTTTGTCGCCAACCTTCGCCCGTGGGGTGCTTTCGTCTTCCCAAGCAGCTGGACCGATAGCCACAACAACTGCACGTTGTTCCAGCATGTGGGTGCGCTCTTGGACCTGATCGGGGATCACAATCAAACCCTCTTTCTTTTCGGGTTCGTACGGTTTCACCAATACTGCGCGGCCCAGGGGTTCCAGGCCAGAGGTGTTTTCAATCGCTTCACTCATTTGTCATATCTCCTACGAAGGTTTCGTAGTCTAGGTTTAAAATACGAGATGCCATCTGGCACTCGCCCACTGCACCGGCGTTACGAATGATCGTCTCCGTGTGTCCGTCACCAAGGTACTGGCCGTTAGACCATTGCACCATCAATTCCTGCTTCCGCTTCTCCACCCAGCGCAGGAAGTCCTGCGTCAAGGGCTGGTTGCTCCATGCCTCCCATTGCTCCTGGGAGGGCAGTTGGTCCGCCCGGGAGGGCTGGGACTGAGGTTGCTGCTGTACCATCTTTCATTCCTTTGTTGAGTACATCAATGAGGCGGAGGAGGGAATCGTCATGATGCTTGAGCAACCCGAGGGTCGCACTGAATGCAGCAATACGATGGCCTGCTTCCGCAAGGGCAACACCTGCCAATTCAGACTGGGCGCGTGCTTCGAGTTCAACGATCTTGGCGGAGTTGACCCGGCGCTGTTCCATGAGTTCGGCAATGGCCAGCTGGGTCTCTGTTTGCAGCTGCATTTGTTTGAGCTGCAACTCTGCCTTAGCCAGTTCGAGCTTCTGTGCCTCGACCTGGGATTTCGCGTCAGGGAGTGGGGGGACTTGATCCGGGCCGGGGTAGATCATGCCGATGCCCTCGACACCCAGAGCACGCAGCCATTCGCGTTCCACGGCCTCCAGGTTGTAACCGGGGGTAGAGGCAGCCGCACCCTTCACCAGCATGATGCGGTTGAGGCGGGCTTCTTCCGATACGACTGTTGGGTCGGCGGAAGGGACCATGTTATCCGGGTTGTCCAGGTAGTCTTCACGATAGACTGTCTGCGCATCACCGAAGCTCACACGCTCAGGCAGGTACTTGCCATTGAGGATGTAGAGCTTCTTGCACTCCATCTTCATGCAGCGCCATACGCGTTTGAACAGCGCCGTGTAGATCTTCGAGCCCTGCTCGACGAGGGAGCGTGCTGTCGCAGCGGGTGTGTTCTGGCCGATGTTCTGGCCGACCATGATATCAGTAGTGCCCGGGATGCGCTGAGCGTAATCCACCAGCAGACCGAGCAGCTGGAACAACACAGGGGAGGGTTCGCGCACCGGCAAAGGAACAATGTCCTTCCGCAGGTCATCGCCCGTGCTGTCGACTTTGTTCCACTCCAATGGGGAGAATGTGAGCTTACCCCCACGGATCTTAACTCCCCGGCCCAGAAACCCACCAGCTGTTGTGGCCATTGTACCAGCGTCAATGAGCTGGTTAATCAATGAGTCTACGGAGGCGTTCAAGGGACCGAGGAGAAGACCAAAACCAATGTCGTATACGCTGTTGTCAGGTGATGGGATGAAACCGTACTTGGTGAAGTATTCAGTAGGAACGATGCGGAGAATGCGCCCAGCCTTATTACGCTGAATGTCTTCCATACGATCCCAGCGAGCTACGATCCGCACAACGTACTTGGACTGCACGCAGAACGTGACGATGTAGGGTTCGGCATAGCCGTCCTGGTCCAGGTCCAGCCAGCAATGTTGCTCGCCGAATAGGAATGGGGTGTCGTAGTCTGTTTGCGGGGCGTTACTCCCTGTGCGCGTGTCTTGCCGAGCCTCTTGCATACGAGGCTGATACGTCGAGGCGGCTTGGTACCAGGACTCTTCCAGGATATCTTCCCACACACCGCTTACGCAGAACTCATAGATCTGGTTGCGGTAGTAAGGGATGAGGTGGGTTTTGCGCGCGCAGTCCTCGACAGACTTGGCGTAGTAGTCCAGGCAGAAATCCCTTGCCAGCACCAGCTCGGAGACGTTATGTCCTTTGGCCACGGAGTAGTAAGACTTCTTGAAAGCACACCCCACGATGGGGAGGTTAATCAAGAGGCGATCCATACCCTCTTCCCAGCCCTGGTCTACTTCCAGCAGCTGGTTGCTCATGTGCTCCCCAATGCGGGTAGCGCGCAAGTAGGCTTGCCCATCAGGATCAGGTCCGGTGACGCGATACTTGACGATATCGGGGCCATGCACGATGGCGGGGTAGGCGCGGGAATGGAACTGCATTGCGCCGATGGTGACCAAGGGGAACTTTACATTCGAAGAGCCCGGCCATGGGAAGGACTTCTCCTTCACCACCTGCATCGCCAGATCCATCGCGGCTTCCATGCGGGTGGACCAGCGCACGCGGGACTGCTCATCAGCCTCGTAACCAGCCGACACGTGCTCACCGATGGTGCACAGATCTTCTTCATCAAAGCGGTCACACAAGTTTGGGGACTTAGTAACGGCTTCTGTAAGGGTGAGCTTTGTCTTCAGGTTGAGCATGTTAATAGCCTGTAATTGCGTTCCGACCTAAGCGGTCACGTGGATTGTGTTTCACCATTTCGATCTCTTCATCATCCCAGAAGTCCTCTTCGATGACCTCCGCTAGTTGATCGAACCCGATCGAAAGCAGGGCGGTCGAGTCGAATTGGTCGTCTGCTGCCGCATCCGAGTGACCGGTGAACCGCAGCAACTCCGCCTCATATGGCGGATACCACTCGGCCCTTTTGTCAAAGCGAACACCGTGTGCGCGCATACGCTTCTGCAATGAGCGCCCTCGCGTAGCCTTATCCTTGCTCGCCGTGAACTCCACGAAGTTGATCCAAATATCGCGCTCCGCCATTTCCTTCTTGACGATCGGGTAGAGCGTTTGCCAGATGTGACCTTTTTCAACAAAGAATACATCTGGACGATGTGCGCGGTGTACAGCAAATAGATTCTCAATGATCTCATAGCTGTCCCAACGACCAACCCGCTGATCAATGATATGCAGAAGGTTTCCAACATCTTTACCACCTACAGTCAGCGATGTACGGTTAGCTTTATCCGCCTTGGAAATGGCGAAGTCGGCTGCGGCACAGACTAACTTGCTTGATTCGTAATCGTCTTCGTTCATGGGCCGGAACCAGTCCCTGTGCAGGTAGGCTTCGGCGTTGTCAAAGGGGTCGTTGAGGTACTCTTGGGAGTAACCCGCAGCGTCCCCTTGGTTGATGAACATCTGGCGAATGCCTTGTAGGCGCTCTTCAGAAAACTGTTCGGGCCACAAGATATCGGTGAAGTCGTCAAAGGCCGCATGGGCCTTGTAGAGCTTCGTGTTCCAGCGAGAGTCCTTCATGACACGGGCCAGGAAGGCATCCTCGTGCAGGATTGTACCCTGGATGCGGACAACCCCGCCCTTACGCTTGCAGGGGATCAGCGCACGATATATCCACTTGAGGAACTTCTGGCGTCGATCACGGTTCTCAACCTGTTCGTCTTCTTCCAAGTCATCGCCAAGGATCAGGCCAGGACGTTTACCACGCCACTTCAGACCCCGCATCTTCTGCCCCGAACCCTTGGCGATAAAACGACAACGGTGGCCATCCTTGAACAGAACCTCCACTTCCCCGCGAGCGTCCACTGGCAAGGAGGAGACTTGGAAGTCCTCGCGCAAGTCATCGTTTTCCCGGAACTGTGCGGCGATGTCCCCGAGGTGGTCCATTGCCAGAGCCTCCGTTGCGGATACCACAACGATGTAATCTTGCACGCGGAAGCAAGCCACGGCCATTGCAAAGGCGTGGGTGAGTGCTGTCGACTTTGCGTGGGATCGGGGGGCAGCTCGTGCTGCAAGTTCAATCTCCATGTCGCAGTAGCTCTCCCAGCACTCTCTGTGGAAAGGTGCTACGGGCTGAGGATTGTCGTACATCGGGGATAGATACATCCCGGCGAACGCCTCAAGCAGGTCTGCAGATAGCTTAACCGTCATGGGGGTATTCTATGCGGACGGGTTAGGGGAGTCAACTGGCAAGGTCTTTTGAGGAAATTGCCGGGGGTTATTAAACAGTTATGGCCGGGAAGAACACTAACGCCCCTCACCAAGTCCACACCTGCCTACGGCGTAGCGGCTCTCTATCGGGAGTTTCCAACCCGAGCAGGCGGCACTCCTGGAGCCAGTAAAGGCAAGCTACTTTGATATCCCCTCGGGAGGGTCTAGGGTTTACGCGGGAGAAGTCAAAGGGACGAGGGGGACGAACCCACTCGCCCTCACAAGGTACGTCTGTTGGTTGTACCTTGCGGCGCATGGCTGGTTACCAGCCCTTTGACGAGCAGGTGGCAATCAGTGCATCAATTGTTTTTCGCGCAAGGTATTCAGAGCCTCGGCCTGGGTATGGGTGGGTGCCATCATTGCCGGTCACAATCGCGCTGTTTCCGTAAGCGATTGACGTGCCGTTTGGTGCGGTGTCGTTGTCCCCCTGCCCCTTCACCCACGGGTTGCTGCCAGAGCAAACAGGGATAAAGCCAACACGCGACTGATCAAGCGATAGGGCTGCAGCCTGGATTGCCGACTCAACAGCAAGCGACCCCGCATCGTTGTTTCGGTTCTGAGGCCACGGCCCCATAAAGACCAGCTTGGCCGCCGTGCCGTTGAGCAAGGCTGATCCGACGGATACCGCAGCCGCCTGAATCGCTACAGCATCAAGGCCATAATCGTTTGTCCCGAAGGGGATCAGGATTACCGGCGCACTCGCGGCATTTGTTGCCGATACGACTTTTGCCAGCCACTGCGCATTCGTCATATTGACAAAACCGGTCTTGATGTAGCCCGCACTGGCCACGCCAAGCGCCAGGACATTAAGACCAGATGCGTCGCGCAAGCAGCCGCAGTATGTTTCAGCACCGAATGTTGCAGGGGATGTTGTGCCTTGTGTGTAAGAGTCACCTGTCACCACAATTGGGAGTGGTGGGGCATCGACTGCGTAGATCGTGTCGTTCGGACCAACGACTACGCCTTTCACTGTCTGAGATTGCTCAAACTCCAGTGCGATGGTTTTGTTGTAGACCGTCGCGCCAAAATCAAGTTGGACGTTGCTGTTACCAACAGTGGTCGCCGAAGCCGAAACCAGCGCCCCATTCACTCGGAAACGGATCAGGCCAGCGCTAAGGCCATTCAAAACAAACTGGATGACCTGTCCGGTGAATGTCACCTCGCACAAGTAGTGCTTTGCATTGTTCGCTGTAGCGTAACTCCCGCCAGAGTTACCGACGTTGACGCCACGTAGATAGCCTGCGATGTTTTCACACATCACTGACGTGTCGCCAAACGGCACACCTTTGATTCGAATGCGCTTGTACCCGTCAGTGTCGAAGTAGTTGTAAGCCTGCCCGTTTGTGATTGCAGCAGCGCCAACCGTTACGGTTGGAGGGCTTACCATGACCGCCAAATCCAAAGGGCTGTTATTCTGCGCAGACTGATAAGCCGTAGAAAGCTTTGCGGCCAGCGTTCCATAACCGCTACCGTTCAGCGCATTTTTGCTCGCATCGTCCAGCACCTCCGTGCCATCCGGGTTGACGACTTTCATCATCGCGTCTTTGTAAGAGGATTGTGTAGTCATGCTTCACCTGCCATACGTTTGTGTTGACGGACTGCTTGCGCCTCTGTGGGCTCAAACTGCTCTTTCAGCGGGTTAACCGCCTTCAAATCCCGGTCGTGGAATTTGCGCCCCTCAGCCTGCTTCGGTGCCGGGGACTTCTTTTGCTGATACATCGACGATTTCATCAGGATTCTCCTCGCGCGTCTTGCGCAAAAGGCCGACAAGTCTGTCAGCCAAACCATTTAAACGATCCACTGGTGGTTGTTGCGCCGGAGCCACTTGCTGTTGATGCCCCAGCCCGCCCGCGTTGATAGCCTTCCCACCAACTTCCAGCGCCTTTAGCAGCGTAGCATCTGAAATCGACGCCGCCGGAGCGGAAAGTTTCTCCAACAGCACCTCCTGCGACTTGAGCACGATCGCCCGAAACCTCTCATTAACCGAAACCCGCAGTTCCGTGTCAACAATCTCCGCCCGCCGCGCACTCAGCCGCTCCCGAAACGCATCACTTGCCATAATCACGCTCACCCAGGAAGGCGTATACCCAAAGATCCCCGCGAGTTCATTCTGCGAGATATCCGGCTGCGCCACAATCAGATCAATCATGGCGTCATGACTATATCTAAGCCTCTTCGGCCCGAGTGGCGTCGTGTCCCGTGGCTGCAAATACCCAGGAACCTCGCCTTGAGGCCCCGCTACCAGTGCTGTCATATCATCCCCTCTCCAGGGCTAGTTAAAACCATCCCGGGCTTTCGCCCTCACGGGCGTAGTGTAACCCGGAAGGGTGGAGGGTGGAAGGGCTTGGGCGGACCCGGGGGTACTTGCCGGCGATTATCAAAAAGTAATACCCGGCATATATAGAAAAGTTGCTGCAAAATGTGGGGGAGGGGAATGACCCTTTTCAAAGTAAGT
>JACCDG010563611.1_pt1 | contig 30248 bp, 29 predicted proteins | sample 7442471 | NCBI WGS metagenome assembly JACCDG01 (sample SAMN15323444, study PRJNA562643) | freshwater metagenome | isolation source: river surface water | place: USA:Blue River Watershed | collected 2017-08-17 | reverse complement strand
GCGCGGCAAGCAGCGCAGCGTGCACAACACCTACTTCACGCTGCCCGTCATCTTCGCGATGCTCAGCAACCACTACAGCTTTCTGTACACGCACGAGCACCGCTGGGTGCTGCTGTTCGTGATGATGCTGGCGGGCGCGCTCATCCGCCAGTTCTTTGTGCAGCGCCACGGCTACCACCTCGGCCGCGCCAAAAACCCCTGGCCCTTTGCCGCCGTGGGCGTGGCCATGCTGCTGATCGTGATCGTGGCGCTCAAGCCCGCGCCCGTGGCTGCACCCGCTGCCAACGCCGAGCCAGTGAGCTTTGCACAGGTCAAGGCAGTGCTGGAGCAGCGCTGCTACATGTGCCACGGCGAAGCCGCGCAGATGAAAGGCATCCGCCTCGACCAGACGGAGGCTGTGCGCGCCAACGCCCAAGGCATCTACCAGCAGACCGTGGTCACGCGCCAGATGCCCATGAACAACGCCACCCAGATCACCGAAGAAGAGCGCCAGCTGATCGCCCGCTGGTACAACGCGGGCGCGAAGACCGAGTGAGGCATGGATTGCCCGGTCAAGCCGGGCAATGACACGTGAGGGGCCGGGCAATGACATGTGAGGTGCCGGGCAATGACATGTGAGGTGCCGGGCAATGACATCTGTTTGTCATCCTCGGCCACCTGTCTCGTCATCCTCGAGCCGCTGTTTTGTCATCCTCGGACCGCTGTTTTGTCATCCTCGGGCTTGACCCGAGGATCCATGGATTCCATGGTCAAGCCATGGAATGACAGGGCGGGGTAGATGCTCAGATCAACTCGGAGCATGGCACTGGCGGGCTTGACCCGAGGATCCAGGTGGGCTGGTGTTGTCTTGATTGACAACGCTCTGACATGTTGGCATGATTGCCAACATGTCGGCGAAACTCATCACCCGGTTCAAGAACGTGACGCCAGAGGGCGACATCATTGAGTGGGTGGTTTGGCAAGTGCCCCAGCCCGTGCCCCCCACTGAACATGGGTTCAAGTACCGTGCCGCTTACATCGTCAGCGGTCAGAGGGTGGTCGGTTTTGACAACGAGCGTGGTAAAGGGGATCACTGCCACCTGGATGGTCAGGAGCAGCCTTATGAATTTCGTGGCGTGGAGCAGCTTGTCGAAGACTTCATTGCCGCAGTAGAGTCCCGGAGGACACCATGAGCGAACGATATCTGACGATCACCCTTCAGCCCGACTGGAAAGGGGCTTTGCGAGCGGCAGCCAAGGCGAGCATTCGCAAAAGTTACCAAGGCGAGGTGCTCAATTTCGAGAGTCCTGCGCAGTTCTTTGGTCAGCTCACTGACAAACGTTGGGAGCTGGTGCGCACCGCCCAAGGCAAAGGCCCTTTGTCTGTCCGTGAACTGGCCAGACTGGCTGGCCGAGACGTCAAGCGCGTCCACGAGGACGTGGTGGTCCTTTCGCAATTGGGCCTGCTGGAGAGGACTGAAGATGCCGGGGTGGTCTGTCCCTACACCTGCATGCACATCGACATGTTCCTGAAGGCCGCATGACCACCGATCAAATGAGCTTCGGCTTTGACACCGCGTCGCATGACGCGCTGCCCACGCCGGCCAAAGCTGCCTCCAAGACCAAAGCCTCCAAGACGCGCGTGCTGACGACCGCCGCCGAAGCGCTCTCGCACGACGCCATGGCCCAGGCGCTCGACGCGCACCCCGACTACAAAGTCCTGCGCCGCCTGGTGCCGCGCGACGATTGGGGCGCTGCGCCGGCCGGCGGCACGCAGCGCGTCATCGTGCTCGACACCGAAACCACCGGGCTGGACGCCAAAAACGAACGCATCATCGAGCTGGCCATGCTCAGCGTGCTGGTCGACACCGCCACCGGCCAGCCCGTCGGCCCCGTGACCACCTACGAATCCTTCGAAGACCCGGGCAAGCCCATCCCTGCCGCCATCACCGAGATCACCGGCATCGACGACAGCATGGTGCGTGGCCAGCGCATCGACGACGTCCGCGTGGCCGAACTCGTGCAGGCCGCCGACCTCATCGTCGCGCACAACGCCGGGTTCGACCGTCCCTTTGTCGAAGCCCGCCTGCCCGTGTTCGCCACCCGCGCCTGGAACTGCTCCTTTGCCGGTATCGACTGGAAAGGGCAGGGCAGCGGCTCGGCCAAGCTCGAATTCCTGGCCCACGAACGCGGCTGGTTTTACGACGCCCACCGCGCCCTGGTGGACTGCCACGCCCTGCTGCAGGTGCTGGCCGCGCCGCTCAAGGCCGGCCACAGCGGCCTGCAGCACCTGCTGCAAGGCGCCAGCGCCACCCGCTACAAGGTCCGCGCCACCGGCGCCCCGTTCGAGGCCAAAGACGCGCTCAAGCAGCGCGGCTACCGCTGGGACAACGAAGGCCGCGTCTGGTGGACCAGCCTCATCGGCCAGGACGCCCTGCAGACCGAAGCCCAATGGCTCAAAGCCCACGCCTACAACGGCCGCAGCGCCCGCGTCCTGATCGAAGCCCAGACCGCACTGGTCCAGTTTTCGGTGCGGGGTGGTGAGGTCAGTGAACTGACGCTGTGAGGCATGGATTGCCCGGTCAAGCCGGGCAATGACAAGAGGGGCCGGGCAATGACAAGAGGGGCCGGGCAATGACATCTTTTCTGTCATCCTCGGGCTCGACCCGAGGATCCATGCCTTCATGGCCCAGCCATCGTCTGGCAGTGCTCAGAACAAGTAAGGCGCGAATAACACCAACCCCACCACTGCCGCTCCTGTGCATCCAGATCTCTGGCTCCGATCCTGCGGGCTGAGGTCGACAAAGTGGCCTCTGATGCGCCGGCCAGCTGCGCGATACGGCTCCAAAGCTGCTGGCCAGCTCCTTGGTGCTGCTCCACAGCGGGGAGCTTTAAAACTGCACTTCCAGCCCCACCGTCACGCTGCGGTTGCGCGGCTCGTACCAGCGCTGGATTCCCACTTTGTCCGACTCCGCCACCTGTGTGTAGCGCAGCCAAGGGAACACGGGGCGCGAGCCGATCCACCACGGGCTGTGCCGATAGCGCAGGGTCACGCCCTTGTGTTGGACATTGGTGATGTCGGGCAGGCGCTGGTTGGCCTGGGACAGCCACGAATCCTGCCAGCCCCGCAGCAGCAGCCCAAGCTGCAGCTCCGCCTGAGGCAAAGGCGCCGTCTGTGCCAGCAGCCACAGCTTGTTCGACAGGCGCTCATACCCCCTGTGGCCCGTGCTTGAGGTGCCTCTCAAGTCATTCCAGAGGCCTTCGTATTGCAGGCCCAGCTGCCACGGCTGCCGAGAGACGGGCGGCATGTCCCACAGGGCATGGGCACGCCAGCCCACGGCGGGCACACCTGACATCTGACCTGTGCCGTCGCTGCTGTAGTCCACCCGGGCCAGCATGATCTCGCCACCCACCCGGTCCGGCATGCCGGGCACTGCTGGCGTTAGCAGGCCCAGCTGCAAGGTGAGGGCAGGGCCTTGCAAACGCATCACCGGCTCGCGGTAATGCCACCAAGCCACACCCAGGCGCTTGTCCACCAAACGCCAGCCAGAAGGCGGCGCCTGGGCGACGTCATCAGAGGCTTGCTGCGCGGGCGCGGGCTGCTCAGGCACGGCCCCGGGCTCCTGCGCTGAGGCGGCCAGGCCAAGCCCCATCAGGGCAGGGCCCAGCAGCACCCTGGCGCAGCCATGGCAGATCTCAAAGGTCCAAAAACTGCTGCCAGGTGTAGGGCTGAACCACCGAGAAATTGACGCCATCGCTCGCTCTTTCGTAAAGGACACAGTTGTTGTAAGCACTCAGGGTGCTGCAGACCGGGCCAAAAGTCAGACGCAAACGTGTGCTGGCCGTGCCAGACCAGATCAGGATTTGACCGCTGGTAAACACACCGGTATCGGCCACGCTGATCGGTTGCGTCGTCTCCCAGCTGTATTGTGCGGGGCTGGCAAAGCCTTGGGTCGTGCTGACGGTGGCCTTGCCGCTCAGTGTGGCCGAAGTCATGTCCAGCAAAAAGTAGCTCAGTGTCGTTTTTTCTTCTTTACCGGCGATCACGGCCCGGTAGGTCAAGTGGGGCAAATCCGCCAGGCTCGCCAGGCTCACGACTTCTCCGCTGCTGTCCATGCCGATCCTGAAGCCGCCATCCATGCCCAGCTCTACGCCATCCGACGACACCACCAGAGGCGTCATCCTGAAGTCCAATGTCAGGTTGGCGAGGCTACCGTACGCGCTGCTGCCAGCCGCTACATCCATGCGCATTTGCCCACGCAAGGCCATTTGTCCAGCTGCGGTGTTCACCACGCAATTGGTAGCGGTCAGTGTGAAGCTGTCACCTGCAGTCAGGGTGTCGGCCTGGGCCTGTTGTGCTGTCACCTGCAGCGTGCCACCGGCGTCGCAGTTTTGGGTTTGGGTCTCGGCGGCGCGAGCCACGCCCAAAGCCGGTGCTTGCTGCAGCCGCCTGGCCAGCAACTGACCGACTTTGACCGCCGACACCTTGGCACCCACTGGTGACTGCCCCTGAACGCCAGAGACAAAGCCTGTGAAACCGTCCAGGTCGACGCTCAAGCCATTGGCGTAATTCACGCTTTCTGCCGAGTTGGCCACCACTGCAGTAGCCAGCGTGGGGTTGTTCAGATCGACCACTGCACCCTGGACCGCAGCAATGCGGCCGCCTGTGTCGCTCGCAGACTCTTGTCCGCCGCCGCCTCCACCGCCGCAGGCAGCCAGCAAGGCTGCAGCACACAAGGCCAGATAATGAGTTTTAAAGTTTGATAAATAAATCATTTGTACTCCCTAAAAATTCATTTGGATGATCCCCGTCGAACATTTCTGGAGCCTTACATGCGTTCACTTGCTGGTCCAGGCGGCAGAACCATCCTTGCCCGGCGATCAATACTTTTGGAATCAAAACATCGCCGAGTGAACCGGGATCATTATCGAAAACACATACAATCAAAGGTTATCTGGCGTACACAGATTTGCCTGAATGCGCCAGTTTCAGTCCACTTTGTCTTGCCGTGCCACATGCATTCACGATGTCAGGCACTGCGGTAGCTTGCCCAACACCTTCATGACCCCTCACGAAAACTCCGGCGTCTATGCCGCCCCTGTCGACGCAGATGAAATCAGCCTTCTGGATTTGTCGCTTGTGGTGGCGGACAACCTTCGGCTGCTGGTGCTTGGCCCCATCGTTGCAGGCCTTGTTGCGCTTGGTGTGAGTTTTGCGCTGCCGCGCACCTACGAAAGTACGGCCCTGCTCAAGGGCACAGCCCAGGTGGCCAGCCTGATCACTGCACCGTCCGTTCTCGATCCGGTCATCGAGCAGCTCAAGCTGGTCGATGCCGAAGAAACCCTTGATACAGCCCGCGCTAGACTTCGCAGTAATGTCAAGGCCGCCTTCAATGCCAAGGACAACCTTGTCACCGTCACCGCCAAAGCGCGCAGTCCGGAGCAGGCGCAGGCCTTGTTGAATGCGATTACCAAGTCCTACTTTGGCCAGAGCAAGCCCAGGGCATCCGAGCTCGAAAGGCTGCAGACGGCCTTGCGCAACACCGAAGATCGGCTCAAAGAGGCCTCTGCGACGGCGCGCCAACTGAGTCAGCGCCTGGGCAGGGAAGACGCCAAAGTCAGCGCAGACCTTGCCCAAGGCTATGCGACTTTGGTGAACTCCATCGAATCGCTCGAAAAAAGGCAATTGGAGATTCGGAAGGAACTCCTGGGGCTGGATGAATCCCAGATGTTGCAGGCTCCCACGGTAGACAAGCTCAAGACCTCGCCCAAGCGCGGCCTGATCTCAGTCATCGCTGCTCTGGCTACTGGCTTTGCCTTGCTGCTGTTTGTCTTCATCCGCCAGGCCCTGCGTAATGCAGGCGATGATGCAGAGACCGCCAGCAAACTCGCCCAACTCAAGACTTCCTGGCGCAAGGCTCTGGGCAAAAACTGATTGTCATCCTCCCACCAGCATGTCATTCTCGGAGTCATCCAACGTGTCATCCTCGGGCTTGACCCGAGGATCCACCTAACCCTATGACCCCCATAGAAGCCATCATCGGCGTCTTTAGCTCCCCAGCGCTCAACGCAGCTGCCTGGGGGATGGCCGCCAGCTTCGCCCTCTGCGTCCTGCTGGTGCTGACCAAGCGCTGGCACGGTGCCCTCACCATGGACCACACCGAGGGCGTGCAAAAGTTCCACACAGCGCCCACCCCCCGCATCGGCGGTGTGCCCATCGTGCTGAGCCTGATCGTCGCCTGGGGCAAAGCGCCTGCAGACATTCAGGCTCTCCTAACACCGATCCTGATCGCAGGCATGCCTGCCTTCACCTTTGGCGTGCTCGAAGACATCACCAAACGTGTGAGCGTCATGCAGCGCCTGCTGGCCACCATGGCCTCGGGCCTTCTGGCCTGGTGGATCACCGACTACTCGCTCACCCGGGTGGATGTCTGGGGTATCGACTGGTTGCTCCAGTTCACCCTGATGTCCGTTTTGTTTACCGCCTTTGCGGTCGGCGGTGTGGCCAACAGCATCAACATCATCGACGGCTTCAACGGCCTGGCCAGCACCATGGCCGCCCTGGCCTTTGTGGGCTTTGCCTTGATTGCCTGGCAGGTGGGCGATGCACAACTGGCCGGTCTGGCCCTGGTGCTTGCTGCCTGTGTGTGGGGCTTCTTCTGGGTCAACTGGCCGCTTGGCAAGATATTCCTCGGTGATGGAGGCTCGTATTTCATAGGCTTCGGTCTTGCCTGGGTGGCGATCATGCTGATAGAGCGCAACCCCGGTGTCACTGCATTCGCGGCCTTGCTGGTCTGCACCCACCCGATAACCGAGGTGCTGTTCAGCATCTATCGCCGCAAGATCAAAAAGATGAACCCTGGCCACCCAGACCGGTTGCATTTTCACAGCCTGGTCAAGCAGCGCTATGTGCGCCGGTGGCTCCCCAAAACCGCCATCAGCTTGCGCAACTCCATTACGGGTGTGCTGGTGGGCTTGATGACACTCACAGCAATTGCTCTAGCCAGCCTGGTTCACAGCAGTGTCCTGCTATCGGTCACCGCCTTTGCAGTGCTCGGACTTGGATACGTAACCATCTATGCCCGGATGGTGCGGTATCGTTGGTCCTCGCCTATTGAGTTCCTTTTAGTAAAACCTACTCACGGTCTTAGCTATTTGAGCTGACCTGATCATCAAGAAGCTCTGGCATTATGGCTGAGACTTCTCTATTTTGACATTGCAAAATTATGTCAAACGTCAATACTCTAAGTGTATAAAGTCTCTGTAAAAATTTTTGAGGGGCCCGACCAATAGCAGCTTACCAGTTTTCCGTTCAGCATCAGGTAAGTCAAGAGGCACTCTAGATCACCGTAGTGAACTTGTAGAGCGCTATATCTGCCAAATCGACGACTCTAAAATAGAGCATTGGACTGTTGTGCGTATGCTGCACACCTATTTTCGTACACAGCAATTTTAGTTTTAAACACCTATAACGGTGCTCTAGAATTTTGAGGTTTCCCAATCGATCATAATAAGAGAATTCCATTGCGCGTCATAACCCGTGCGAGCCTTAGAATAAACGTTATCTTAACAAAATTTTCTTCCCAAATGGCAGCCTTGTTTATCAATATATATTAAATATATAAAAAATTTACTTATTAAAGCATAAAACCTCTAAATTTAAATTTAATTCAAATTAATATTTGATTTCTTGACATTAATAAAATTTTCATAAAATAAAAATTGCAAATCACCGCATTAAATGCAGAATATACATAATCAAATATTAATTAATAAATATATTTAACTTATATTATATTTCAATGACTTAAATAATGGCCAAAAACAATAATTTCTATATCAAAGCTAAAATAAATACGCTTGTTGCGCTGTTCTCGACCGGATTATCAATTCTGCTGGCGACCGCTATCATGCCGGTGCTAGTACTTTCGGTAGGCACAGAGAACTGGGCGCGGTATTCCTTCTTTCTCCTGTATGTGGCAGCGCTCCAGTGTGTGGAAGCTGCCTTACAAAGCTATACGCTTCAAGTAATGGCAACTGCCAATTCGACCGGCGGCAGTTACGAATGGTGGTACGACCAGACCTTGCAGAAAGGCATGCTCTGGCTTGGCTTGGCCGCGTCCTTAGCCGTTGCTGCCAACCACACATTCCGTGTGATCAGCGACGACGGTATGCGTGCGCTGTTTAGTCTTGCTGTCGTTAATGTGTTTCCACGCGCTTTAAGCGCGGTATTGAAGGGCAACCTGCTGGGACAGCAAAACCAGGCACGCTATTACTTCGTTACTACAGTATTCAATGTTGGCCGTCCGTTATTTCTTTTACTCTGTCTATGGGTAGCAGGGGTTCGCTCAGTGGTTACGCTGGCCATTCTTTACCTATTCTTCAGTCTCTTCGAAATGACAGTACTTTGGTGTTTGCTGAGAAAAGAGCGTGCCGTGCAAATTTTGAAAGTACAGCAGCTCACTGGCGAGCGCCAACTTTTGCCTGCGCTCATCTCAGGCAACCTAATGTCAACGCTGTCGACAAACATAGACAAAATTCTCGCATACAGCTCGCTCAACTTGAGAATGCTAGGCGAGTACACCTTCGCGGCACAGATCGCGTCACTGCTGAATCTATTCGTGAATTCTGCAGTATCCGCTTTCACCCCCCGTTTCCGCGAACTTTACATTAAAAAAGATAACGAACAGATCCGCCGCGACTTTATGCTGCTTTCAGCCCTCAATAATTTCTTAGTCTTTGCTGCTGCGGTAATTTTTGTGATTAACGGAGAATTCTTCCTTGGCGTGTTCAAGGGGCACGTTGACTACAAGACATTGCTTGGGACTTTTGAGATTTTGGCGGGAGCTGTCCTATTCAGTAGCAACTTGTGGTTCCCCGGCGCAATTGCAACATCAACAGGCAAGTCGTATTACAGTGTATTTACTAACATAGGGTTTATGGGATGTTACCTATCATCGTTAATCACGCTAAAAGGCCTTTTTGAAGATTCGGCATTTGCCTTGTCAATGTTGCTTTCCTCAATAGTGACCACCTCCGCTGGCCTAGTTTATTTCAAACTTCGTGTATTGGATTTTAGTTTGGTCCGCTATTCCTTAGTCTCGATGGCTTTACCGTTACTGATCGTAGGTGTTACATACATAGTTCCAGTACTACTCCTTAAAAATCATATTGGAGGCTTACTGCCCGGTTTGGCGTTCACAGCTGCGTGGCTGTGTTTGCTGATACCGATCGCTGTTCGAGGCCGACATCTCCTTGCCACAAAAGCGAAAGCATGCTGATCGAACGTACTTTGGTGCTAGATCACAACTCTGCTGGATTCGTAACATGACGCCATCAATAGCTGTTACTGCGCATGGCAACCAAAGTCGGCTCACCTATGTCATGCCCTTTCTAGTTGCTGCGGTTGTCTATTTTGTCTCAAGCCTACCAGGACTGAGCACACTTTACCTCGCGTTTTCTCTGATCGCCTACCTGTATTGGACTGTCAAGAAAAGGGATGAATTAGCATTGATGGTCTTGTTACTCGGCTCTTCATTTTCTTATACCAGTCTGAATATCTGGAATAACGGTGTAGTTCCCGGGTTGCCTTTTCTCTTACTCGTGCTTTCTTTGCTGTTGGTTGAGGTGAGAATTGCAATTGCTGCTGCGATAGTCACGTTGTCTTACATCGGAGTGTTGTATGTTCTCGGTGTAGGTAATGTTTTTGAGGTCGGCATATCGCCAGTTGTCGTGGACTTGCTAGTGGTCGCATCCATCCCTGTTGCTGTACTCCGTTTTACAAAATTATCTGAGTATCAATTTCTAATTGCCTTCTCGGCCTGTGCCTTGATTTCTTTGGCCAAAACGATTTTCTTTGCATTCGGGAGAATTGAAAACCCGAAGCTATCAGCCTACACTGATGCTGCATTTTTAGATACTTTTGACGAGTTAACGGGTTTCTATCTTATTTTTGCACTGCTCTTGTTTTTTACTTCAAATCATTTGCGTTTAATAACTGCATCTATTTTCATGGCGTTGGCATTTCACTACATTTATTCAGATGAGTGGATAGGCTACTATGGTATAGGCTCTCAAGCATTACTTGCTTTAGTTATCTTTACTCTTTTTTTGCTTGTCCGTGTCCCGTACGGATATGTATTAATTATATGTGCGCTATTTTTATTTATTCCAATGCTGTCCGTGTCATTGATTGACACGAATGATCTTAAACTGCAGCAGTTGCTCTCGGTCTTAGATATCTTAAAAGGAACCAACATCGCCTTTCTGCCGCACAGCGTTCATGTTCGAGTGGCGGAGATTGTTACGTTTTTTGACGGACCCTGGTGGAATCAATTGTTCGGTGGCGGGCTGGGGGCTTATATTAATTTATCCCATCACTTTCCCAACTATCTGGGGCCGGACGACTACAGCGAACAGCAAATCAATTCTGGAAAAATTACTAGCCCCCATAACCTGGGTTACTTGATCATCAAGTTCGGCTACGTCGGCATTGCGCTCGCCCTGATATTTTTGGTCGTGATCTATCGTTCAGCGCAGCGGTCAAGTTTTCTGAAGTTCTCAACATATATGACATTCGGCGTCTTTCTGCTTCTAAACATAGGTTACACATTAAAGATTTCTTTCTTGCTCGGGGTTCTATGGGTTGTGATTCATGACCGTTATAGGCGTGAGAGGTTGACTTTGCCGGTACCTAACAATTGAATGTTTGCGAAGGAAAATAAATTGAAATTAATGATCACAGGTATAGCTGGAATGGTCGGATCACATATGACCGACTATTTTTACGCGCAAGGTGTGAAGCCGGTAGGTATTTACTATAATCCAACGGTTCCTCTGCATGAGCTTGGTGATCGTGCACATCTCTTTGAGTGCGATATTCGCGATGCGTTGTACGTCTATCGAATGATTGAACAACACCGGCCAAGCGTGATTCATCATTTAGCGGCTCAGAGCTATCCAGCAACATCTTGGCTACGACCAGGAGACACGCTTGACATAAATTCGATTGGAACGGTAAATGTTTGTGAGGCAGTCAAGCTTGTCCGATTAGCCGACCCTGAATACAACCCAACCATCTTAGTAGCATGCTCCAGTGCGGAGTATGGAGCCAGCTTAACTCCAGAGCGGACACCAATTAAGGAAGATGCGCCGCTACTTCCACTCAGCCCTTACGGAGTCAGCAAAGTTGCGCAAGACCTGCTCGCCTACCAATATTATCAAGGCGAAAAACTTAAAACAATCCGCGCCCGCATTTTCAACACCACCGGTCCACGCAAAGTTGGTGACGTTGCAAGTGACCTAACGCGAAGAGCTGTAGAAATCGAGTTGGGTCGTTCGAAACGCTTGAAGGTTGGCAACCTCACTAGTCGCCGCGCAATAACCGATGTACGCGATCTTGTTAAAGCCTTGATTCTTCTTGCGGAGCATGGTGTTGTAGGTGAAGCGTACAACATCAGTGGCGCTAGAGTGTATGCAATTGATGACGTAGTCGAGATGGTACGGCAAGCGTCAACCGTTCCGTTTGAGATTGAAGTCGATAAGGGTTTGCTTCGACCAACTGACGAACCTGTGATTTTCGGCGATTCGAGCCGCCTAGTTTCCTGTACGGGATGGAAACAAGAAATTCCATTAGAGAAAACAATCGAAGACATGATGAATTATTGGCGTTTAACTCTGGGAGCAGTGAAATGATCGTGAGAGCTAGATCTCCACTTCGCTTGGGGTTAGCAGGAGGGGGTACGGATGTTGCGCCATATTGCAACATTCATGGTGGTTATGTACTAAATGCCACAATAGATCGCTATGCATACGCAGTGTTGCGAGATTTAAACGAACCGTTTGTTCGATTTATAGCAACAGACCAAGAAATCAAAGATGTACTGCCTGTGGCCTCGTACTATCCACTGAATGGTCGATTGAATCTGCACAAGGCAGTGTATAACCATATGGTGCGGCACTTTAACGCAGGACGGCCACTCAATATTGAGTTCAGTACTTTCTGCGATGCACCAGCTGGTTCTGGTCTAGGCTCGTCTTCTACTCTCGTGGTTACGATGATCCGTGCATTTGTTGAGTTAATGAATTTAGGGCTGGATGACTATGCGATAGCGCAACTTGCCTATCAAATTGAACGTATTGATTGCTCACTTCAGGGCGGGCGTCAAGACCAGTACTCGGCTGCCTTTGGAGGTTTCAATTTTATGGAATTTTATGATGCCGATCGTACAGTAGTTAATCCGCTCAGAATCAAGAATTGGGTTATTTGCGAGTTAGAGGCTTCGCTTCTCATGTTCTTTACTGGTGTCTCACGTGAATCCGCGAAAATTATTGCCGACCAAAGTGCGAATGTTGAGGCGGGTACATTAGACGCAATCGAAGCTATGCATGGAATCAAGCGCGAGGCTTTAGTCATGAAGGAGTGCCTTTTGCGCGGTGATTTCGACGGCATTGTAGAGTCAATGAAGGAAGGTTGGATAAATAAGAAGCGTTCGGCAAAGACGGTTTCTAATCCGCACATTGATGAAATTTACAACAAGGCTACTGAGGCTGGCGCCTTGGCCGGTAAGGTATCCGGTGCTGGCGGTGGCGGATTTATGTGGTTCTTTGTACCCACGGAAAAGCGCATGGACGTGATCCGAACCCTGAATGGCTTTGGTGGGCAGGTAAGTAACTGTCATTTTACGAAACACGGTACGCAGGCATGGAGAATTGCATGAGAAATTACATCACGGAACAGATTGCAGAGACGCAGAGAGTTATATCGGTAATGTTATCGGATGAAGGGCTGCTGGCGCGGATCGAGGATGCAGCTGAAGCTTGCATTACAGCCCTGAATAACAACGGCAAGATTTTGCTTGCCGGAAATGGAGGTAGTGCCGCCGATGCACAGCACATTGCTGGTGAATTTGTTAGCCGTTTTGCCTTTGACCGACCGGGTCTACCAGCGATTGCGTTGACAACAGACACTTCAATCCTCACGGCGATTGGCAATGACTACGGTTATGAAAAGCTGTTTGCACGTCAGGTGCAGGCGCATGCTCTAAAAGGTGATATTTTCATCGCTTACTCTACTTCCGGAAAGTCGCCAAACGTGATCGCTGCGTTACAGGAGGCCAAGAATCGTGGAGTCGTTTGTATTGGTATGACCGGTAATCGAGGTGGTCCTATGCAGGAACTGTGCGACCATTATTTGGAAGTTCCATCCGCTGACACGCCGAAAATTCAGGAAGGCCATGCTTTATTGGGCCATATTCTATGCGGCCTGGTCGAGCAAGCACTCTTCAAGGCGCCGTTCTAATGGAGGCCATCGTCCTAGCTGGAGGTCTGGGTACTCGCCTAAGAGAAGTTGTGTCTGATTTGCCAAAACCAATGGCACCTGTTGCGGGTCGGCCATTCCTCGAGCTTTTGTTGCGCTCGTTGGCAGCAAAGGGATTCTCACGCGTGATCCTTTCGACAGGGTATCTTGCGGAGCACATATCATCCCATTTTGGCAGGTGTTTTGCGGGTATTGAACTTGAGTATTCAGTCGAGACCAAACCTCTTGGAACCGGCGGCGCATTGGCTCAAGCGTCCAGGTTTGTGCGCGAAGATCATTTTTTCGTTTTCAATGGGGATACATTCCTAGACCTCGACGCTGGTGTCGTCGACGCTCTTTGGCAGCGCTCACGTGAGCCGGTGATTGTTGCGCGCGAGGTCGAAGATACTGCCCGCTACGGCCGTCTCGATATCGCTCAGGGTCGTGTGGTGCATTTCTCCGAGAAGGGTCAGCCTGGTCCGGGACTAATTAACGCCGGTTGTTATGTCTTCCAAGCCGATCAGTTTTCAGATACCAAACTTGGTAAGCGGTTCTCTTTAGAGACCGATTACCTCGCACCGCTAGTTGAGCGTACGGCAGTTGCTCTGCATGTTACGAGCGGTTTATTCATCGACATTGGTGTGCCCAGCGATTACGCGCGTGCGCAGCATCTGTTGGCCGATCTTGAATAATGCGTCGCGCACTTTTTCTCGATCGGGATGGTGTGATTAACGTTGATCACGCTTATGTGTACAAGCAGGAGTCCTTTGAATTTATCGAAGGTATTTTTGAACTCACCAGGAGGGCCCGTGAACTAGGCTACCTAGTACTCGTAGTAACTAACCAGGCTGGTATCGGTCGCGGTTATTACAGCGAAGAGGACTTTTTAGTGCTTATGGACTGGATGAAAGCCCAGTTCGCTGCACGTGGGGCGGCAATCGATGCTGTTTACTTCTGCCCATATCATCCACAGCATGGTGTGGGCCGCTACCGAAGAGAGAGCTCAATGCGTAAGCCTGCACCAGGGATGCTATTGCAAGCTCGCGATGAGTTCGAAATCGATATGGCACATTCGGTCATGGTAGGCGACAAGCGGACCGACATGCTTGCCGGTGCCGCAGCCGGAGTTGGCACACTGCTATGGCTTAATCCGGATGAAGAAGGTGGCCCTGGTGAGCCTGTGTCTTCCCTACACCAAGTAACGTGCCGTTTAAATCCCGCGTGAATTCGTACGATTTGCCAAGAAAACCAAACGCATAGTGCGAATAATTTAATGAGCGAAAATAGAATTCTTTTCGTAGACCTTCTCTACAGCCAACACGGGTCGTATGACGACGATTTCAAGGCAATCAGCGAGGCGTTAGCCGGAGAGAGGTGCGATTACCTAAAGTGCGATGTACGTGATGGTATGAGGGGTGTGCTACGCACGCTGCGTAGTGCGTTATCTTTCAAATACGACAAAGTTGTATTTCTCTCAGCGAAAGTTAGTCAGCTCGCCGTCTTAGCGCCCTTGAGTTTGTTGCGCAATACCTATGCGATTTACCACTTCATGCCCAACTCTCGTGAGCGACTGCACTCACGCCTGCTACCAGTGCTATCAAAGTGCTTCTGCTTTGCCACCTATACCGATGCTGTTTCTGATGTATTCAGCAGAGTGACTGGAAAAAGGCCGCCCGCACTCCCGTCGCGCATTGTCGAGAAACACGAAAGTGAGTGGCTTCTACGCGAGAAGTTTGCCGGCGGTGGGGCGCTGCGGGTGCTAGTCCCCGGTGTGCGTCCTGGCGTACGTAAGTTCATTGATCCGCAACGGCTGCTTACTCAACTGCAGCAGACGACAGGCGCACATGAAATCCGGTTGTTCATTCAAGGCGAGCCCGAAGAAGCCTTTGTTAATCACCGCAACATCGAGTTCGTCCGAAAGGGAATTCCAAAGGACGAATATGACGCGCTGTACCGTAACTGTCATGTGATCGCGGTTGAGTTTGATGACCGCTACGAGGTACGCGCGTCTGGGGTGATACTGGATGCAGTCGCGTCAGGCTGTCTGATCTTGACCACGGAGCACGCTATAGTCCGCAGCTATGGCTTCCCAAACTCAATCCTTTGCGACATTGAACGAATCGGTGCACTGATTAATCGAATCCGTTCGGGAGAGACCTTGCAGCCGCTTATGCCTGGAGCAGGAGTTAATGAGTTTAGCCAGCGCTGGCGCAAATTTCTGGGCCTCTACGAGTAAGTGGTGCTCTATCCTCAGGCATTCGATTAGTCACCCACTATAAATGTATATCCACGTACTATCGCCATATCGTCGCCAGTTTGCCTATCCGTCATTCTGGAAGCTGCTTGACCAGTTGTCGGTCGCGCATACCGTCTATAACCCGATCGACACGGTCCGCAAAGGCTTGCTGCAGCGCATCTACGACACAAAGCTTAAACACCTACTACCTCTATTGTTTTCACTGTGGGCTGCGGTTAAAACGCGTAAATCTCCAAACGCAATCATTACATTCGGCACCTATCAAATATCTTTCGTATTTCTGCTGCGGCTCCTTTTCCCGCGCGCTCGTCTGATCACCTATCAGCCAGAGTTGTTTGAATTCGATTCTGGTGTACTGACTCAGGTGTTTAAATGCTCGGTACATCGTTACGACTTGTTTGTTGATGTTGAGCCAATGCGACTAAAGCTGCGCAAGCGTTATTTTCCCAGAATGCGAGCCTTGCATGCAGTTGTGCTACCGAACTTCGACCATAAATTTGAAGCTGGAATGTCGCGTGACAAGTCGCCTCGCGTAGTATACGCCGGCGTAATTGACAGTGAGGCAAGCCTGGTGCTCATGTGCAACCAGTTCAAAATCAAGACGGCCGACCTTGACTGTTATGTCACAAAATATCTTGACCAGCAGCCACCTAAAGTTTTCAACTCGTTGCATCCACGCCCATTTCATCAGATTGCTGAGCAGGGTTACAGCTATGGATTGATCTGCTATCCATTCAAAAACAGCAACCGCAGCTCACTTAATAATAAGTATTGCGCTCCATCTAAGCTATTTTCCTACTTGTCATGGGGCATCGTTCCAGTTCACTACGGTCACCCGACCTTAAAGCGCTTCGTCAAATCTGGGCTTTCTATCGATCGTCCACTTGACCAGGTTTCCTCTGTAGGCTTGCGAGAGAATGAGATTCAGAGACTGTTCAAGCAGATGGAAACTCAAATCACTAACGCCACTGAGACTATTGCTGCCACCATAAGCCAACCTGTCACGGTCATTCGCGCCGTAAAAAACTCTAAATAGGGATCTATGAAAGTACTCACCATTTTTGGAACTCGGCCTGAAGCTATCAAGATGGCTCCGCTGGTGCATGCATTGAACGAAAGTAAGGATTTCGAATCTTCCGTGTGCGTGACGGCCCAGCATCGACATATGCTGGATCAAGTGCTGACTACTTTTGGCATCGTACCCAACTACGATCTTGATTTGATGCGCCCTGACCAGAGTCTGAACAGCCTTACTTCGGCCGTTCTGACAGAATTGCCCGCCGTATTCAGTGCCAGTAAACCTGACGTCGTTCTCGTGCATGGGGACACGACGACAGCCTTTGCCTCATCTGTGGCGAGTTTTTACGCCGGTATTCCTGTCGGCCACGTGGAGGCAGGACTGAGGTCATTTGATCTTTCAGCGCCTTTCCCAGAAGAATTCAACCGTAAGGTCGTGAGCACTGTGGCACAGTGGCATTTCGCGCCAACGCTTACCAGTCGAGAGAATCTGCTGAAAGAAGGTGTCCGTCCCGATTTGATCAGCGTGACTGGCAACACTGTGATTGATGCGCTCTTTTTGTCTCTAGCGCGTATCGAGCGTGACAAGGAACGTCGCGCTGGTATCGTTATGACGCTCGATGTTCAGCTTGATTTCGACTGGCAGAAAAAGCGCTTCGTGCTCGTGACCGGACATCGTCGGGAAAATTTCGGAGAGGGCTTCCGCAACATCTGTATTGCGCTTGCTGAACTTGCCCGCATGCATCCGGAGGTGCATTTCGTCTATCCGGTCCACATGAACCCAAGTGTTCGTGAACCTGTTTTCCGCCTGCTCAGCGGCGTGCGGAATATTGCACTGATCGAGCCGCTGGATTATGAGCCGTTCATTTACCTCCTAAAGCACTGTCACTTAGTGCTGACCGACAGCGGAGGAATACAGGAAGAGGCCCCCAGCCTTGGCAAGCCGGTTCTGGTCATGCGCGATGTGACTGAGCGGCCGGAAGCGGTCGAGGCCGGAACCGTTCGACTAGTTGGCGCCAGCGTCAATCGTATCGTTCCGGAGCTATCGGCTCTGCTGTCGGACGGAGTGCTGTACGAGAAGATGTCTCGCTCACACAACCCCTATGGTGACGGCAATGCGTGCAACCGTATCCTGCAAGCACTGCTCCCAGGAACCGCTAAACCTTAATTAAGTGGGAAAGAAACATGCGCGTACTTATTCTTGGCGCGTCAGGAATGTTGGGCAGCACGTTGTTGCGGCTGTTCCATATGCATCCAAGCATCGAAGTTTTTGGCACAGTTCGTTCTCCATTGGCAAGAGATTTGTTGCCGCCTGAGTTCCACGCACAACTGGTAACAGGCGTCGACGTAGAAAACAACGAGCACCTTTTGCGCCTGATGGTGAAGGTGCGCCCGGATGTCATTGTGAATTGCATCGGGCTGGTCAAACAGTTGTCGGAATCGGAGTTGCCCCTGGTTGCAATCCCGATCAACTCGCTGCTGCCGCATCGGCTGGCTGAAATTTGTGGCTTGTTTAGCGTACGCCTCATACATATCAGTACCGATTGCGTTTTTTCCGGAAGAAGAGGCCTGTACACTGAAAACGATTTTGCGGATGCGGACGACCTTTATGGCCGTAGCAAGTATCTGGGTGAGGTCGATTATCCCCATGCTGTCACTTTGCGTACATCGATTATTGGGCATGAATTAAACGGAAGTCGAAGCTTAGTGTGCTGGTTCCTCGCGCAGTACGAGCGGGTTTACGGTTTTAAGCGCGCGGTTTTCTCGGGGCTGCCGACAGTGGAACTAGGTCGCGTCATACTGGAGCACGTTCTGCCCAATCCAGATCTGCGCGGTCTGTATCACGTTTCTGCAGAACCTATCAACAAATTTGACTTGTTGAAGCTAGTTGCGCAACACTATGAGAAGGACATTGAGATTATTCCGAAAGACGACCTTGTGATTGACCGCTCTCTGGATTCCAGACGGTTTAGAAAGGCAACTGGGTTCCATCCAAAATCATGGGATCAACTGGTGCAGTCGATGAAAGATTTTAGATAAATAGCAGGAGTAAACTAGATGAATGTATTTAAAAATAAAATTTTATTAATAACTGGCGGTACCGGGTCATTTGGAAACGCGGTTTTGAGGCGTTTTCTTAATACTGAATTACGTGAAATTCGCATCCTGAGTAGAGATGAAAAGAAGCAGGATGATATGCGAAAGAAATTTAACAATTCTAAAATAAGATTTTATATTGGCGATGTAAGGGATTATCAATCTGTTTTGAATGCGATAAGAGGTGTGGATTTTATTTATCACGCAGCGGCTTTAAAACAGGTGCCCTCTTGCGAATTCCATCCAATGGAAGCGGTGAAAACCAATGTGTTAGGTACCGAGAACGTACTCGAGGCTGCCATAAATTGTGGCGTACAGCGAGTGGTTTGTCTAAGCACCGATAAGGCGGTTTATCCCATCAATGCCATGGGTATCAGTAAGGCGATGATGGAGAAGGTCATTGTTGCCAAGTCGCGTTCATCCGCTACAACCGTTATCTGTGCAACTCGGTACGGGAATGTAATGGCGTCTCGAGGCTCTGTCATTCCCTTATTCGCAAATCAAATTCGTTCAGGTCAACCAATTACCATTACCGATCCAAACATGACACGTTTCATGATGAGTTTGGATGATGCAGTAGATCTGGTCTTGTATGCTTTCGAGCACGGAAATCCCGGGGACATATTCGTTCAAAAGGCTCCGGCTGCAACGATTGAAACCCTTGCTAAAGCTTTGAGAGGTCTTCTGGATGTAACCGATCATCCGATCAACGTAATTGGTACTCGCCATGGCGAGAAGTTATATGAGGCGCTGCTTAGTCGAGAAGAAATGGTTGCGGCTGAGGATCTTGGAAATTATTACCGCGTGCCGCCTGATTTGCGTGATTTGAATTACGGAAAATTTGTTGAACATGGTGAGGTCGAGATTTCTGAGGCTACAGATTACAATTCTCACAACACCACTCGTCTTGACGTTGATGGGATGCAGGCAATGTTGATGAAATTGCGATTTATTCAAGCCTTGGTCAAGGGTCAAAACATCGAGCCAGAAGAATAAAAAACACCCTAAGAATTGGCACTGCGCAATGAAAAAACTCAAAGTAATGACCGTGGTAGGCACACGCCCAGAGATCATTCGGCTATCCCGCGTCATGGCCAAGCTGGACCAATATTGTGAGCATTTGATCGTGCACACTGGGCAAAATTATGATTATGAACTGAACCAGATATTCTTTGAGGACCTTGGTATCAGGAGCCCAGATCACTTTCTCAACGCGGCAGGAGCCAGTGCTGCGGAGACCATTGGAAACGTGATCGGTACTATGGATAAGTTTCTGGTCGCTGAAAACCCAGATGCTTTGTTGGTCCTGGGCGATACCAACAGTTCCCTAGCTGTGATTCCTGCGAAGCGTCGGAAAATCCCGATCTTTCACATGGAAGCGGGTAATCGGTGCTTTGATATGCGTGTACCTGAGGAGACTAATCGTCGCATCGTTGACCATACTTCAGATGTGAACCTCACGTACAGTGACATCGCCCGTGAGTGTCTTTTGCGGGAGGGACTGTCCCCGGATTTGGTGATCAAAACCGGTAGTCCAATGGCCGAGGTTCTGGCGCATTACCGTGAAAGAATTGACCGTTCAGAGATTCTCAAAACATTGTCACTTGAGTCGGGCATGTACTTCGTAGTCAGTTCACACCGTGAGGAGAATGTTGATTCTGATACCAATTTCTCGCGGCTTGTGAATGTGCTGAACACAGTCGCTGAAAAGTATCAATTACCGGTGATAGTTTCTACGCATCCGCGCACACAAAAACGAGTCCAAGCAGTTGGTGCGAGCTTTCATCCTAATGTTCGACTATTGAAGCCACTCGGATTTCCTGATTACGTTAGTTTGCAGCGTACTGCTAAGGTGGTGCTTTCGGACAGCGGAACGATCAGCGAGGAGTCTTCCATACTGAACTTCCCCGCGCTTAACCTGCGTGAAACGCAAGAGCGTCACGAGGCCTTCGAAGAGGCTTCGGTAATGATGGTCGGCTTGGATGTGGAGCGTGTCATTCAATGCCTTGATATTCTCAAAGAGCAGCCACGCGATGAAAGTAGATTGCTGCGTCAAGTCGCTGATTACAGTATGCCCAACGTGAGCGACAAGGTGGTCCGCATCATCCACAGCTACACCGACTACGTGAACCGCGTGGTCTGGAAAAAGTACTGAGCGCTGTCAGATGCGGATTGCGCTGATTGCGGACACGTTTCCACCTCTTCGCACGTCAGGTGCCGTCCAATTGCGTGACTTGTCACGTGAGTTTGCGAGGCAAGGCCACAACATCACGGTCTTGCTTCCATCTGCCGAGCAAAAAGTGCCTTGGTTGCTTGAAGAGGTTGACGGTGTACAGGTGTTGCGCCTGAAAGCCCCTCGCACCAAAGACATTGGCTATGTTCGGCGGACGCTCGGTGAGTTGGCAATGCCATTTGCCATGCTATGGCAGCTGCGGAAAAGCCCATTGGCTGCTGAGCGTTGGGATGGGGTGGTCTGGTATGCCCCGTCAATTTTCCATGGACCATTGGCGAGCGCGCTCAAACGCAGCAGCGTATGCAAAGGCTATTTGATCATCCGTGACATCTTCCCTGAATGGGCAGTGGATATGGGATTGATGGGCCGTGGGCTCCCGTATCGATTTTTTGATGCGGTGGCTCGCTACCAGTATTCGGTGGCCGACGTGATTGGCGTGCAAACGCCTGGCAATTGCGCCTACTTTGACCGTTGGCAGCAAAGACCCGGGCGGACTCTGGATGTGCTTCAAAATTGGCTGGACAAACCAGCACAAGCCCGGTGTTCTATTCGGTTGAGCGAAACACCCTTGGCTGGGCGCAAGGTGTTTGTCTATGCAGGCAACATGGGCGTTGCTCAAGGCATGGGCATCCTGCTTGACCTCGCTGAGTTGTTGCGCAGCCGACAGGATGTCGGCTTTCTGTTTGTTGGGCGCGGCAGTGATGCGGCACGGCTTAAGACTGTTGCGACAGAAAGGCAGTTGGACAACGTCTTGTTCCATGACGAAATCCACCCAGACGAAATTCCTGACCTCTATGCCCAATGCAGTGCTGGCATTGTGGCGCTGGATCCCAGGCACAAGTCTCACAATATCCCCGGCAAGTTTCTGACCTACATGCAAAGCGGTTTGCCGGTGCTGGCAACCATTAATGCCGGTAACGATCTGTCTCAAATGATCCGTGATGAGAAAGTTGGGCAGGTTTGCGAAAGCAACCAGGTGAATGATTTGGTGGTTCTGGCCTATAGCTTGCTGACGCAAATTGAGCAGGATACAGATTTGTCTGATCGATGTCGCAACCTTTTTCAGCGTGAATTTGCAGTTGAAAAGACAGTGCGCCAGATCGTTGCGGCACTGTCCGCATGAGCGGGCAGGCGTGATATGAAGATTTTTGACGCTCAGTATCTGCACGCCATCACGGACCAGGCCAAAGACAGTCCACGACGTCGACAGCATCGCAACATCCACCAAAGCTATCAGGATTCATGTCAGCGTTTGTTCAATGCGATTGAGCCCGACAGCTACATACGCCCCCACCGTCATGCATCCGATCCGCGAGATGAACTGCTGATTGCTGTTCGGGGACTTATGGCCTTGCTGACTTTTGACGACCAAGGCGGGGTGACCGGCGTGCAGCGATTTGGTACTGAAAAATATGGCAACGCCATCGCTGCCGGTGTCGAAGTACCTGCAAGTACTTGGCACACCGTGGTGGCCATGGAGCCCGGGTGTGTGTTGTTGGAAGTCAAGGCAGGGCCGTTTGATCCTGATCAGCCCAAAGATCTTGCCGCGTGGGCGCCTGAAGAGGGTTCAGAGTTGGCTAAGAATTATTTGCGTCAGTTGTATCGGCGGGCTACGTGAATCCTTTGCAGAGAGTAGTCAGTCGGACTTTCCTTTGACCGCCTTCGGGCGGTTTTGTTTTTCAGTTGATGTGAATGTTCTTTGACAAGCTGGTGATTGCGTTGGTCTCGCCGCTGGGCACGGCTTTGCTGCTGTGGTTGGTGGCTTTGGGCTTGTGGCGCTTGCCGCGTGTGCGTCTTCGCGCTGTGGCTTGGGTGCTAGCGGCTTTAGGGTGGCTGTGGCTGCTGGTGTGGTCTTTGCCGGTGGCCAGCCATGCGCTGCGGGCGCAGCTCGAAGGCGCCTACCCGCCGCTTGAGCTGGCGCAGGTGTCGCAGGCGCAGGCCATTGTGCTGCTGGGCGGCGGCATCCGTCCGGGCGAACGTACAGGACAGATGCCGGATTTACTTGATGCTGCAGACCGGGTCTGGCTGGCGGCTAGGCTTTACAAGGCGGGCAAGGCGCCCCAGGTGCTGGTGAGTGGCGGTAGTGACCGGGCGGTGTACGCCACCTCCGAAGCGCAGGCCATGCGCGAACTGCTGCTGGACATGGGCGTGCCCGATGCGGCGCTGGTGCACGAAGGGGACAGCCGTAACACGCGAGAGAACGCGATATTTTCGGCTTGGGTGTTGCGTGAGCGGGGGGGGTGTTGTTGGTGACTTCGGCTTTGCACATGCGGCGGGCGCAGGCTTTGTTTGAAGCGCAGGGCCTGGAGGTGATGCCGGTGCCTGCAGACCACGAAGCCCGCCACCGCTTTGCCGCCGTGGACTGGCTGCCCGATGCGGATGCGCTGGATGGCAGTGCGCGGGCCATGAAGGAGCTGGTGGGGCGGTTTGTGAGCAGGTGAGGGCCCTTCAACAGACTTAGGACGAAGCGAGAGGGGAGTATCGTGCCATGGCTTGCGCAATCAAGCAGGTCTTGTCGACCTGATTTGTAGCCAGACCCAGCAAGACATGATCACCAGCAGAGCGTTGGGTTTGTCGTAATGCAAGGTGGCACTGGCCGTGCCTTCTGCAACATAGGCAGCCAGAAGGGCAGCGCCCAGCAGGGCTGTTTCATGTTGGCCTTCCCACGGTTTCAGGATCAATGCGCGGATGCTGTAGGCCAGCGTCAATACCAGCACCATCAGCCCGAGCAAGCCACCTTCGACCAGGGTTTGCATAAGGTGCGAATGGAAATGCCGATGGTTGAAGAGTTCTGGTGGTGGCGCTCCCCAGGCTTGCATGCCGAAAGGGCGTGCCGACGCGCTGATGCCCAGCCAGGGGTGGTCCAGAAAGGCGGCCAGACTCACTCGCCAAAGTTCGAGCCTGATACCCCATGAGTTCCCGGTGAAATTTTCCGTGTTGGCACCGTGAATGCGGTATTGCGCAATTTGTTCGAAGCCCAGCGCGAATTTGTCCCAACGCAGATAGACCAGACCGGCCAACAGCAGCATGGCGACGACAACGCCCGCGATGGCTCTGACGGGGGTGAGCCAATGCCGTGCTCGCCAGCCCAAAACCATCACAGAGAGCGCGCCAAAGCCGAGCAGTTCGAGTCTGCGGGTGCTCAGCACAAGAACCACGATCGTGGCCAGCACGGCCACGGCCTGTATCCAGCGCCATGTCCGTGGCGCTGTGATGCCGGGCCGCGTGAGGGCGAGCAGGTTCCAGACCCCTGCGGTCATGGCAAGTTGCGCCAGGATGCCCAGGTTGGCGCCCCCCGGGTACAGCCAGGCCCATTGCATCCATTCATAGCCCAAGCGCCAAAGGGCGGTCGTGATCAGCCCCAAGGCGATGGCTCGGTCAACCTGTTGCTGGCTGCTGCAACAACGATGCAGACCCAGCAAGACCAGAGGCCAGAACAAATAATAGGCATGCCAGAAGGCATTCTGCAGGGCAAGCCAAGGTGCGGGTGACCAGAGCATGGTCACAGCTTTGAACAGCGGAATGGATGCAAATGTCAGAGCCAGCCAGCTGTCCTGCCTGGTCCACTGAAAGGCGCCTGCCGCCTGCGGTTGCCGCCAGCTTTGCCAGGCGTGAACCATCCCGATCAGCATGAAAACAAGAAAGCCCGGTACGGGCGAACCCATGAGGACGGCGAAAAAGAACAGGGGGGGTAACCAGGCAAGCATGGGAGGGAGGATAACGCTTGTGGGGGTGGATCCTCCGGTCAAGCCTCCCGTTTCATTGTCATTCCCCGGCTTGACCGGGGAATCCATGGATCCTCGGGTCAAGCCCGAGGATGACAAGAATAGGGGCCGAGGATGACAAGAATGGGGGGGCTAGGATGACAGAAAGGGTGGCCGGAGGATGGTCGTGGCCCCGCATTGTCATCCCATGGCTTGACCATGGAATCCATCTCTGGGCCAGCTACACTCTGTGTTATGGAACTCAAAATCGTTGTTTACTCCAAGTCGGCTTGCCCGCAATGCGATTCGGTCAAGATGTTGCTCAAGAACAAGGGCCTGGCCTTTGAAGAGCTGAAGATCGACGACGAGGCCGAGCGCCTGGCGTTTTATGCCAAGTGCGGTCCGTCGGTGCGGCAGATGCCCCAGGTATTCATCAATGACCAGCGCGTGGGCGGCCTCGCCGGCTTGCAGGCCGCGCTGGCGCAGCTGGGCAAGTGAGACGAAGACCGGCAAAGACCAAGAGCTCAGAGCGCTCGGGTGTATGAAACCCAAGCGGCAGCGTTGGAAGAGGCGTGTTGCAATTCTTTGCGGTACAGGCCTTGCACTGTGATGCGCTCACGATGGCTGATCCGATAGATGCCGCCCAGGGTTGCTGCAGGCCTGTATTTCTGGGCAGGCGCATTCAGGTCAATTGGGCTTAAGCCGCTGATGCCCGTTGCCGAGTAGCTGCTGTTGCTGGTTTTGAAATGGGTTTCCAGGCCGGCACTCGCAAAGGCGCTGAGGCTTTCTGAATATCTGTAAAAGCCCTCGGCTCCAACCAGGGCGGTGGTTGCCTGGGTCTTGATTGCGCTGTAGCTCAGTGGGGTCGTCACGGTGTTGGAGGAGGCCTCGCTGTAGCCGTCCATGCTGTGGCGGTCTTGTCGAATGCCTGCATACGGTGTGATCACCATGTTGGGCGCCACCAAAAAGCCGTGTTTGACGATCAGCTGGATCCCCTGCTGAGTCAATGGTGATGACCCTGAACCAGGGTCCGAGTTGCCCACCGTGGGCCGAGTCACGGTCACATGCTTTTGTCCATAGGCCAATGACAACTTGACTTCGAACCCGGTGCCGTCTGTGCGTTCGTTCCATGCGCCAAAGAATCCCACCAAAGGTGATTTGGGTGTGAGGTTGACCACCTGATGGCTGAGGCTCGCGGACGTACTCTGGTCGGCATACGCGCCAAGGCGGTGGTTGGGGCCAAGGCGGTAAGCGCCAACGATGAATCCGCTGACGTTGTGCAAGCTGGTATCGGAAGCGTTGGCGGTGACGCCGCCACCCACAGACATGCACAGGCCGTTGGCATCAAAGTCCGGGCAGTCGTGTCGCAGGCTGTTGGCGAGAACCGATCGTTGCAGAGAAAAGGTTTTTTTCAACATCGCGGCGGTGTTTTCGAGCGACTGCTGGGTGTCTGCGGTGTTTGCAGTCACGATGAGGTCCCAGACGGTGTCGGATGCGTTGCGAAGTGACCACTGCAGCCCGTTGTAATCGCCGGATGAGGTGCTCAGACTCGATGGGGCAACACCTGAAAGAACCTGCGCATACCTGCCTTTGGTCACAGTCGAGCCGGGATGGATGCCGAAGGCTGTGCTGCCCGAAGTGCTGGCCGCCGAAAGCTGGCCGTAGTTCGCCTGGTCATTGATGATGATGTTGTAGTTTGCGGGAAGAATGCCTTTGTAGACGAGCGCTCCGTTGACATTGCCTGCGCCTTGCAGGTTGTTCAATGTGCCCAGACTTGCATTGACGTTGTAGATGCTGGCGAATGCGCCTTGCAGGGTGCCGGTGTTGGTGATGGTGCCTACAGAGGCTGTGCCTGAGCCGGTTTGGATGTAAATGGCCGATCCGGCTGTGGACAAAATGGTCCCGCTGTTGCTGATGCTCGAGAGGGTGCCCGATGTGTTGCCAATGCCTTTTTCCTGACCGGTCAGCGAGCCCGTGTTGATGAGCGTGGTGATGGTGCCATTGTTGGATATGGCCACATTCGAAGAGGTGATGGTCCCGCTGTTGGTGAGTGTTCCGATCGCAGCGCCCATCGCGTTCCGGATGCCGTAGGTGCTGCCAGAGCCGTTGCTGGCAATGCTGCCCTGGCTGGTCAGGCTGTCAATGTTGCCGGTGTTGTACAAGGCAAGCCCGTTGGAGTTGCTCAGTGTGATGGAGCCGCTGTTCGTGACGCTAAAGCTCGAAGCAGGCGCGATGACCACAGCATTGGTCTGGTTTGAATTCAATTCGCAGGGCTGATTGGCGACGCAAGACGGGTAGATGGCCTGGGCATGCAGCGAGGCAACAGCAACCATGCTCGCACTTGCAAAAATCAATCTCTTGAATGAAGCAGAAGCCGATATTGTTTTGGGTGTACGCATGGTCATTGAAATCCTGATGCAGTCGAACGCGATGACTGACCTTGGACACATCATAAGCAAAAGGATGTCTCGCTGACGCCTCGTGGTGACGTCAAGTCCTGCCACTGCGATTGAAGCGCGGCAGCCTCGCTACACTTGCATCAACGCAATCTCTGGCCGGTCATGACACCGGCAGCCCAGCATGAAACACCAAGCTGTTCGCAAAGCCGTTTTTCCCATCGCGGGTCTGGGAACCCGCTTTTTGCCTGCCACCAAGGCCAGCGCCAAGGAGATGCTGCCTGTGGTGGACAAGCCGCTGATCCAGTACGCGGTCGAAGAAGCTTACGCCGCGGGCATCCGGCAGATGATCTTCGTGACGGGACGCACCAAGCGCAGCGTGGAAGACCACTTCGACACGGCCTACGAGCTGGAGACCGAACTCGAGATGGCGGGCAAGAGCGCCTTGCTGGAGGTGGCGCGCGGCATTGCGCCCGACGACATGCTCTGCACCTACGTGCGCCAGCCGCGCGCCCTGGGCCTGGGCCATGCGGTGCTGTGCGCCAAGGAACTGGTGGCGGGCGAGCCGTTTGCGGTGCTGCTGGCCGATGACCTGATGGTGGGCAAGACGCCCATCATGAAGCAGATGGTGGAGCAGTTCGCGCACTGGCGCAGCAGCATCCTGGCGGTGCAGGACGTGCCGCGCGAGCACACCCGCCGCTACGGCATCGTGAGCGGCAGCCCGGTGGAGGACGGGGTGGTCGATGTGAGCGGCATCGTTGAAAAACCCGCCTCCGAAGTGGCCCCGAGCACGCTGGCGGTGGCGGGGCGCTACATCCTGACGCCGGGCATCTTCCACGAGCTGGAGAACATCCCGCGCGGGGTGGGTGGCGAGATCCAGCTGACCGACGGCATCGCGCAGCTGCTGCGCCGCGAAAAGGTCTTCGCCTACCGCTACGAGGGCACGCGCTACGACTGCGGCAGCAAGCTCGGCTTCTTGCAGGCCACGGTGGACCTGGGCGTGCAACACGCCGAAGTCGGCACCGAATTCGCCGACTGGCTCCAAGCCAGGGGCTGAGCTGTTTGTCATTGCCCGGTGCCAAGTGTCATTGCCTAAAAGAGGGATGTCATTGCCAGGCACTCTAATTTGTCATTGCCCGGCTTGACCGGGCAATCCATGGATCCTCGGGTCAAGCCCGAGGATGACAAAAGAGGGCCCCGAGGATGACGAAGTCAATGGCGCCCGAGGATGACAGGTTTTAGATGTCCGACAGCCCCAGGCTGTCATTGCCCGGCTTGACCGGGCAATCCATGGCCCGCATCGATCTGCCTGCCCCGCCGCGCGGCAAGCTCAAAGCGGCAGATCCAATTAGTAAAATAGTCGAAATTGTAAAAATCAGTTGACCCCCAGGACCGTGCCTGCCCGGGCGACTGGTGCGCAGCGGGGCTGAGGATGAAGCGCTTTCGACAGATTGGGACTGCCATCGGCATGGTGGCTGCGGTGGCGGCATGGGCACAGGATGCCGACACGGCACGCAGCCTTTTGCGTGCGGGGCAGGCCGAGCAGGCTGCTCAGGCGTATTCGGCGCTGATCGAACGTTCTCCCTCTGACCCGGACCATTGGCTGGGCCGGGGTTTGGCCCGCTCGCGGCAGGGGCAGTGGCAAGCCGCCATGGACGACCTCGAAAAAGCCGTTTCTCTGGCACCGGGCTATGCCGATGTGTGGTCAGCCCTGGCCGATGTGTACCGCTGGAACGACCGGCCTGCGGCAGCGGCCAATGCCTATGCCCGGCTGGCGGCGCTGCGCCCCGACGATGCGCAGGTGCGCGTGCTGCAGGCGCGCTCACTGCTGGCCGCTGGCGATGTGGCTGGGGCGCGGGCTGCAGCGCAGCGTGCCCGCGAAATGGGCGTGTCGGCCGATGCCTTGCCCGCCATTCCAGATGCCGCATCGCCTGCGCGGGCCGTGGCGGTGCCGCCAACGCCCAGCTCGGTGCCCGAAGCTTCGGCCCAGGGGCACAAGTGGGCCTTGTCGGGCGGGCTTTACCGCACCCGTGCGGGCAGCTTCAGCGCCAACGAAAACAGCCTCGCGCTGCGCCACTACACCGGGTACGGCTCCATTGCCATCGAGCGGTTGGGGCAGGAGCGCTTTGGCTACAGCGACCAGGCCTGGGCGGTGGACGCTTACCCGCGCCTGTGGCAAGGCGCTTATGCCAACCTGCGCTACCAGCGCACCACTTCGCCCGACCTCTACCCCGCCCGCGCCTGGCGTGCCGAGCTCTACCAGAACGTGGGCGGTGGCTGGGAACTGGCCGCCAGCCGCGACTTTCTGGGCTTTGGCTCGGGTGTGCGCATCGACGGCATTTCGGCGGGCAAGTATTGGGGCAACTTCTTTGCGCGGTGGCGCCACCAACACGTCAAGTCAGACAATTCTTCGGGCCGGGGCGACCGCTTTTTTGTGCGCTACTACTACGAGGGCGATGCCGACCACTACGTGGAGGCGAATGTCTCCCGCGGGCGCAGCGAAGACTTCAGCACTGGTCTGATCCTGCCTTCGCGCTCCGATTCGCGCGGAATGGTGTGGTACCACTTTGTGAACAAGGACTGGGGCTTCAAGCTCAGCGCCAGCCGCTCCAGTGACAGCGCGGGCCGGGGCGTGAGCGCCACAGATGCCGGTGTGAGCCTGGTGCGCCGTTGGTGATGGCCGTGGGGCGCTGGCTGAACTTGCTCGGCAGCTTGCTGCGGCCCTGGCTGGTGCTGGCACCGGCGGTGCTGGTGCTGAGCCTCGTGCAGGGCATCGCAGCGCATGCGCCTTGGGAGGTGCTTGGCCAGCGCGCCATCGCTGACGCCCTGATGCTGCTGCGCGCCCTGCCGCTGTGGTGCTTGTTGCTGGTGCCGGCGCTCGCTTTGCCTGCGCGCAGCCAGGCGGTGCTGCAGGCTGTGCTGGGCAGCTTGGTGCTGGCGGCTGTGCTGGCGCTGGAGGTGTATTTCTCGGTCTCGGGGGTACCTTTGGGGGCCGACTTGCTGGCCTACACCTGGGACGAGGTGCGGACCACCGTGGGCGGCGCGCAGGTGCCTGTGCCCTGGCCTGCGCTGGCGGTGCTGGTGTTGGCATTGGCCGTGCTGTGGTGGTCGCAGCTGCGCCAGCCGCAGCGCCAGCCCGGGCCAGCGCGCCTGAGCGCCGGTGTGCTGGGCCTGTGTGTGGCGGGCAGCCTGGCCTTGCCGGCACGTTGGCCATTGGCCGATGGCCCGGGCGCTGCGCAGGCGAGCAACAAGCTGGCCTTTCTGGTGGG
>JACCDG010782432.1_pt1 | contig 30260 bp, 28 predicted proteins | sample 7442471 | NCBI WGS metagenome assembly JACCDG01 (sample SAMN15323444, study PRJNA562643) | freshwater metagenome | isolation source: river surface water | place: USA:Blue River Watershed | collected 2017-08-17 | reverse complement strand
CTTTACGAGTTTCAAGCGATGCTGAAGGAGCGGGTGAGCGAAAGGTTTCCTTCGGTAGCTGGGCTCTCTTGCCAAGAGCTAGCCCCTTAGTCTTCGTCAATTCGAGCTAAAAGGACTTTTCGGGCGATTTCGGATGAAAATCCTCTTCGCATCAACGCTGCGTATGCTCGCTGGATCTCCCGATTGTCTCGGACCTCAATGTTCGTCGCGCAGGCTCGTGGATATCGCCGCTCAACTAAGCGTCTAGCCATCTCTAGCTCGTCGTGATCCGCGCTTTCTCCGTAGAGCGTGCGAACCTCACTGAGCTCAATTTTTACTCCTTTTTGTCGGAGCTTACTGAGAATATAACCAGGCCCTTTGTCTCGAATGGCTTGGGTTCGAGTGACTGCGCGAGCATACCGGTGATCATCGATGAGTTTATCTTGAGAAAGCGCCTCTACTGTTTCGCGAGCCACTTTGTCGGAGTGTCCCTTGCGCTTCAAGTAAGCAATCATCTCTCGTGCTGAGTATTCGCGCACAGTGAGGCGATTCAGCGCAAGATCTCGAGCTTGGCAGGTGAGTTCTGGGTCTGATGGCTCTATTTCGGTCACGAGCTCAGAAGTAGCAAATCCTTGCAGAGTCGGCCAGCGGCCTGCAGCTTTTTTGCATCGAGGTCTGAAGTTCAGTCTGTTAGCCTAAGGGGAGATGCGCCTATTCGATAAAAAATTTGGCAAAGAGTTTATTGCCGAACTGCCAACGACACCGGCCGTCTACCGTATTTTTGATAAAGATGGGTTTTTGATCTACATCGGCAAGGCAAGGAATCTGCGTCGTCGCATAGGGCAGTATCGCAACGCAAAGCGCCGTAAGGCCCACCTTAAGATGCGTAAGATCATAAACGAAGCAGTACGTCTTGAGTTCGAGTCCTGTTCGAGCGACATGGAAGCCTGCTTGCTTGAGGCTAAGCTGATCCAGGAGCATCGACCCCGCTGGAACACCGCGGGCGCATTTTATTTTTTGTATCCCCTAGTGGGTGTCAAGTTCGAGCGCGACATCACTTATTTTTGTTACACAACGGAACCTGAAAGCTTTGATGGTTTTGATTTTCATGGCGCTTATCGCTCCAGAGGTTTGGTGCGTGCGGCTTTTTGGTCGCTTGTGGAGTTGCTCGGCTATGTGGGGCATCGCACTTCGCGCAATCGCAGTTTTAAGCTGCCTAAGCATTCTTACGTGGTGGGTTTTAGGCGCTTGCCAGAAGAGTGGATGCCACTTTGGCAGCAGTTTCTCAAGGGCGAGTCCCGCAAGGTGATGGAAGAGCTGATACTTGCGATGGTTGAAAACGCTGGCGCAAGGCGAGCAGGGCGAGAAATTCAAACGGAGTTGAATCGATTAAAAGCTTTTTGGAAGCACGAAGCGCTCTCGCTCAAGACGGTTTGCGAGGCGATGAGTTATACGACCTATCCTGTTCCGCAAAAAGAACGGGATTTTCTCTACTTGAAGAGACGCTTTTTGAATACGGTGCCGGGGAAGACTCGGAAAGACGCCTCTGCCCCCGGCCCGACTCCAAATCCCAACTAGAAGTAGCCTATAGTTGGGGGCTGCTACGAGATTAAGACTCGACGAGGCTTTGCGGATTCTGCTTTGGGCAGAATGATTTGCAATACTCCGTCTTCAAAGCGAGCTTCTACAGCTTCAGAGTTCACTGGCGTGGGCAGGGTGAACACACGCTGAAATTTTCCTAAGGTGCGTTCCGCAAATAGATAAGCGGACTTCTCCTCGGGTGGCTTGGGTTTTTCCCTGCGTTCTCCTGAAATTAAGAGCTCGTTCTCGTGAAGCTCGATATTGACGTCCTGTTTGGACACTCCTGGAATATCGAATGTTATTCTAAAGTGCTGTTCATTTTCTTCGATGTCGCAAGGTGGATGAAATCCTGCGCGAGCGAACGGCTCCATCAAGTCTTTGACGACGCGAAGTTCGTTAAAGGGGGACAGTGCATGCGCAAAATCCAGTGCTGTTCTCATGTTAGTTCTCCTCGTTAAGTTTTGGATGATTAAGAGGAGAGCCAAGTCGCCGGCGAAGGCTCTCACAGTTTTCAAAATGGGTGTGCCATTTGGAATGTCAAGCGAGGTGGAAGAGGTCGGATTTTTTGAGCTTTTTTTGTCGATTGGAATCCCACTTGCTTCTGCACAGAGCATGATTCGTGAGATCACAAAAGACCAGATTCGATTGAAGACTGCGCAAAGCGAAAAAATAGTGCTCCTAGAGGCGGCGCCTCTTGAGGATTTTGAGGCAGGGCATCTGCCTAAAAGCATTCAGATCACTTCTAATCGACTGACTGAATTGGCTCTTAGGTATTTGCCCAATTTGGGAGCCCAGATCGTGATTTATGGACATGACTCGGCGTCGATTGAGCCGACCGAAGTGGCTCGTATGCTGAATGGGCTCGGCTACACGAATCTCTACTTATATAGAGGTGGCAAGAAAGATTGGTTCAGTGCAGGACTCCCCAAAGAAGTGATGCACCAAACGCTTGAGTCAGGGAACCGCGTGCAATTTGCAGGTTCAAACCAGACGAAGGTGCCAGGCCTTGGGTTGTACAAAGGCTTGGATGCCATACGTCGAAAGAGTCGAGCCTACTCCCGAATGACCCCGGCCGGACCATGGCAGGCGTGGGGACACGCGATCGCAGCAATTCCAATAAGCGGAGCCCGAATTCACTTCCGCCAGTACCTTCTCGGCGCGGCTGCGGTCTTTGGTATATATGCCGGCGGTAAGGCCATACTCCGTATCATTCATGAGCGCCAGCGCCTCCGCGTCGGAGGAGACCCGCTGGATGCCGATGAGGGGCCCGAAAGATTCTTCTCGCATCAGCTCCATCGAGTGGTTCGTGTCGACGAAGACTGTGGGTTCGAAAAAGAAGCCAGCTCGTTTAATGCGGCCTCCGCCGCAGAGTAGCTTGGCTCCCTTCGCTTTTGCGTCGGCTACTTGTCGCTCGAGGATTTGGAGCTGCGGAGCGCGGGTGAGAGGGCCAATGTATGTCTTGTCATCGGTAGGTTCGCCGATAACAAAGTTTTTGACAGTCTTGATGAAGTGATCGACGAACGCGTCGTAGATCTTAGTGTGAACGTATATTCTCTCGACTGAACAGCAGCTTTGACCGTTGTTGTAGAAGGCGCCATCTGCAGTTGATTCTGCAGCAGCTTTGACGTCAGCATCGTCGCAGATATAGCTGGGATCCTTGCCTCCCAATTCAAGCTGGAGCTTGACCATCTTTGGGGCTGCGGCCTGCGCGATCTTCACCCCAGTCGCGTATGAGCCGGTGAAGAAGACGCCATTGACGGGTTGTTTGAGGAGCTCAGAGCCGGTTGTGCCAGCGCCAATGATGGGGATGAAGACGTCCTTGGGGATGCCTGCATCATAGAGTGCGTCTGCGATGGCGAGTCCCGTAAGAGATGCAAACTCTGAAGGCTTATAAAGAACGGAGTTGCCAGCTAGCAAGGCGGGTACGAAGACGTTGGAGCCGACAAAGTAGGGGTAGTTCCAAGCTGAGATGTTGGCTACGACTCCCAGAGGCTCGTGGCTGATCCGCTCTTCGAGTTTCTGGGTAGGGTCATTCACAACGATTTCATCGCCTAGAGTCACTTCTGTATGATTGAGGAAAAAATCGATACGGCCACCCATAGCGTTGAGTTCGTTGCGCGCCTGAGAGATAGGCTTGCCGGTCTCTGAAGTGAGAGTCGATGCGAGTTGTTCTTTTCGGTCTGAGAGAAGGTCCTTGAATTTCTTGATCGAGTTCAAGCGTTGAGAGAGCGGGGTTTTGGCCCATGCCTTTTGCGACGCTTTTGCGCGATTGAACTTTTCTTGAATCGAGGAAGCGGAGTCCTCTTCAAGCTCGCGGATTTGGGTCTCATTGGCTGGATTGATAATCTTAAGCATGGTGGGGCTCTCCATGGATTGAAGGTGCAAAGGGCTTGTTCTTAATTACCTTCCGTAACGAGTTGGCTTATCCAGGCTCAGTTCGGCACGCCCGTTGGGGTTCATGCGCTAGATCCACAGGATCAGGTGAACAGGCTCCCAGAAGGAGCCATCCCCGAGGACGTGACGAGATGGGCTTGGATAGGTTGCCGTAGTAGGAAAATAATTTAAATCAGGTCCTAGGAGAACATGCCTCTGCGGTTGGAGGCAAGGGAGATTTTAGTTCTCTGCGAGCACAGCTTGAATGAGGGTTCTGTCTCGATCAGAACGCTGAGAGAGCGCTTGCTGAATCGCGGCTGTCTCATGAAGCGTTGCAAGCAGCTCGAACATCTCGAGGGAGAGGTTCAATGATTTTTCTTGAGCGGCTTTTGGGATGAGAGAAGTGACAAGATTCTTACGTTCATCATCGCTGATCCCGATTTTTCCACGCTCGAGTTGCTGCCGCAGTTCTTTGAGCGCGTACGCTTGAACATGCTCGTATCTGGTTGCAGGCGTTGAACCTGGGTGATGCGTGTCTGCTGTGGGCGAATCCGCGGGGGGGCGGTAGGTCCAAAGCGCCTGAATGATGCGAGTTGGAGCGCTACTGTAGCGAATCCATGAGCTGACGGCAAAAAAGCTTTCTTCGAGGCTGGTGTTGACGAGACTCTCGGTGGCCGTCGAAAGTTGCTCGCTCAATGCTGCTTCATTCTCCCTTATGACATCACGAGCACGCGAATAAAGCTCGATGAGGCCCAGTTCGTCGTCATCAGCGAGTCTTTTGGCTTTTTTTGCAAGGTTGCTCCACTGGGGCATCGGACTGCCCACTTGAGAAGCGACTTGAGGCTCGATGGGTTGCGGTGTCTGGGTTTGCTGTGCGGAAAATGTTGATTTGATGATGCCGGTTTGGGGCTGATGAAGAGAGGAGCCCTTCGTTTGTTTTTGAGTCATGCTTTTAGGGGTATCCCCAAGCAAGATGAGGAGCGAGCAAGCGATGACTAACCCCAGCCCTGCCTGCTTGATCAATTTCGCCATTTTTTGATCTCCTCGGCCGTGATGTTGTTGAACCGGTCAGGCACATACAAATTGATGTAGCTTTTCAGAACGTCTTTTCTCAGTTCATTTTTGTGGGAATTTTTTAATACCCAGCTCAAATAGAATACGTCAGCGTTGAAACCGCTTCCTTTCCAGGACCCAGCGTAGAAGGTGGCGTCGCAGGCGGCTTTATCTCCATCATGCTTCCCGCCCACGCAATCGGCATGTCTTGGGTCGTCAGCCTCAAGGTGTCTTCCTTCATGAACGAGCGTGCTGGCGCGATCTTCTCGTTCGTCGTTGTAAAAGGCCGGGCAGAGCGTGATCCGGTCACCACCCGCTCGCGCAATCGAATCACAGTCATTGTCGTGTCTAAAGACTTTGACGTTCTTTTTGAGAAGTCCGTAGAAGTCTGGCTTGTACCCATTTTTATCGGGAGCGAACTTGATATTTTCTAGGTCGTATAGAGCGAGGGCCAGCTTAGATTCGCCCAATGGGCAATCAAAGGTCGAGGTATCCCAGAGGATCTGAAAATCCTTGAGGTGTTGGCCGTACCAGAGGGCACTGAGCTTGTCACAGGCAGGTGCGGCCCATGCGATGGATGGCAACGTGAATAGGCCCAACAGAACTACGAATGCGGTTTTAGTTTTCATTCTACCCCTCTTTTGCAGACGCTCCTAAAGACGCAGAGAGTCATTACACGGGGGTGTTTGTGCCGCAAGGGGGGTGAAATTTTTTCAATTCTTTAACTTAGGGAAGAAAAATATCCAGTGTTTGTTTAATGTTTTTAACGATTGAGGCAGGCAGGTTAGGAACGCCGGCAGCGGACTGCATTGAGGAAATCGGTTAGCAAGGGGGCGCTGTCAAGCAGCGTTGGGTCCTTGGCGTCATGAAACTCGGGATGCCATTGAGTGGCGAAAACCCAGTCATTGGGACTATCGAGGCGGATGGCTTCGATCACTTGGTCTTCGGAGCATATGGCCTCTGCGATGAGGCCTTTGCCCAGGTCTTTAATGGCTTGGTGGTGGATAGTATTGGTCTTCGCAGTCGTCTTTTCTGGGTAAATTTTAGATAGGCCAGAGCTGGATAGGATCTGAATCATGTGAAAGTTCTGATCATAAATCTCAGCGTCTCGATGATTTCTCGCGGTCGGAATCTGAGTCGCTATATCTTGATAGAGCGTTCCTCCGTAGGCGACGTTGATGAGCTGGGCGCCTCGGCACACACCTAGGACGGGCTTGCCTTGCTTGACGAACTCTTTGAGGAGCTGGGTTTCGTATACATCTCGTATGTAATCGCCGTTCCATTCTGGCTTGAGGGGAGTCTCTCCGTAATTTTTTGGGCTGACGTCCGACCCCCCTTCGAGGATGAGGCCGTCCAGTTCGTTAGCTAGGTCGGCAATGCTGACGGGGCCTCCCTCCTTTGGGGGAGGGATCAGGTAAGCCAGGGCTCCCTGGGACATGGCCCAGTGAGTGAGTGATTGCTCAGCATAGACGAGGGTTTTGCCCTTAAAAATTGGGCGAGTCAGGTCGGGATGAAAAAAGCAGGTTGAGATGCCAAGCTTCAATTTCATGGGGGCTCCTGGTCTCATCATGGCTGATTCGGGGGGGAGAATTCAAGAAGCAGATATGCAGTGCGTATGGTTTGGGGATTGCAAATGCTGAGTATTCAATCTGGAGGGTTCTATGAGAAAAGCGTTGAGTGCTGGGGTGATCGCATTGGTTCTGGGTTTTGGTGTTTCCTCGGCGACTGCCGATGAGACGCCGACGGAGACGGCTGAAAACACGATTGGCGACGCGAAAACGGACGTCAAAAAACGCAAGCGCGCCGTTAAGCGCAAGTCTCGCGACTTGAGAGACGAAGAAAGTGTTCTCAAGGATGCTCAAGATCGCGTGAGCGATCTGGGCGATGACGCCAGCAATGAGGCTACTAAGGCAAAACGCAAGGTCGATTGACTCTGCGGTTTGGATTGATTCAGCCTAAAAGGCTTGTGTCCAGATCCGCTTGAAGTCGTCCTTGCTTACAGGGCAGGGATTGTTTTGGTGGCAAGAGTCTTCGAAAGAGACTTGGGTGAGCCGATCGAGCTGATCTCGGTTGATGCCAGCCTCGGTGAGATTGCGTGGAATCCCGCACTCGGCTTTGAGCTCGCCGAGCCAGCGGATGAAGGCTTCGCCGGTGTGCTCTTTGAGTCCAGCGGTCATCGCGAGGGCTTTGAAGCGCTCGGGTACGGCTTTGATGTTGTGCTTGAGGGCGTGGTCGATCATCACGCCGTTGGCCATCCCGTGGTGGTAGTCGGCGACGGTGCCCATGGCATGAGCGAAAGAGTGAGTGATGCCTAGGCCTTTTTGAAAGGCGATCGCTCCCATCATCGAAGACATCATCATCGCGCCTCTGGCGTCGGCGTTACGAGGTTCTTTTACAGCTTTGACGAGGTTCAGTGCAGCGAGCTTGAATCCCTCGAGAGCAATACCATCACAGATAGGGTGGTAGCCTTTAGCGAGGTACGCTTCTACGCAATGAGTGAGTGCGTCCATGCCTGTCGCTGCAGTGATCTTGGCAGGTAAGTCGTAGGTGAGCTCGGGATCAGCAAAGACAGCTTTGGCGAGGAGCTTGGGCGAGAAGATGATCTTTTTGATGTGGGTGTCGTCGTCGGAAATGACAGAGCTGCGGCCTACTTCGCTGCCGGTGCCAGAGGTGGTGGGGATGGCGACCCAGAAAGGGATTGGGCCGTCGATTGGGCGAGCGCCTGGTTTCTCGTCTTCATAGTCGAAGAGATCGCCAGAGTGAGTAGCCATCAAGGCGATGGCTTTTGCGACGTCAAGTGCAGCACCGCCGCCGAGCCCGACGATGGAGTCTGCGTTGTGGGCTTTGAAAGCTTTGACGCCAGCATTGACTTGAGTCTTTACGGGATTACCCCAAATTTCGGAGAAGGTTGCGACGTTGAGGTCGCCCTTGGCTAGCAGGGTTTGGAATTCCTTAAGCATGGGCAGAGCAGCGATCCCGCGATCGGTGACGATCAGTGGGCGCTTGAGTCCCTGCGACTTGAGAAAGTCAGTGAGTTGCGCGCGAACGCCAGGGCCGAAGTGGATAGGGGTGGGGAAGCTGAAGCGGTAGTTGGGCATGGTGATCTCCTGAGTGCGAGGCGTTATGTATTTGTTTTTAAAAATGTTTTATAATCTAAGTTTGAATCCAGTTTTGGGGTCGCGAGGAAGTTCGAAGATTTTTCGTCTCAATCCTTTGTCGATCGTTTCCTGCTCTTCGATGCGGAAAGGAGTGATGAGCCATCTAAGCATCTCATCGATCTTGGGTGGAATAAATCCGAAATTCAGACTTTCAAATTCGGGAAGGTGAAGCGCTAAGGAAAGATGACTGTTGCCCTGATCCCACCTGGTTACTGCACCGCAATGTGACGTGAAAGTGAAATACATCGGACCGAAACAACTTTATGCAAAAAGTTGTGCACCTTAGAGGTTAAATAATCTCAAAATACCGCTGCATCTCCCAGCTTGTCACCGAGTCCTGGAATTGGCGCCATTCCCATTCGCGGGTGCGAACGAAGTGATCGACAAAGACCTCGCCAAAAATTTCGCGGGCGAGCTTGGATTTTTTCAATGCTACGGTCGCGTCGTGAAGGTTGCGTGGCATGCGCTCGATCTTGGTATCGGCGTAAGCGCTGCCTTCGACGGGCTTCGCCTTGAGTTGCAAGTTATTGCGCACGCCGTAGAGTCCGCTTGCCACGCTCGCGGCCACTGCCAGGTAGGGGTTCACGTCCGAGCCGGGTACCCGGACCTCGACGCGCGTGGATTTTGCGCTGCCGGGGATGACCCGAAGTGCGGTAGTGCGATTGTCGATGCCCCAAGTAGCCTTGGTGGGTGCCCAGTAGCCATCCACCAATCGCTTGTAGCTATTCACTGTGGGTGCGAAGAATGGCAGGATCTCGGGTAGGCACAAAAGTTGTCCTGCCAAAAAGCTCTTAAACAGTGGGCTCATCTTGTGCTGCGCTTTTTCGTCGTAGAAGAGATTTTTCTTTCCGCCGGTGTCCCAGAGGCTTACGTGAGTGTGGCCGCTGCACCCCGGGAGTTGCGCGTTCCATTTTGCCATGAAGCTCGGCATAATCCCAAAACGCGCGCCGATCTCCTTTACCGACGCTTTGAACAGAGTCGAGCGATCCGCTGATTCGAGCGCCTCGGCATTGAGAATCGCCGCTTCGAGCACACCTGGACCCGTTTCAGTGTGCAAGCCTTCAATTGGCACGCCAAAGGCTCCAAGCTCGTCCATCATGGCATTTAAGAACGGCTGGTTGAGGCTTGCGCGCAATAAAGAGTACCCAAACATCCCAGGAGTGATCGGCACAGGCGCTGTGTGCCTTTTCTCTGCCAAGCTCTGAGGTGTCTCCCGAAAATTAAACCACTCAAACTCCATGCCGACTCGCGCGGAGTAGCCAGCGTCGTGGGCATCTGCCAACACTTTCTTGAGCAACTGGCGTGGGCAAATCGCCAAGGGCTTATCGCCTGCGACAAACTCGCCCAGAAAAAACGGTACTTGATTGTCCCACGGAACGTTACGGGCTGTGGTTGTGTCGATTCGAACTTGCGCATCTGGATATCCTGAATGCCATCCTGTGTAGTTCGCGTTGTCGTAGCAAACATCGGCCGAGTCCCATCCAAAAACCACGTTACAAAAACCAAATCCACTTTCGAGTGCGGATAAAAACTTGTCCTTGTGCAGGTACTTGCCGCGAAGGACACCATCGATGTCAGTGATCGCTACTTTTACTTTGTTGGAATTGGACTTGCGCAATTGATCGGCGATTTTTTGGGATTTAGGCATATAGAGTGAAGTTATAGGTCACCCCGGTGCTCGAGGCAATGATTTGACTGACTTGACACTCTGCGGGACCACGAACTCAATGGGACCAGCAACTCAAAATGAAAAAGGACACCCGTTAACCGCATGGCCTGACGGGTGTCCCGCTAGATTACAGCATTCGTTGATACTGAATGTATGGCTTCTCCCACTCATGCCTTTCGAGTGGGCGTAGGCCTGGACCTTCCTCGCGAACGAGCTCTACTCGGTGAAAGAGGGCGGTAAACGCTCCCTTCAAGCCTAGTCCAAGAGCCCTGATCCGTTCTAAGGCGTTTTTCTCCTCCTGAGCTCTCGCTCTAAGAGCTAGCTCTTTGAGCCGGCGCAACGCGAGTTGCTCATGCAAGATCTCTTTTGCCATCTCCAAAGCCGGGTGAATGACGTGAGCTTCTTGTTGTTCTAGACGTGCTTTCATATCTATCTCCTGTTTAAATAACTGCGTTCGAATGTGCGGACATAAGTCCGCCTTTTGGTCTCAGGGCGAGCGAAAGCCCGACCACGAGGCCAAGAGCCTGTGAAAATATGGGTTTAGTGGTGCGCGTGTTCAAGCGCGCTAAGCAACGGAGATTACGCCTGTTGCGACACTAGAGCCGGAATCAAATGAGTTGGAATGGGAGAAGCTTCAATCTCGACAAGAGCCAAGATCGGAGGCAGAAACCACAGTTCCATAATCAACCGAAGTTCCGGTGATTTGGGTCCATTGCTGAGTCGTCTGAGTGATGTGAGTCTTCATTGTGGATGCCTCCTTTCATTGAGGTAATGAAAATATACTTGAAGAGATTAGGCCATTTTTGTGGTCTTTTCAAGCTATTTTTGTAAACGAAATCGAATTCTGCGATTTCGTTAGCCGACTCTGGAGCATTGAATTTTTGGTCGGTGATTTTAAATGAGCCGGAGCGAGGTATAACTTCTCAATGATTGCCGTGGTCCAACGCGTTTCAAGCGCAAGTGTAATGGTGGAAGGTAAAGAGGTCTCTCGTATCGCTCAAGGGGTACTGACCTTGTTGGGTGTGCAAGTGGGCGACGAAGAGGATAGGCTTAAGAAGCTGATCCATAAGATTTGCGAGCTGAGGATTTTTCCGGACGATGCTGGAAAAATGAACCGCTCTTTGATCGATATCCAGGGTGAGCATCTTATCGTTTCTCAGTTTACTCTTGCAGCGGATTGCACTTCTGGGCGGCGTCCCTCTTTTACTGCCGCTGAGAAGCCAGATCGAGCCAAGGTGCTTTACGAGCGTGCGATTGAGTTGAGCGAGGCAATGGGCGTCCGGACCCTGGGCGGGACTTTTCAGGCGGACATGAAAGTCTCTCTCGTCAACGATGGACCGGTGACTTTCATTTTATAGAGTTATGAGAGGCCTAGCCTGACTTAAGCCGCTTTCTTGTAAGTATCCTCCCGGACTCTGTCTTGCACAGCCGCTGGTGGCTCGATTTCCCTTCGAGTAAAAGCGACCAGCGCGATGGATGCGAGCCCAGTTCCAAGGTGTAGAGTCATTTGAGGGCCCGTGATCTCGTCTCTATATCCGTAGATGTAAGGTGCCAATACGATGAATGCCCCGGAGATCGCATCGAAAGACATATGCATGCTGAAGGGGATCACTTTAGACATTGAGTAAAAGTAATCGGTCAGCAGGCTGTAGCAAATCCAAGCGGCACCTACGACCACGAAGACATCTCGGGCGAGCGTAACCTCGGCGAAATCAGCGATGTACGGTGCAGCGATGATGGATGCGCCAAAAAGGTAGTCCAATAGATTGTGCCCTCGTAAAGTGAGCATATGCAGTACCTCCCTAAATCAAGATCGATTGGAGTGCATTGCGCGTGCCGCACCTTTTCGCGTCAAACCGTATAAGGTGAACTCTTGCCGGTTGCTGGACAACTGACGCGCACGTACTTGGGTGATGCCCATTTCGCGCACGTGAGCGAGCATGCCGGGAATCTCGTCCGCTATTTTCCACTGATTCAGCTTGATCGTCAGGAAAACGCCAAGCAGCGAGTTCTGAAGTCTGTGGGCCAAGCGATCGACTGCAAATAGGGTAACGCTCGGAGCTACGTTCATGTCGAGCAGCAGCCAATGGACATGCTCCGGAAGCTCCTCTCGAGCGACGCGATTTACGGGGCGATCGAAGTGTTTGTACTTTGGGTGAGCGAGGATGCGCGGGTCCATCGCTCCGGGATCAATGCCGATGACGTTAAGTCCGCGCTCCAGCAGTGCGAAGCTCGCTCCCCCGGGAGCACTGCCGATCTCGACAGCGGTATCATTAGCACGCACGTCGAACCCAGAAAGCCGGATCGCTTCTTCTATTTTTAGGTATGCGCGCGAAGGTGCATCGGCAGGAAGTGTGATTTGAGGTCGGCCCCCTGGGAATGAAGAGTGTCTGGCGTTATGTTGATGAAGTCCAAACCACCATTCGTTCTCTTCGACCGCGATGAGATCAAGGACCTTATCCCCTGTCTTCGGTGCGGACTGATCGTCGAGCTGGTGTCGTTCTTTAGCGGGAAGAGCGTCCAGAAAGGCTTGTCGCGCTCGCGCGATCCAGGCGCCTCTTTGATATCCAAGGGGTTCGTCTCCTGGGACAAAGAGGTCTCTCTCGGTTACGTGCCAGCATACGCGAGCTCCCGCCGTCGTCAGCCGCTTAACGAATTCGAGGCCTTTTTCTAAATCGCCTTCCGAAACCTTGCCAAAGGAAAGTCCGTAAGCTCGAGCAAATACGGAGCGCAAAATGAAGTCGGCTTTAAAAGCCTCTCCATTCTCATGCTTGAAAGTCACAAATCCGGGCCGAGAGTAAGCGAAACGTAGGTCAGGATGCTCGCGAGAGATCTCGCTTTTGAGTGCTGATTCAGCCCCAGGTTGGCACAGGGTAAATAAAAACGGCGATGTAAAAGTATCGGGGGGCATGAACGCGTTCTAACACTGCGGCAAGTTTAAATATATGTACTAAAAGTCATCCTTTGATCCGTCTGAAACTTGACGGCAGAAGGTGAGTGAGGCGGCGAATGTTCGAAAAGTGTCCGAGATTTCATGCAGTTCTGTGGCATGAGCGTTGCTCATCAGCTGCATCATGAAAAACTCACTTGCACCTACTATTCAGAATCTTACCCTCACTAAATCTTCGTTTCGAACTCGCCCCAGAAAAAGGCGCTCCAATCATGCTCGCTGCAATCTCTGTGGTCGCCTCTTTAGGGCTGCTTCGAGTCTTCATCGGTTCTGCAAAGCGTGTCGATTGGGAGACGAGCTTTTTAAGTTCTCTGAGTGGCTTCCGGGGATTTGAGAGAGTACTATCTTTCTAAGGGCCACCATCTCTTGGAGAAGAATCTATTCACTCCCTCAATCTTGTCCATCCGACTCAAACGCAAGAACCCGCTCGTGTTCGAGTCGATATCTCGCTGGAGGGATCGATTCTTGTGGCGCGCTTTGAGGTAAGATCTTCTACGCTCATCCACGTCAACCCCTCGTTTGAAAAGGACGGCGCCAACTGGGGCCTATGGGATTGGGATGTAGTCGAGCTCTTTGTCTCGTGCGCTCCAAAAGGATTGCCCTACTATGAGTTTCAGGTGAGTCCGTTGGGACAGCGGTTTGAATTGAAAATTGAAGAGCCTCGAAAGAAAGTGGATAGAGACTTCAAATCTGGGTTTATGGCCGATGCAAGCAAGCGCCCCCGCTCACCAGGAGGTTGGGATGCGGAGATCTCGGTTCCGCTCTCTGTTCTGGGTTGGGATCGAAAGCCCGAGTCCATCATCGGCAATGCATTTGCTATATTGGGTCCTCCCAAAGCGCGAACTTATTGGAGTCGATTCTTGAAGCCCCAGAAGGTACCCGATTTTCATCGGCCTAAGGAATTCAAGTCGTTGATCAAGGGAAGATAAATTAAGTAATAGTTGTTTACAAATAGTGCCTGTCTTTGTTAAGTCGCGATGCGTTAGTAAAATCCTAGGCCGGATCCGTGGAATCGGACCGCCCACCAATAGGAGTCAAAAGTGAATATCTCGAAGCATCGTTGGTATCTGCCAACGGCGGTGCTCGCGCTTCTTTGCGCTGCCGCTGTTTTGGTTCCAGTAGTGCCCCCGGTTGAGGGCGCAGCTCCGATGGTTCCGGGCGATGTCGCTTGGATGCTGGTCGCTACCGCACTCGTGCTCCTCATGACACCAGGTTTGGCCTTTTTCTATGGTGGGATGGTTCGCACCAAGAATGTCATCTCCACGATGCTCCAGAGCTTCGTCGCCATGGGCGTGGTGAGCCTGATCTGGATTGTCTGCGGATTCAGTCTGGCGTTTGGCGAGAGTTATCACGGAATAATCGGCAGCCCCTTTACCTTTTTTATGTTTCGTGGAGTAGGTGAGTCCACTCATCCTGAACTGTCAGCTACGATACCTCTGGCGCTCTTCGCTTTGTTTCAAATGAAGTTTGCGATCATAACTCCTGCTCTGACGACTGGAGCTTTTGCAGAGCGAATCCGATTCTCTGCCTATTTGATCTTTGTCGCGCTCTTCAGCGTGCTGATCTACGCGCCGCTGGCACACTGGACTTGGCATCCACACGGTTTCTTGCGTGCTTGGGGCGTTCTGGATTTTGCGGGTGGAACCGTCGTGCATATGTCTGCTGGGTTTGCGGCTTTAGCGGGCGCCATGTTCTTGGGCCGTCGCCGCAAAGAGGGTTCTGCCCCAGTTGAGGGGATTAATGAGCCACATCAGCCAGCTAATATTCCATACGTTCTGCTTGGTACAGGAATGCTTTGGGTGGGTTGGTTTGGCTTTAATGCGGGATCGGCATTGGCTGCCAATGGCACAGCTGTAGGTGCCTTATTAGTGACTCACATGGCGGCTGCGGCGGCGATGGTGGCTTGGATGCTTTTTGACTATGTTCGTGGCCGTAAGATCAGCGCTGTGGGTGCATCGGTTGGAGCGGTCGTTGGACTTGTCGCAATCACTCCAGCTGCGGGCTATGTGAGTGTTAGTGCTAGCATCTTTATCGGTGCCGCAGCTGCAGTGTTGAGTAACTTGGCCGTGACGCTGAAGAATCGCTCGAGCATTGATGACACGCTGGACGTGTTTCCTTGCCATGGCGTGGGCGCAATTTTTGGGATGATCGCAACTGCGGTTTTCGCGAAGGATGTGGGCTTAATTCATGGTTCTCCGCGGACATTCTTGGTTCACCTGTTTGCTCTATTGATCGTATCCGTTTACTGTTTTGTTGGAGCGTATCTCACCTATTGGCTCACCAATCGGATATCTCCTCTCCGCGTTTCGGCAGAAGGCGAGGAGCTAGGTCTGGATCTCAGTGAGCACGATGAAGCAGTCGGTGAGACCCTTGTTGCTTACGTCGAAACCCAGGCGATTGATGAGGTATCGGTAAGCACCGCTCCAGGCGTGATTTCGCGTCGTCGCGGCGTGATCCGCAGGGAGTTGTTAAGAGACTTGGTTGGCTTTGAATCGCCCGAGAATAAGTCGGCTGCGAACCAACACTGAGTTTACTCCGCGTACCAGACATTGAAGGTCGAAAGGTAGCTGTCTAGGCCAGCATTGGTGTTGGATGTGATGGAGGTCGGCGAGCCCGTGCCATCGGAGTTCATGACCCAGATGTTGTAAGAGCTCGTCGATGATACGCCGATGTTTTGTAGGGATGAGAACGCGATCAGTGTTCCATCCGGTGAGAAATGGGGCATGTGCGAGTCTTTGCTTGCCGCGGTATTGGTAGTGAGCGCGGACTGGTTCAGGCCGGAGGCGCTCATCTTCCACACGTTGTACGAGGAAGAGGGGGATGCATTGACGTCCATGAGCGATGCGAACGTGATTTCGGCGCTGCTCGGCGAGAACTTGGGGTTGATGCTATCGAGGTTTGCTGCTGTATTGGAGGTCAAATTGATGCGCGAAGTGCCGTCATAGTTCATCTTCCAGATATTGTACGAGCTTGCGTCTGTCGTGCCGATCTTGAGTTTTGCTGCAAACACAACCGTGTTGCCATCCGGGGACACGGCTGGGTTGACCGCATCCTGGCTGGCTCCGGTGGAGTTGCTGAGCAGAGTCTTGCCCGTGCCGTTTGAATTGATGCGCCAGATGTTGGAAGAAAGGGCTGCCGTTCCATTGGTGGAACCGTCGGTAGCGGTTAGGGATGAAAAGTAGATCATTGTCCCATCTGGAGAGAAGCAGGGGTTCAAGCTGTCTAGGCCAGCGTTGGTGTTTGCCGTGAGTGCGGTACGGCTGGTGCCATCGGCGTTCATGATGAAGATGTTGTAAGAGTCCGAAGCTGTGCCGTTGTCTGATGCATCCACTGCGGACTTAGAAGCAAAAGCGATCTTGGTGCCGTCGGGAGAGAAGATGGGAGGTCCGTCACTTGAGAGGTCGACATTTGTATTTGCCGTGCGATGGTTGGGCCCGGTGCCTGTGCCAGAGGTTGTCCAGATATTGTAGGAGGTCGAGGTAGCGCCGTCTGTGCCGCCATTTTGAGCACGCAAAGAGGACGAAACGACCGAGGTGCCCGCTGCGTTCCACGAGGCGTACTTGCTATCGAGTGAAGCATTGGCGTTTTCCGTGAGTTTAGCGACGTCCGTGCCGTCCTGACTCGATTTCCAAATATTATTTGATCCTGCGGCTGCTCCATCCGCGGCGCCAGTGAGCGCGGTCAAGCTGTGAAATAGAATCTGAGGCTGATACTTTACCGTCAAAGTGAGGGACGTAGATGAAGAGCCACCGGTGTTAGTGCCGGTGAGGGTGTAACTGGTTGCGGACGTGATTACGGTTGGGGTCCCGGATATTACGCAGTTGTTCGCGGCGGATAGGCCGTTTGGCAGTGCAGGGCTTACGCTGCATGAAGTGATCGTGCCGCCGCTGTTGGACGGTGTAATATTCGATGAGGCGATTCGCTGAACAGTGGTGACGGAGCTGGGGTTGAAGCTTATTACTGGAGCTGCGTCGTTGACGGTGATGTTGATTGTTACATCGTCGTTGCCAGCTCCGTTCGTGGCTGTAATTGTGTAATCACTAGCCGCTGCGATCGTAGAAGGTGTGCCTGTCAGCACGCAAGTGGCGCTGAGCGACAGGCCTGCGGGCAATGCTGGATTGGACGAGCATCCCGTTATGGTGCCGCCGGTGTTGGTTGGGTTAAGCGCTGTGATCGCTGTGCTCTTAGTGTAGGTGAATGGACTGCCGGAGTAGCTAAGGATTGGCGGGCCGTTCTGCACTGTGATGTTTACCGTGTCTGAATTGTTGCCGCCGCTATTAGAAGCCGTAATCACGTAATCAGCAGCTGCAGCGGTGACAGTCGGGGTGCCGGAAATCACGCAGGTCGTGGCATTGAGGCTGAGCCCAGTGGGGAGGGCAGGATTGGATGAGCAACCTGTCACCGTGCCTCCACCGAGCGCTGGCGTTTGATTAGCGATGGCTACACCGATGGTGAAAGAGTACGGGCTACCCGCATAGGCAATGGTAGGGACGATGTCATTGACCGTGATACCGATGGTGTCGGTGCCGGTACCGCCCGAATTGGTTGCGGAGATCGTATAGTTTGCCGAAGCGGTGACTGCGGTTGGAGTCCCGGAAATCACGCAAGTCTGAGATAAGCTGAGCCCGGCAGGTAGGCCTGGGCTGACAGAGCACGAGACGATCGTGCCTCCGGTGTTGGCCGGGGTCTTGTCGGCGATCGCAGAGTCTTTGGTGAACGTATACGGAGCGGCCGCGTAGGTGATCGCGGGCACCACGTCGTCTACTGTGATCGTAATCACGTCAGAGACAGAGCCGCCTGAGTTAGTGGCGGTAATAGTGTAGGCCGTTGCGCTCCTCACCACTGTCGGCGTGCCAGTCATGCTGCAGTTGCCTTGATTGAGGCTCAACCCAGTTGGCAGGGCTGGGGTTGACGTGCATGATGTAATGGTTCCGCCGCTATTATTGGGCGTGAGCGCAGCAATCGCGCTGCCATTGTTATAGACAAAGTTGTACGAGGTCGGCAGGTAATCGATAACGGGCGCACCGTCGTTGACCGTAATGTTCACAACAGCCGTAGCGCTTCCACCTGTGTTTGAAGCCGTTACGACATAGTTGGCAATGCCCGTGATTGCAGTAGGAGTACCCGTTATGGCGCAAGTTCCATTATTGATACTGAGGCCCGTTGGGAGTGCGGGGTTCGATGAGCACCCGGTAATCGTACCTCCCGAGTTAGTAGGAGTCTGTCCCGCGATGGCCACGTCTTTGGTGAAGTTGTAGGGGCTGGCTGGGTAAGCGATCGCAGGAGCGACATCGTTGACAGTGATGTCAATGTTAGCCGTGCCATTGCCGCCCGAGCTCGTAGCAGTGATGGTGTAGGTCGCGACCGCGGTGATCGCGGTAGGGGTGCCGGAGATGGCGCAGGTGGTGTTGTTGATGCTCAGGCCTGCGGGCAACGCGGGATTTGAAGAGCAAGCCGTGATCACGCCGCCCGTATTAGTCGCCGTTGCGGTCGAGATGGCTGAATCTTTGGCGTAGGTAAAAGGGGCGCTTGCATAGGCGATGATGGGTACGACGTCGTTGACTGTGATGTCGATGGTGTCAGTGTCGCTGCCTGAGGCATTGGTGGCAGTGATGGTATAGGTCGTGACGGCGGCGGTGGCCGTAGGAGTGCCTGTGATCGCGCAAGAGGTGTTGTTGATGCTGAGGCCTGCGGGCAATGCGGGATTTGCCGAGCAAGCGGTGATCGCACCGCCCGTGTTGCCTGGAGTCTGAGCCGCAATCGCAGAATTTTTAGTGTATGTGTAAGGGCTGCCAACGTACGCGATCACGGGAATCGCGTCGTTGACGGTAACATCGAGATTGGCGGACGCTGATCCGCCCGTGTTGGTTGCCGTGACCGTGTAGGTGGCCACGCTTGCAGTGGTGGTAGGCGTGCCCGTGATATTGCAGTTCGCTGCACCCAAGCTCAATCCGGCCGGAAGCGCGGGATTTACGGCGCAGGAGACGACAGCGCCGCCGCCGAGAGTCGCATTGACGGCTGCGATTGCGGTGTTCTTGATAAAACTATGAGTCGTAACCGCGTAACTCAGCGTCGGAGCGGCGTCATTGACAGCAATATTGATCGTCGCTGTCGCTGTGCCGCCCGTATTGGTCGCGCTGACGATGTAGTTGGCTGCCGCAGTGATAGCGGTAGAAGTGCCGGAGATGGCGCAGGTTGAGTTGTCAATGCTTAGGCCTGTAGGCAAAGCGGGATTGGATGAGCAAGACGTGATGGTGCCACCGGAGTTGGTGGGAGTCTGCGTGGTGATCGCCACGTCCTTAGTGAACGCGTAAGGGCTTCCGGAGTAGGCTATCGAAGGGATGACATCGTTGACAGTGATATCAATAGTTGTCGTGCCGTTCCCCCCGGTATTGGTGGCAGTGATCGTGTAGGTGGTCGTAGCCGTAATCGCAGAAGGGGTGCCGGAAATCGCGCAAGTGGTGTTGTTGATACTGAGGCCCGCTGGTAGCGCAGGGTTGGATGAGCAAGAGGTGATGGTGCCGCCCGAGTTAGTGGGAGTAGAAGTCGTGATGAGTGAATTCTTGGTGTAAGTATAAGGGCTGGCCGAGTAAGCGATGACAGGAACCGCGTCGTTTACCGTAATGTTGATATTTGCTGTGCCGGTGCCGCCCGCATTTGTAGCGGATAGCGTATAGGCAGTCGCAGCCGAAATGGCGGTGGGCGTTCCGGAGATCGAGCAGGTTGTCGCATTGATGTTGAGGCCCGCTGGCAGCGCCGGATTGGATGAGCAGGATGTGATGGCGCCGCCTGTATTGGTAGGTGTCTGCGCGGCGATCGGAGTGCCCTTGGTAAAGGTGTAAGGGCTACCCGCAAAGACGATCACAGGGATTGCGTCGTTTACCGTGATGTTGAGATTGGCCGATGCTGAGCCACCGGTATTGGTAGCTGTGACCGTGTAATTAGCTGCAAGTGAAGTAGTGGTTGGAGTGCCAGTGACCTGGCAATTGGCGTTTCCGAGGCTAAGCCCTGTGGGGAGCGCGGGACTCACGGTACACGAGACAACCGTCCCTCCCCCGAGTGTTGGGACTACCGCCGCGATCGCGGTGTCCTTGATGAAGCTGTAGCTCGAAGGAGTGTAGCTCAAAGTAGGGGCGACATCATTGACTGTGATGCTAATCGTGACAGGAGAGCTGCCGCCTGCGTTGGTTGCAGTAATGACGTAGCTTGCGACAGCGGTCACCGCAGTCGGTGTTCCAGAGATCGCGCAAGTCGAGTTGTCGACGCTGAGGCCTGTAGGCAAAGCGGGAGCCGATGCGCAGCTAGTGATCGTGCCTCCCGTGTTAGTCGGAGTGACTGTGGTGATTGCAGAGTCCTTGATGTAGGTAAAAGGACTTCCTGCGATCGTTATCGCTGGAGGAGTGTCTGTCACGGCCACGCTGATAGTAACCGTCGAGCTTCCGGCAGAGTTGCGAGAGGTGATTGTGTAGTTGGTCGCTGCGCTAATCGCGGTAGGCGTGCCGCTGATCACGCATGAACTGGAGAGCGCAACGCCACTAGGAAATGCGGGCGATACAGTGCAGGTCGTTGCAACGTCACCTGTGTTTGTCGGAGTGACAGCAGTGATTGCGACCGTTTTTGCAAAAGAAAATGGGCTACCGCTGTACGTGAGACTCGGGGGTAGCGGAGTTACGGTGATCTGAACCGTCTTACTATAGGAGCCGCCTGAGTTGGTGCCGGTGACCGTATAGGTAGTTGTCGTGGCTGCTTCGGTCGTTGTACCGGTGATATTACATGTAGAGCTGATGGAGAGTCCGCCCGGCAAATTTGGGGTGATGGAGCAGCTAGTGATGGTTCCTCCGTTGGAGTTCGAGACCGCGGAAAGCGTAAGCGATGCTCCGTGAACAACGGAGTTCGAAAAGGTCATGTAGCCAAAGTTCGGCGGCTTATCCGTGATCGCAAGGGTGATGGCCTGGGCCGAGCTTCCGATCGTGTTGGTTGCGGTCACGGTGTAGCTTGCTGAAGCAGTGACGGCGGTCGGAGTTCCGCTGATTTGGCAAGTTGAGGAGTTGATCGAAAGGCCCGTGGGCAGGGAGGGCGCGACTGTGCAAGTAGCGATGTAGCCGCCCAAATTGCTCGGAGCAAATGCGGACATCGCTTGATTGTAAGTCGAAGAGTAGCTCGTAGGAGAGTAGATCAGCGAAGGCGCGGCCACGTCGATCACGCCGATCGTAATATTTGCAGTCGAATCGCCACCGCTGTTCGTCGCAGTGATCGTGTAAGCGGCGTTTGCTGAAAGAGCAGTTGGAGTGCCGCTGATCGCGCAAGTGCTGCCGAGCGTGAAGCCAGTCGGCAAGGCAGGGCTGGCTGAACAAGAGGTGATCACGCCTCCTGTTGAGGTTGGGATCGAGCTCGCTGCAGTGCCGCGAGCTGAGTTGGCCATGCTGGTAGCATAGCTGAAGGCAGGAGGTAGATCCGTGACTGTGATGATCAAAGGCAATGCACCCGATCCGCCTGAGTTGGTCGGCTTGATCGTGTAGGTCGCTTGGGTCGCTGCTGAGGTGGGAGTCCCCGAGACCACACAAGTAGAAGAGACCGAGAGACCGGCCGGAAGTGTTGGAGTCGAGGCGCAGCTGAGGGGGGCGCCTCCTGCAAGTGTGGGAGTAATCGTGACGAGTGGGGTGCCTACAGTAAGGGCAAGTGTGGTGGTACCCCCATAAGTAATCGTGGGAGGTGCGTCCGTGATGGCCAAAGTCAGTTTGGTGAATGCTGATCCAAAGCTGTTTGTCGCGGTGATATTGTAAGCGGCCGATGCAGTGATCGTAGTTGGATTACCTGAGATTCGTCCCGTCTTGGTGTCAAAAGAGAGTCCCGCAGGCAGGCTTGGCGAAATCGCATACTTGTCGATTGCCCGGCTCGAGCTGGGGATGTTGGGAGTGATTTCGACACCGTAAACGTAGTTGGCGGGATTAGTGGGGTAGGCGATATCTCCGGGGGGTGCGTTTTTGCTCGGGGCCCCGTCTTTGCCCATGCAACCGGAGTTGACTACGGCCAGCGTGGAGCAAAAAGCGATGCGAGCGCTCAGCCAGATCGTATAAATCCAGCGAGTCGAAGATTTGGAGCTTGGCTGAGGCGCACCGTTGAGAGGCTTCATGCGTACTTCAAATAAGTTCTTCAATTCATCTATTAGTTTATCAATTCAGTATGGTAAAATTGTTAATAACGTTAGGTATTTTAAATGCTTGAAAATATTGAATTTAAGCTAAAAAAGTCTCAAGAAAACCCAAGAGTTTCCGATACTGAAATGAAAGCCACAATGAGAGAGGTCTGAGCATGGCAACGAATCGCCCCCATGGGAACCGCTTCCAATTGGATTTTGATCGCCTAAAAAAGCTGGGCGCCATTGACATCAAGGGGATGAAAGCTCTCAAATCGGTCGCAAAAAAATATCGCCGCTTCTTGGTAGTCGGAAACCTGCAATCTAGAAAAGACACGGTTTCAAATGCTCTAGCAGCGCATCTTCACGAATTAAGCAAAGAACCGATGATTCTCCCTACGATCGAAGGCCGTTCAATCACAGCAATTGTCGAAAGTTCAAACTGGGCCACCTATCGCAGCTTACTGAGACACCGGATCCCAGCTGTCGTTACTGTCGGTTATCAAGTCGGAGACGTCAGTGAACGTTACATGCCTCGTCTACCAGGATTGGCTGCAGGCTTTGAAGTCGTCCTGGACGTTCGTCGCCTCGGAGATGGCCAGAGAGTAGTGGCACAAATTTTTGTGTTGAGCCAAGAACGGTTTAGATGCGTGTATCGGCATCCGGAGTTTGCCTCGGTTTCTTCCGAGGACCGGGCTGCGTGATTCGTGAAAAGAGTATTGGATAAGCTTAGCGTCTCTCCTGCTTATGTGGCAGTTTTTGTGCTTTTTTTGGCAGTGGTTCAGCTGCGAGGAGTAGTTCTCCAGTTTCGCGATGGCTACCGCCCTTTCTTGCACGAGCCAGCCCGCGAGGCCTTTGCTTGGGACATGTTTGCCACTCGGATTGAGCGCTGTGATTTAAGATGGGCTTCGCCTGTCCCTGGTCCCAAAGGAGACGTGACTTCGTTGGCTCACATGACCCCTCGGCTGGAGTGGGCGCTCGTGTTCGACGAGGCCAAAGATTACGCAGCTTACGGCAAGTGGGCGTGTCGGACCATGGTCGGCAACAAGGTGCTTCTGCATTGCTTCTTCCCGGATGGCACTGAGTCTCGAAGTGAGGTGCCGTGTGAGTAAATTCTCGACGTGGGTCAATCAAACGATGCCCGTTCAGTCAGTCGATCGTTTTAGAAAAGCGTTCTTCGCGACCTGGCTTGTTTACGACCTCTTTGACTTATGGACCGCTTCGACTGCGACCTTTAACTGGGGATATCTGGACGACGCAGCCCTCAGCCGATTGAGCTGGATTCAATTTGGGCTGATCTTGAGTCAAGGCCTCATCCTCTTCGGACGCTTTCCACGCCTTCTGACTTGGATCGCGATCGGACTCCGTGCTTGGGAAATCCAGAGCTACCTCTTCCTCAATGACTTCATGTACGGCTGCGTGACGATGGTGATCCTCGCGCAGTTTGCTCAGTCCAAAGACGATCCTAACCAAGTAACCGCTTGGCCGCGAGATGTCCTCCGCTACGAGACCGCGTGGATTTATTTCGCGACCGGGATGTTCAAGCTCAATCCGGTCTGGCTCTCCGGTGGGCATCTCTATGTAAGGCATAAGTTCACTCAAGTCGCTCAAGCTTGGCCGTATCCCGAGTTTTACTCTCAATGGTTAGATTCTCTCCCGTTCCATTCCGCGATGGCCAAGTTTGGCGCGGGCAGCGAGATCTTGCTGGCCCTCTTCATTGCCTTGCGCGCGCCCTGGTGGGCTTCACTTACGCTGGCGTCAGGAATCCACGTTTACGCGGCCTTTGGCCTAAATGTGTGGTTTTTTGGAGTTTCTATGCTGGCTCAGGTGGCTTTCGTTACTTTGTCCGACTCGCGGGCCAAACATTCGCACACGAGGCGAAGTCTGGCCTCTTGAAAATGACTCAAGTTTGTTAGGTCTAGCGGAGATGGCTGTTCGGACACGTTCAATTATTCTTATCCTCTAGCTAGCTCCGGTGTTGCCCGCTGCGATTTTCCGAGCTAAACCGATGCAACTATGTATCAAGCACCCATGTTGAAACTTGTTTCCCGTACCTCGATCTCTCCCAAGGATGCGCGCCTCCTTTTGATCCCTCAGCGTGCGACTGGAAAAACAGGGCTGCATACGCTCTTGAGCCAGGCCTCCCTACCCGAGTTCTTTCGCTCGGGAGAGCATCCCGCGATTAAAGGGGATCGAGGAGCGAAGCTCGTTCTACATGGTGAATCAACCCTCATGATCATGGGGATTGGACCTGTAGGGCAGTTCAACGCGCAGGAGTCCGCAGAGTGGGGCGAGCACGCGGCTCGATCGCTCAGTCGGGAGCATGCGGGGCCGGTGCTTCAAGTTTTGTTTCCGGATGAGCTCTCGGATCGTGATGTGGTCTTAGGATTTCTCAAGGGGATGGCGATGGTTGGCCATCGCAATGACGAGTTCAAGTCCGCGCCAGTCTCTCCTTCCGCGCGCTCTGAGGTGCGTGAGATTCGCTTTGCAGGCAAAGCTGCCTCAAGGATTCGTCCCACTGACCTCGAGTTCACGAGTGCCGTAGTGGCCGGCATCGCTTTCGCACGTGAGCTGGTTGAGCTTCCTCCAGCCTCGGGAAGTCCGGAAGGCATCACCGAGCGATTTGACAGAGTTCGAGACCGAAAGTTGCTCAAGCTCGAAATCTGGGACGAGTCCAAGATTAAATCAAAGAAGATGGGATTGCTTGAAGCAGTTTCGCGCGGCTCCGAGATGCCGCCGAGGTTTTTGATCGCGCGCACGGGATCTCCTAAGAATGCCAAAGCAAAGACGCTCTGCCTTGTGGGTAAGGGGGTGACCTTCGATACAGGAGGTGTCAACCTCAAGACTGGCGCGTGGCAGGAACTTCTTTGGATGAAAAAAGACATGGGCGGTGCAGCTGCCGTTCTTGGCGCGATGCTAGCGATCTCCCGCCTCAAGCCTTCGCTCAACGTAATCGGAATCACCCCGCTCACTACCAACTCAATCGGATCGAAAGCTGTTTTGCCGGGCGATATTGTGACCTCCTATGCGGGCAAGACCGTCGAAATTCAAAACACCGATGCTGAGGGTCGCCTGATCCTGGCTGATGCCCTTCATCAGGCAAAGCTCGAGAAGGCGGATTACATCGTCGATGTTGCGACCCTTACAGGTGCGTGCCAAGTAGCGCTCGGCGCTTATCACTCGGGACTTTTCTCAAACAACGATCTCTTCCAAGAGCGCGTGCGAAAACTGTCTGTAGCGGCTGGCGAGCCTGCCTGGCCGATGCCGATGTCTCGTCGCTACGGGGATGAGCTCAAGTCGCGTTTGGCTGATCTTTCTAACATGGGCAAAGACCGTATGGGTGGCGCGACTTTAGGCGCTAAGTTTCTTGAGAATTTTGTTGGCGAAACGCCTTGGTGTCACCTGGATATCGCGGGCACAGTGGATCTTGGGGAGCCAGCCTCTGCATTGGCTCAAACGTCAGCAGCGGGTCGGATGGTCGACACGCTGACTCGTCTCGCGTTGACAATTTAAAAACTGGTCCCTCGGCCTTTTGATTTGTTGATGTTGAATTAAAGATGAGGATGAGAGCGACTCGAGGGAATTTTGCGGAGTACACAACGTCGGGGTTTCAGACACTACAAGGGTTCTCTGAGCAAAGATTCGGCAAGTTGTTAAAGTTAGCAGCGCTGACTTTAGTCGTTCTTTTTTTCGCAACTGAGGCCTTTGCTTCTCAGGTGGCGCGGCGGTCACAGCCATCCTCTAGTCGGGAGACCTCAAAGAGCCAAGATTCTAGCTTGAAGCTCGCTCACGCGATGTTTTGGAAGGCGATTTCTCAAGAGGATGTAGCTCAGGAGTCGACTCTCGAGCGCTGTATCAAGCTGCTTGAGAACATCGTTCGAGAACAACCTAATAACGCTCAAGCGCATGCAGAGCTTGGGCGCGCGCTGGGTCAGTTGGGATTGCATCGAGGGGGCGGAGAGAAAATCAAGTTGGGCAAAAGGGTGAAGGAAGAAGGCGAGCTCGCGCTTCGAATTCAGCCCGATAATGCTCTCGCCTTAGCCGTAATGGGAAAGTGGAACTACGAGCTGGCTAACCTTTCGGGCATTGAAAGAAAGCTAGGCTCACTTTTGTTTGAAAGCATTCCTGAAGGAAGCTTCGATGCTGCTGCGGAGCTTCTCCGAAAATCAGTCAAAATGAATCCTAAAGAAGTTTATCATCAACTGATGCTAGCCAAGGCTCTGCTCAAAGCTGGCTTCACGGCTGAAGCGCGGACCACTTTAGAAGGAATGGCCAAGCTCGCTCCTCGAGAAGCTCCAGATCAAGGCTATCTCGCCGAAGCGGCGAAACTCCTTGAGGATCTCGGCAGGTAAACTTAAGCTTTCAGTCATGAAAAGCGTTCCCGCGCGTCCTTCACTTAATTTCGTGCTCCTTTGGGGGGTGCTATTTAGCATCCTGACAGTCATTTTGAGTCTTCCTCTCTATCGCCAGGGCTTGTCGGCGGTAAATGTCGATCAGTCGTTCGCCCTGATAGACTCCCAAAAATTTGAGACTGGAGAGTGGGCCGCTTTTTATTTTCGACATGGATATGGCGGAACGGCCTTGGGGTACGTCAAGGCGCTTTGGTGCTTGATTTGGGATCGAGTCGTGCCGAGCGCTGCTTCTGAATCCTGGAGCGGCCAACTGTTCTTCGTTTACTGCGTTTGCGCGGCGATGATGACCTTTGCGAGCGTAGCAGTCGCTTCCCGCTACTGCTCTCGATTGGGGACCTGGGTCGTAGGGTTGCTGGCGACGGTGGGCTTCTGCTTCTGGGATCAGAATTATGGAAACGAGTTTTATTTTACCTCTTTCTTTCTTTGTTGTGCGTTGCTGATTTGGGCCTCTAAGTATAGTGAGCCGTTCTTAGAGACTTCACCTCGCACCTTGTTTGGAATGGGGGCGCTTTCTGGGTTTGCGCTCTATTCCTATCGGCTTTCAATCGTGTACATTTTCTGTGTTTTCTTCCCATTCAAGGAAGTGGGAGTATTGATCAAGAAGTCGTTCGCTCCTAGAACGGGAGTGGATCGGTTTTTGTTCATCGCTGGTGCGTTCTTTTTAGGTCTTTATTTGTATATTTCCTTCTTTGATGGCGATTTCGGCACTTTTGACGGCATCCGAAAGCTTAAACTTGATGCTAATCCCAATCTGCCTTGGATCTTTCTTTTTTGGGGTGGTTTGTACATCAAGCTCAATTATCGAGATCTTGACCGACTCACGGCTAGTCTTTGGGTAAAGCGTGGCGCTATTTTGGCCGCTGGGACCCTTATGGGGATGTTTCCTGAGATTGTTGCCAAGAAGATCCACTCCAACCCAGTCGTGATGGATACCGGATTTAGATTCAACGGGTTGACCGAGCTTCTTTCAAATCTAATTCACTCTCCGATGAATTTTAGGGATGTCGTAGCGGGAGTGCCCACGATCGGTCAGCATTTTTCGGTCGTTCTCTTTATTTGGGCTCTATGGTTTTTTTCGAAGACCTCTCGCAAGGATTCGGTTGCATGGCGATTGGTCGCGGCGGCTCCGTTCAATCTGTTTTTGTTTTGTGCGTTCTCGACCTACGCTACAGGGATCTCCCGATATCTGTTTCCGCTGTTTCCGGTACTGCTCATCGCATGTGGCAAGCTGGTAGATAGCATGCCTTCACGAACTAGGACGGCTCAGGCGCTGTTTGTACTGCTTCTCTTGGGTCATATCGGGTATCAGTGGCATGGCCAACTAGCCATCGCTCGAAACTTTGAGAGGAGCGGAGAAAAAGAGCGACGTCAGGAAATCGTGGCCGCCTGGAGGGCCGAGGGTGTTGAATTTGTTTTTTGCAATAAATACGATGAGTGTAATCAGTACGCTTTTGTGGGGGGAAATAGACCCGTTTTTGCTCCTCCCCTGCACTGGTTGATTCCTGAAAAAACACTGGAGCAAGCAAGGCAAGTCACGCATGCGGGATTTCAACTCGATCAATGTCCAGCGAGCTTGGATGAGAACGCCCGCTTTGAGTGGGCTGAACGGAAGTGGAAGCTCAGGTTTCTCAAGAAAGTTCAGGGCAAATGCCTGCTGATAGGGGATGCGTCGTAAGGCGAGCAGTGCATCGAGAGGCGTGAGGGAATTATTACTGGATGAGACCCACAAAAAAGAGCTGCTTCAGTCGGAATAAATAATCTAAAAATAAAAAAAGCCCCTGGGTTTGCCCAGGGGCTTTTATTCGAACTGAGCGTTAGCTCTTAGTTCATTTTGATTTCAGCGCGGCGATTTGCAGCACGGCCTTGAGCAGTGGTGTTGTCGGCCACTGGGCTCGAATCAGCGTGCCCGGAGATCGCGATGCGGTCAGCAGCAACGCCGTTTTGGGTGAGGACTGCACTTACAGCCCGAGCGCGACGGCTAGAGAGGCTCTTGTTGAGAGCTTCTGCGCCGGTGCTGTCGGTGTGACCATCGATACTCAGCTTGAGGTCAGGAGCGGCCTTCATGGCTTGAGCGAGTGCTTCGAGTTTGTTCTTAGCAACAGGGTTCAACGTATCTCTGTTGGTTTCAAAGCGCAGTTCTTTAGCAAGATCTGCGAGTGCCTGGCGAGCGATGTCCGATGCGCTTTGTGGAGCCTGGGCCGCGGCCACTGGCTCAGCTGTTTCTTTCTTCTCTGCAGAAGAGCAAGCACCGAAAGTGAGGGCAAGAGTAGCGATGACGAGAGTGTTCAGTTTCATTTGGGATCTCCTTGGTTGGGTGAATCTAAACTGATTTAGTCCAGCAATCAAGCAAATGCTCTGGGTAAAGTGGGGGTGTGTTTATTTAATTATTTTAAATAGTTAGGCCTTAAATAGGACGTTTATTGGTCATAAGTAATAGTTGTTTATACTAGTATAGTTATGCATTTACCGGTTTCCTTGTGCGAACTGAAGGGACCTTGCCTATGAAAACAGCTGCTGGAGTGGGCATCGTGTTGTTGGTATCTCTAGAGTTGATGAGCGCTGTAGGATGGGTCAGCCCTGAGTTTAAGATGCCCGACGGTGATGTTGAGGCGATGAGATTGGAGATGAGTTCTGAACGGGGCATCCGGATCAGAGCCTATAACCGTTATGTTGCAACTTTGTTGTTAGCTCGTCTCAGAGCTGCCAACATTAAGTTTGGCACCGCCGAGAGCCTGACCGCTGGCTTAATTGGTGCCACGTTTGCCGAGGTCTCGGGTTCATCGAGTGTGCTTCGAGGTGGGGTGATGAGTTACCACGAAGAAGTCAAAATGGAGGTTCTCGGCGTCGGATCTTGCGCGCTCGAGCGTTGCGCGGTCAACGAGGAGACCGCGAGCGCCATGGCGGCAGGCGCGAGCCGAGTCCTCAAGTCGCAGCTGTCGGTTTCTGTGACTGGGTTCGCGGAGCCTTTCAAAGAGCGTGGCTATGCGGCAGAATTCTTCTTGGGCCTAAAGATTGGAGATGCCGAGCCTGTGGTCAGGCATTTTGAACTAAGTCCTGCCCTCTACGAAAATTATGTGGGCGGAGCGTCCGACCCATCAGCGATGACTCGCAACGAAGCCCGCCTCTTGGTTGTGGCAGTGGCGCTGACAGAGGCTTACAAGGCCGTGACTTCATAGTAAGTGATTGAGGTTTAATCACTCGGGTGTTTGATTTCAGAACGAATTAGTCCTTGGTTTCAAAGGACTAGGTGACCTGGCAAGAAAGTATATACAGCAGTTTTGATAATCAAAAAGTTTCTATCCTGCAGCTTGTAGTGCTCCTTAAGAGACACTTCTCGAGTTCAGATTTTGAAAAGATTCTTGAGAAATCTGCTGCCGCCAGAATCACACTGAGCTTTTGCACCTGTTTATGCAGATGAGACATCCTAAACAGATGAGCTGCGATAAGCTTTACTGCTGAGTGCATGAGATAAGCATCTTCGCTGCGTCAAACCCCTGCCTTGGCATCTGACCCACCCTTATGTTAGACGGAGATTCACGTACCCGTAGCTCAGTTGGATAGAGTGACGGCCTCCGAAGCCGTAGGTCGCTGGTTCGACCCCAGCCGGGTACGCCATTTTTGATTGTCTACCTTCGAATAGAATCACTGTTTTTTTGAGTGAGCAGAGATTTTAATATCCCGGCTGGAAGGTACGTCCCTGCGGGACTCTTTTGATCGCACCGTCGTCAAAACGCTTTGCGTTTTGCCGCAGTTGCGAGCCGGGTACGCCATTTTTGATTGTCTACCTTCGATTAGAATCACTGCTTTTTTGAGTGAGCAGAGATTTTAATATCCCGGCTGGAAGGTACGTCCCTGCGGGACTCTTTTGGGCTCTACCCCATATCGAGGGGCATGAGGATTTTGCAGAGAATCAATTTCTGATCGCAAATACTCCATTCCACCCACACAG
>JACCDG011003056.1_pt1 | contig 30262 bp, 29 predicted proteins | sample 7442471 | NCBI WGS metagenome assembly JACCDG01 (sample SAMN15323444, study PRJNA562643) | freshwater metagenome | isolation source: river surface water | place: USA:Blue River Watershed | collected 2017-08-17 | reverse complement strand
CTGCTGCCGAAAGTGGGTTTGAGCAACATCTTCCGCGGGGGCTGGCCTCAGGTGATGGTGCTGATCATCAAGCTTGGTGTGCTGCTGTTCTTCCCGGCGCTGAGCCTCTGGCTGCCATCCAAGATGGACTGACGGGGCCAGTCGACCGGCTTGGCTTCTTGTCATGCTCCGACTGGATCGGAGCATCCATGGATCCTCGGGTCTAGCCCGAGGATGACCTGTAGCGATTGCCACACATGACCTGGAGCGATTACCGGGGATGGACGTGGCGCGGCGGCAGAGAGTGACCTGGACAGCGCCCGCTCAGCGCGTGTTCGTGACCGTGTGCACGACCCGCTGGGGGTAGGGAATCTCGATGCCGTGCTCTCGCAAGGCCAGCAAGATCGCGCGGTTGATGTCCGACTTGAGGTTGAGCTGGCCGTTTTCAGGATCGGCGATCCAGTAGGTCACGGTGAACTCCAGCCCATCGACCCCGAATGCCGACAGGGCCGCCGAAGGCGCCGGCTCGGCCAGCACCCGGGGCTGCGCGGCGCAGGCCTGGGTCAGCAAGGCCACCACCTCGTCGACCGGACTGTCGTAGGCCACCGAGACCACGGTGGACTGCCAGACCTTGGGGTCGGTGAGCGAGAGGTTCTCCACCCGCTGGGTGATCAGCATTTCATTGGGCACGATGGATTCGCGCCCGTTGGGCGCCCGGATCACGGTGTAGCGGGCCTTGATGTCGGTGATGCGGCCCTCGAAGTTGTCCACCCGCACCATGTCGCCGATGCGCATGCTGCGCTCGGCGAGGATGACGAAACCACTGACGTAATTGGCCGCCAGTTTTTGCAGGCCAAAGCCGATGCCCACGCCAATCGCTCCGCCCAGCACCGACAGCGCGGTGAGGTCGATGCCAACCGAAGACAGCGCGAGCAGCAGCCCGACAAACATCAAAAGCACGCGCACCGTGTTGCTGATGACCTTGCGCAGCGACAGGTCGCTGCCGGTGGCCGACTTGAGCAGGCGCGACTCGATGGCTGAAGACACCCAGAGCGTGACGATCAGCACCGCCCCTGCGGTGAGCGCGCCTTCGATGAGGGTGCGCACCGAAAGCACCGAGGCCCCAACCTTCCAGTGGATCTGATCGAGTTCGTCGAGCAGCAGCGGCAGGATGCCCGTGACCCACAGCACCACCGCTCCCCAGGCCATCCAGGAGATGGTGCGCTCAAGCATGCGCACAAAGGGGGCCTGACCAAACGCCACCTGCAGCACCTTGACGCCCAGCCGGATCAGCACCAGCGATGTGCACACCGGCAGCAGGATGCCGTACAGGGCCACGGGGTGCTCCTGCGTCAGCAGCGTGCGGGCGCCAAAGGTCAGGCCCCACAACAGGGTGGGGAACAGCACACCGTCAACGAGACGCCGCCCCAGCAGCACCGACAGGTCGGATTCGCGAAAGGCCCGGCGCACCAGCCAGACCACGAACCAGGCCAGCAGCACGCTGGCGGCAAAAGCGGCCAGCGCCACCAGCGACTCGGGCCGCGCCAGCGAATCGAGCCAGGCCAGCGGGTCGGCGATCTGCACGTTTTTCAGGTTCGCCATGCCGGGCTCCGCTTGTCGATGAAGGCCTGCACACCCTCCTGCGCCACCTCGTCGACCATGTTGCAGGCCATGGTCTGGCCGGCCAACTGGTAGGCGGCCTCGATGCCCATCTCGGCCTGCTGGTAGAAAAGCTGCTTGCCCATGGCCAACGCCAGCCGAGGCTTGGTCAGAATGGCCTGCACCAGCGTGTCCACTTCGTCATCAAGCTGCTCGGTTGCCACCACGCGGTTGACCAAGCCGCGCCGCTGCGCCTCGGCCGCATCGATGAAGCCACCGGTCACCAGCATCTCCATCGCCTGCTTGGGGCTCATGTTGCGCGACAGCGGCACGCTGGGCGTGGCACAGAACAAGCCCACATCGATGCCGTTGACGCCGAACTTCACGCCCTCGGCCGCCACCGCCAGATCGCACTGGGCCACCAGCTGACAACCTGCCGCCGTGGCGATGCCCTGCACACGGGCAATGACCGGCACCGGCAGTTTGCGCAGCGCCATCATCATGCGGGTGCAACGCGCAAACAGCTGCTGGTAGTAAGCCAACTCGGGCCGGGCTTTCATTTCCTTGAGGTTGTGGCCGGCGCAAAAGGCCTTGCCCTCGGCGGCCAGCACCACCACGCGGGCCACGTCATCGGCCGCCACGCGGTCGATCGCCTGCTGCAGTGCGGTCAGCATGGACTCGCCCAGGGCGTTGAAGCTGGCGGGGCTATTGAGCGTGAGGACATGCACGCCACGCGCATCGCGCGTGTGGCGAAGCTCGCCGTCTGAAAAAAGTTCGGTGGCGTTGTTCATGCCGCCTATTGTGGCGCAAGGGGGTGGCCCAAAGAGACCCACATCGGCCCATCAGACATCAGCCAGCACGCGCAGGTGAGCCTCGACGCTGCGCGCCAACGCGCTCGGGTTGTAGCCGCCTTCGAGGCAGCTGACGATGCGGCCCTTGGCAAAGCGTTTGGCGATGTCCTTGAGGCGCATGGTGATCCAGGCGTAATCCTGTTCAACCAGGCCAAGCTGGCCCATGTCGTCCTCACGGTGGGCGTCAAAGCCGGCGCTGATCAGGATCAGCTCGGGCTTGAAAGCCTCCAGACGCGGCATCCACATCATTTCGATGATCTCGCGGATGTCCATGCCCTTGGTGTAGGCCGGCACCGGTACGTTCACCAGGTTGGCCGCATGCGACTGCGAGCCACCATCCGGGTAGAAGGGGTGCTGGTAGAAACTGACCATCAGGATGCGGTCGTCTCCGGCCACGATGTCTTCGGTGCCATTGCCGTGGTGCACGTCAAAGTCGACGATGGCCACACGCTGGAGCCCATGGCGCTCGATCGCATGTTTGGCAGCGATCGCCACATTGTTGAAAAAGCAAAAGCCCATGGCCTTGTCGCGGCAGGCGTGGTGGCCGGGCGGGCGGATGGCACAAAAAGCGTTTTCCAGCTCGCCCTCGATCACCGCATCGGTGGCGGTGATGGCAGCACCCGCCGAGCGCAAGGCGGCGTCCCAGGTGTGGACGTTGATGAGTGTGTCCGGGTCGAGCGGGGTGTGGGTCGGTCCGCCAGCCGCCATGTCTTCGCGCAGCACATCGGTGAGGCCGCGCAAGGCGGCCACATGCATGCGCCCGTGGGCCAGCTCGATGTCGGCCAGCGAGGCAGGCGGTGCCTCGCGGCGGGTGAGCGCCATGTCCACACCGGAAATCAGCAGACGGTCCTCTATCGCGCTCAGGCGCTCCGGGCATTCGGGATGCCCCGCGCCCATTTCGTGTTTCAGACAGTCGGGGTGGGTGAAATAACCTGTGGCGCCCATGGGCTGTGCCGTCCTCTTGTAGTCGTTCTCTGGTGGTCAGCCCCTGGTGCACGGGGCCTGCTGCTCATGGGTTTCAGCTTAGCATGGCCCGCGCCACCGTTCATGACGCCGATCAAGCCCCGGGCGTGCAGCAGGCGCGCCAGCTACACTGCCGGCATGCGTTGTGTTCCTGTTTTTCTTGTTTCGTTCGCCCTTGTTTTCGGCTTGACCCAGCCCGCCAGTGCTACACCGCATGGCAAGGGCAATCAAAGCGCCAAAGTAGCCAAAACGGGCAAGCATGGCACCAAAGCCCATGCCTCGCGTCATCGCTCGGGCCAAGCCGCCAAAGCCGGCATCACCGCAGCTACCGAAAACTACGCCAGCCGCAGCGACGCCCTGCTGTGGGCCGACGACGCTGCTGCGCGCCTGGACCTGCCCACCGGCTGGCTGCGCGAACAGATCGGCCAGGCACGTCGCATTCCGCTGATCGAACAACTCGTCCTGCCGGCCACCACACCCAGCGCCAAAAACTGGGCGGCTTACCGCGCCCGTTTCATCGAGCCCAAACGCATCGAAGCAGGCGCAGCCTTCTGGCAACGCCACCAGGCCACGCTGGCGAGGGCCGAGCAAACCTACGGCGTGCCCGCCAGCATCATCGTCGGCGTCCTCGGGGTAGAGACACTGTACGGACAGCACATGGGCAACTTCCGCATCCTGGACGCGCTGGCCACCCTGGCCTTCGACTTTCCGCAGGCGCACCCCCGCGCCCGCGAGCGTCAGGCGTTTTTCAGGGGGGAGCTGGAACAGTTTGTGCGCCTGGCCGAGCGCAGCGGCACCGACCCGCAAAGCTGGCGCGGCAGCTATGCCGGCGCCATGGGCCTGCCGCAGTTCATGCCCTCGAGCTGGCGTCACTATGCGGTGGACTTTGACGGCGACGGCCGCATCGACCTCTTCAACAGCCCAGCCGACGCCATCGGCTCGGTGGCCAGCTACTTCAAGGCCTTCCAGTGGAAGCCCGGCATGCCCACGCACTACCCGGTCACGCTCACCCCAGGCCAGACCGACATGGACGCGCTGCTGGCACCGGACATCCTGCCCACCTTCAGCGTCGACAGCTTCACGGCCAAAGGCGCACAGCTCTCCGGCGCTGCCCTGCAACACCCCGGCCCGCTGGCCCTGATCGAGCTGCGCAACGGCGAGGGCCAGCCCAGCTACGTGGCCGGCACAGAAAACTTCTATGCCGTCACCCGCTACAACTGGAGCAGCTACTACGCCATGGCGGTGATTGAACTGGGGCAGGCGGTGGCGGAGCGAATGGGGCGCTGAACGCTCAGTGCCCGTGGGCCTTCATGGCCTTTCCGACTTCCAGCGTCCCCTGCTCGGAGCCGGACATCGGCACGGTTTCACCGGCACGATCGCGCACCTCGTCGAGCGCGGCCAGCAGGCGTTCAGGCGTGTCGGCACCGGTGCCCAGATACACGCCTTGTGTCATGGTGACGTGCGCGGCCTCGAAGCCACCGGCGCCTGCGCACAGCACCGCGCGGGTAGGCGCGTCCTGGCAGGCCATGACCAGCATGGCGGGCACCACGGCCTGCGGCTCAAGCGCATCGAGCACGGCCTGGGGCATCAGGCCTTCGGTCATGCGAGTGGCGGCGGTGGGCGCCAGGCAGTTGACACGGATGTCGTGCTTCTGGCCCTCGATCGAGAGCGTCTGCATCAGGCCCACCAGCGCCATCTTGGCGGCGCCGTAGTTGGCTTGCCCGAAATTGCCATACAGGCCGCTGGACGAGGTGGTCATGACGATGCGGCCGTAGTTCTGCGCCTGCATGATCGGCCAGACGGCCTTGCTGCAATGCACCGCACCCATCAGGTGCACATCCACCACCAGCCTGAAATCGGCCAGGTCCATCTTGGCAAAGCTCTTGTCGCGCAGGATGCCGGCGTTGTTGACCAGGATGTCCACCCGGCCCCAGGTGTCCATGGCCTGTTGCACCATCTTCTGTACCGCCTCGAAGTCGGTGACCGAGGCCCCATTGGCGATCGCCTCGCCACCGGCTGCACGGATCTGGTCGACCACCGCCTGCGCCGCCGACACGGAGCCACCCACGCCATGCACGTCACCACCGAGGTCATTGACCACCACCTTGGCACCCCGCGCGGCCAGCGCCAGCGCGTGCTGCTTGCCCAGCCCGCCGCCGGCGCCAGTGACGATGGCCACACGGCCCTTGAAATCGATACCCATGTTGGACTCCTGATCCTGCTGTTGGAAGGGTTGAAAAGCCGGCCGCTGCCGTGTCCAGTAGATGACACGCAGCACGGCCCTGTCAGTCTTCTACTGTAATGAGGCGCGATACTCGGCGATGTTGCCTGCTTGACAGCGCAGGCCCGAACCCACGATGAAGATCAACCACGAAACCATCACCACCCCGCCCGTTGACGCCGCCTCGGTGCTTTTGCTGCGCGACAGCGATGAGGGCCTGCAGGTGCTGCTGATGCGCCGCCACCAGGCCTCTCAGGTGCTGGGTGGCGCCTATGTGTTTCCGGGCGGCAAGCTCGACGCCGAAGACCATGCGCCTGAAGCCTTGCAGTGCCTGAGCGAGGCACCCGAGCGGCTGCGCGAACGCCTGCACGAGACCCGCCTGGCGCCCGAGCGCGCTGCCGGCCTGTTCATGGCGGCCCTGCGCGAAGCTTTTGAGGAATGCGGCGTGCTCGCCGGACAGGACGACAGCGGCCCGGCCCTGGCCGAGCGCCTGCGCCAGCAGCTGCAAAGCCAGGGCTGGCACCAGAGCCTGCGCCAGGCCAACCAGCCGTTGCGCACCGAGGCCCTGCTGCCCTGGTCGCGCTGGATCACACCGCGCCAGCCCTCGGTCACCAACAAGCGCTTTGACACCCGGTTTTTTGTGGCCCGCGTGTGCGACGAGCAGGTGGCCCGCCACGACGACTTCGAAACCACCGACAGCGTCTGGCTCACCCCCTTGCAGGCGCTGACCCGCTATGCCGCCGGCGACATCGACCTGGTGGCGCCGCAGATCATGAGCCTGTACGAGCTCAAGGCTCACCGCACCGTGGCGCAGGCGCTGGAAGAGGCGGCCCGCCGCGCCCCGGCGCTGGTCGAGCCCCACCCTTTCGACGAAGACGGTGTGCGCATCCTGTGCTACCCCGGCGATGCGCAACACCCGGTGCCGACCCGGGCCATGCGCGGCCCCACCCGCTTGCAGCTCATCGAAGGCCGTTTTGTGCCTCTGGGTGGCATGGCGGTTTTGCTTGACTGAAATTGAAATCTTCAGGATTTTTTACATGACCGCAGCCCATCCTCCCCGCCTGAGCATTGACCGCGCCCTGGAATACGTTGGCGAAATGCAGGGCGTGCTGTCCCTGCTGGCCACCTTGCAGCAGTCCCTGCAGAACGATCTGCCGCAGATCCAGGACCGGCTCGATGCGGGCGACCTGCCCGGCGCCAACCGTCTGCTGCACCAGTTCAAGGGCTTCGCTCCGGTCTTTTGTGTCGATGATCTGGTGGCCGATGTGGTCAGGGTGGAAGGTTTGAGCAAGGGCAGCGACCTGCGCGCCGTGCGAGAGGCTTACGCCCAGCTGGGCCCGCAGCTCAAACAGCTGCTGGAAGAAGTGCAGGCGCAGCTGGCCAAAGCACCGTGAACCCTGCCGGCCTCAGGCAGCCTTGTCGATCCAGGCCTGGATACGGGTCGGTTCGTGCACCAGCCGCAATTCGTCAAACGCGGCCTGGGCCTCGGGGTAGCTGCGGCGCAGGTAGTTCAGCCATTGCTTGAGGCGCCCCGCCCGGTGCCGCGCCGCCACCCGGCTGCACACGTTCTGCCAGAAGCCCGGCATCAAGGCCCGAATGGCCGACCAGGGCACCGCGCGAATACCCGGTGCACCCTGAGCAATGGCCAGCGCCAGCCCCGGATCGCTCACCAGCCCGCGTCCGATCATCAGCCGCTCGCAACCCGTTATCTCGCGGCAGCGCTGCGCGTCTTCCACGCTCCAGATCTCGCCATTGGCCACCATCGGCAACTTCACCCTCTGGCGAATATCGGCAATACGGTCCCAGTAGGCCGGCGGGCGGTAGCCATGCACCTTGGTGCGTGCATGCACCACCAGGTCGCTGGCGCCGCCGGACTCGATGGCCTGGGCGCAGTCTTCGGCCAGGGCGTCGTCTTCGTAGCCCAGCCGCATCTTGGCCGACACCGGGATGTGCGCCGGCACCGCGCGGCGCACCTCGGCCACGATGCGCCCCACCAGCTCGGGCTCCTGCAGCAGCACCGCGCCGCCACGGTGCCGGTTGACCGTCTTGGCCGGGCAGCCAAAGTTCAGGTCGATGCCGGCCGGCTTCAGTTGGGCCAGCGCCTGTGCGTTGTCGGCCAGGCAGGCCGGGTCGGAGCCCAACAGCTGCACGCGCACCGGCACACCGGCCTGGGTCCGGCTGCCGTGGCGCAGTTCAGGCACTACCCGCATGAAGGCGCGCGGCGGCAACACCGTGTCGGTGATGCGGATGAACTCGGACACGCACAGGTCAATGCCGCCCACCCGCGTGAGCGTGTCACGCAGGCCGTGGTCGAGCAGGCCTTCCATGGGGGCGAGCCAGATGGTCATGGGTGGTTGGTGATGGATCCTCGGGTCAAGCCCGAGGATGACAAAAACCCTGTGTCCATGATTCCTGTGTCATTGCCCGGCTTGACCGGGCAATCCATGCCTTGCGCATCTCAGTCCAGCGAACGCTTGAAACGGATTTCCTCCACCCGCACACCGCCCATGGGCACGGTGCGGGCGGTGTTCATCTCGCGCTTGAATCCGGCGGCATCGAAAAACGCCAGCGCCCGGGTGCTGGCCAGCGGCACCCAGATGGTCACGTCGGTGCAGTCTTCGTCCTGCAGGCCTTCGCGGGCGGCGTCCCACAGGGCCAGGCCCACACCTTTGCCAATGAGGTCAGGGTCCACGTAAATGGCCCAGAGTTCGCCGGTGGTGTTTTTGGACTTGGGGTCACGCGAGCGGTCAAAGCCCACAAAACCCACGATCTCGCCGCCCTGCGTGGCCACCATGACCTGGGGCTCGCCGTATTCAATGGCTTCCTTCCAAAACGAGACCCGCTTGGCCGGCGGTGTGGCCTGCCAATGGGCGTCGGGCACCACGCCCTCAAACAGCGCGCGGCTGGCGATCAGGTGTAGGTTGGCCACGGCGGGCGCATCGGCGAGGGTGGCGTAGCGGACGTCAACGGAACTCATGGGTCTCAATCTCGGAAGGCAAAACCCCGTATTGTCGCTGCTGCCGCCATCCACGGCATGAAGCATCGGGTATCTTCAGGGGATGACACGTTTTTTGAAGACCGGCTGGCGTCTGCTCCTGGCCAGCCTGCTGGGTGCTCTGGCGCTGGGCGCGCTGGCACAAAGCCCGCGCAAGATCGAAGACAGCATGGCCGAGCGCACCCGCGCCTGCACCGCCTGCCACGGCGACCAGGGCCGTGCTGGCCCCGACGGTTACTACCCGCGCCTGGCCGGCAAACCCGCTGGCTACCTGCACCACCAGCTGCGCAACTTTGCCGAAGGCCGCCGCCACTACGGCCTGATGACCCGCCTGGTGGACCCGATGAGCGACGCCTACATGGCCGAGATCGCCGCCCACTTTGCCAGCCTGCACCTGCCCTACCCGGCGCCCACGCCATCAAAGCTTTCCGCCGAGCGACTGGCCCGTGGCCGGGCGCTGGTGCTGCAGGGCGACGCCGCACGCGGCCTGCCCGCCTGCGTGCAGTGCCACGGCGAGCGCCTGACCGGCGTGCTGCCCAACGTGCCCGGCCTGCTGGGCCTGCCGCTGGACTACCTGAATGCCCAGCTGGGCGCCTGGCAAACCGGCCAGCGCCGGGCCCACGCGCCCGACTGCATGGCCGAGGTGGTCAAGCGCATTCCGCACGAGGACATCATCGCGGTGTCAAACTGGCTCGCCAGCCAGAGCCTGCCCGCCGACACCCGCCCGGCCGCCACCGTGGCCCGGCCGCTGACCGATGCGGCCTGGCGCTGCGGCAGCGCACCAGAACTCGCCGGAGGGCGGCCATGAAGCCCCGCCTGCTGCGCCTGGCGGCCCTTTTTCTGCTCGGGGGGCTGGGCTTGTTCACGCTGGCCGTCGTCTGGCACAACTGGGGCGACCTGCTGAGCACGCCCCGGCACTCGCCTGCGGCCACCACGCCCACCACACCCGACACGCTGCAACGCGGCCAATATCTGGTGCGCGCGGGCAACTGCATCGCCTGCCACACGCCGCGTGGCGGCGCACCGCTGGCGGGTGGGCGCGCCATCGACACGCCGTTTGGCGCGGTGTACAGCAGCAACCTCACACCCGACGCCGAGACCGGCCTGGGCCGCTGGAATGCGCAGGACTTCTGGAACGCCCTGCACCACGGCCGCTCGCGTGGCGGGCGGCTGCTGGCGCCGGCCTTTCCGTACGAGCACACCAGCGTCATCACCCGCGAAGACAGCGACGCCATGTTCGCCTGGCTGCAAAGCCAGCCCCCGGTGCGCCAGGCCCAGCCTGCGCACGCCCTGAGCTGGCCGCTGGGCACCCAGCCCGCGCTGGCGGTGTGGCGCACCCTGTTCTTCGAGCCCCAGCCCTTCAGGCCCGACCCGAAACAGAGCGCCGAATGGAACCGGGGCGCCTACCTGGTGCAGGGCCTGGGCCACTGCGCCGCCTGCCACAGCCCGCGCAATGCGCTGGGCGCCAGCGCCGGCGTGGCAGAGCTTTCGGGCGGCCTGATGCCGGTGGTCAACTGGTACGCACCCAACCTGACCGACGAGCGCGAAACCGGCCTGGCCTCCACACCCCTGAGCGAGATCGTCAGGCTGCTGCAGACCGGCCGCCACACCCAGGCCAGCGTGAGCGGCCCGATGGCCGAGGTGGTGCAGCACAGCCTGCAGCACCTGCACGCCGATGACCTGCAGGCCATGGCGGTGTACCTGCAGTCGCGCGCCCGCGAGGCCGGCAGTTCACCCAAGCGCCCAGCCCCGCCGCCCGTGCGCGCCAGCGTGGCCGAGCTGGGCAGCAAGGTCTACGAGCGCCACTGCGCCACCTGCCACGGCGAGCAGGGCGAAGGCGCGACCGGCATCTACCCGGCCCTGCGCGGGAACCGCGCCGAGCTGCTGAGCGAGCCGACCAACCTGGTGCAGACGCTGCTGTTTGGCGGCTTTGGCCCGTCCACGGCCGGGCACCCTCGCCCCTTTGGCATGCCGCCCTTCGTGCTCGAACTCGATGACCGCGAGATCGCCGCCGTGCTCACGCACCTGCGCATGGCGCTGCAGCCCGAAGGCAGCAAGGCCGGCGAAGTCACACCGCTGCAGGTCAACCGCATCCGTGCCGAGAGCACACAGTGAGCACGCCGTGAGCGCGCTGCCGCCGCTGATCCACGAAGACGCGCACCTGCTGGTCTTCGACAAGCCCTCGGGCCTGCTGAGCGTGCCCGGCCTGGGGCCGGACAAGCAGGACTGCCTGAGCGCCCGGGTGCAGACGCGCTGGCCCGAGGCCATGATCGTGCACCGGCTGGACATGGCCACCTCGGGCCTGATCCTGATGGCGCGCGGCCCCGAGATGCAAAAGACCCTGAGCATGGCCTTTGAAAAGCGCCGCATGCACAAGCGCTACCAGGCGGTGGTGCAGGGCGAGCCGCTGCCTGTGCAAGATGCAGAGGGTTGGAGCCGCATCCAGTTGCCCATGCGCATCGACTACCGCAACCGCCCGTACAGCATCATCGACTTTGCCCACGGCAAACCCAGCCTGACGCACTGGCAAAGCCTGGGCGTCGGCCCCTGGCCCGGCACCACGCGGCTGCTGCTCGAACCGCTGACCGGGCGCACCCACCAGCTGCGGGTGCACCTGCAGGCCATTGGCCACCCGATCGTGGGCGACCCGCTCTACGCGCCGCTGCCCAGCCAGGGGCCACGCCTGATGCTGCACGCCAGCGAGCTGGCCTTTGAGCATCCGGTCAGTGGCGAGCCCTGCCGCTTTGTCGCACCCGTGCCTTTCTGACCAGCCGCCTGCCCCTAACATGGGGGCATGAAACAACACCTCTACATCCTCACCGGCGGCTCGCGCGGCATGGGCCTGGCCATGGCCCAGCAACTGCTGCAGCCCGGGCACCTGCTGCTGTGTATTTCGCGTCAGAGCAACGACGCGCTGGCCGCGCTGGCCAGCGCCAGCGGCGCGCAGCTGCTGCAGTGGCAGGCCGACCTGGCCGATGGCGCCGCCGTCGCGCAGCGCCTGCAGGACTGGCTGGGCACGCAGGATGCGGCCAGTCTGGCCAGCGCCACCTTGATCAACAACGCCGGTGTGATCCCGCGCATCGGGCCACTGAGCCAGGCCGACGCCCATGACCTGGCGCACGCGCTGCGCGTGGGCCTGGAGGCCCCCATGCAGCTGAGTGCCGCCTTTCTGGGCAGCACCGAGGGCTGGGGCATCCCGCGCAAGGTGCTCAACATCTCGTCGGGCCTGGGCCGCCGTGCCATGGCCTCGCAGGCCGGCTACTGCGCCGCCAAGGCGGGCATGGACCACTTCACCCGCTGCCTGGCACTGGACGAAGCGCTCAAGCCGCAGGGTGCCCGGGTCTGCTCGCTCGCGCCGGGCGTGATCGACACCGACATGCAGGTGCAGCTGCGCGGCGCCAATGGCGCAGACTTTCCGGACCAGGGCAACTTCCGCCAGCTCAAGGAGACGGGCATGCTCAGCTCGCCGCAAGACGCTGCGGCCAAGGTGCTGGCCTACCTGGCCCGCCCGGACTTTGGCGCCAACCCTGTGGCAGACGTGCGCGACCCCGCCTGAAGCCCCCCCAAAATCCCCCCGGCCTGACTGTCAGCCCGCTGTAGCCTTGCACGCGGACACTGGTCAGGTTGTATCTTTTTCCCTATCCAACCCATTACTGGAGACTCATCTCATGAGCCGTGAAGTTGTTGTTGTCAGCGGTGTGCGCACCGCCATTGGTACCTTTGGCGGCAGCCTCAAGGACATTCCGCCCACCGAGCTGGCCGCGCTGGTCGTGCGCGAGTCTCTGGCCCGCGCTGGCGTGGAGGGCAAGGACGTCGGCCATGTGGTGTTCGGCCATGTGGTCAACACCGAGCCGAAAGACATGTACCTCTCGCGCGTGGCGGCCATCAACGGCGGCTGCGCCGAAGCCACCCCGGCCTTCAACGTCAACCGCCTGTGCGGTTCGGGCCTGCAGGCCATCGTCAGCGCCAGCCAGGCCATTGCCCTGGGCGACTGCGACATCGCCATTGGCGGCGGCGCCGAAAACATGAGCCGCGCACCCTACGCCAGCCTGGCCAGCCGCTGGGGCATCCGCATGGGCGACGCCAAGATGGTCGACATGATGATCGGCGCCCTGCACGACCCCTTCCACAACATCCACATGGGCGTGACCGCCGAAAACGTGGCCGCCAAGTACGGCATCACCCGCGAAATGCAGGACGCGCTGGCCGTTGAAAGCCACAACCGCGCCCAGCGTGCCACCGCAGAAGGTCGCTTCAAGGACCAGATCGTGCCCGTCACGCTCAAGAGCAAAAAGGGTGACGTGGCCTGGGCCACCGACGAGCACTTCCGCCCCGATTGCAAACCCGAAGACATGGCCAAGCTCAAGCCGGTTTTCGTCAAGGAAAACGGCACCGTCACCGCCGGCAACGCCTCGGGCATCAACGACGCGGCCGCTGCCGTGGTGCTGATGGAAGCCGGCGCTGCCAAGGCCCGCGGCGCCAAGCCCCTGGCCCGCCTGGTGGGCTACGCCCACACCGGCCTGGACCCGAAGATCATGGGCGTCGGCCCGATCTCGGCCACGCAAGCCGTGCTCAAGCGCACCGGCCTGAAAGTGTCCGACCTCGACGTGATCGAGGCCAACGAAGCCTTTGCCGCACAAGCCTGCGCCGTGACCAAGGAACTCGGCCTGGACCCGGCCAAGGTCAACCCCAACGGCTCTGGCATCTCGCTGGGCCACCCGATCGGCGCCACCGGCGCACTCATCACCGTCAAGGCCATCCACGAACTGCAGCGCATCAATGGCCGCTACGCGCTGGTGACCATGTGCATTGGCGGCGGTCAGGGCATTGCCGCCATCTTCGAGCGGATGTGAGGCTTCATGCCGACAAGCCAAAGGGCCGCTGATGCGGCCCTTTGACATCGCGGCGGGGCGCCGCTCCTACAGAATAACCTCTGTGGGAGCGGCGACCCGCCGCGATCGTCTTCAGCGCAGAAGTTGCGAGGTCTGGCGCGCCAGCGCCTCAATACGCCCCCAATCACCCTGCGCCAGCGCATCGCCTGGCACCAGCCAGGAGCCGCCCACGCAGGCCACATTGGGCAGGCTCAAAAACTCGGCCGCATTGCCGGGCGTGACGCCGCCTGTGGGGCAGAACTTCACGTCAAAGAACGGACCGGCCCAGGCCTTGAGCATGGCGGGGCCGCCGGCCTGCATGGCGGGGAAAAACTTGAGTTCGGTGTAGCCGTCTTCCTGCGCCATCATGATTTCGCTGCCGGTGGCCACGCCGGACAGCAAGGCCAGGCCCTGGTCGCGGCAGGCCTGGCCCACCGCACGGGTGTAACCGGGGCTCACGGCGAACTGCGCGCCCGCCCTGGCCGCAGCGGCGGCATCGGCGGCGCTGCGCACGGTACCGGCACCGACCACGGCTTCGGGCACCTCCTTGGCAATCGCTTCCATGCAGGCCAGCGCCTGGGGCGTGCGCAGCGTGACTTCGAGCATGCGGATGCCACCGGCCACCAGAGCACGGGCCATGGGCACGGCGTGGGCCACGTCGTGGAGCACGATCACCGGGATCACGGGGGCGTCCTGCATGACCTGCAGGGCAGAAAGGTTCACAGCCATGTGCAGGCTCCTTCTTCGGCTTTGAGCGCGTTGCGGCGCATGTTGGCAAACAGTTCACGGCCCATGCCCACGCCATTGGCGGCGCGTTGGGCTTCGGGCATCTGTGCAACTGGACGGGCGTTCCACTCGGCATCATCGACCAGCACCTGCAAGGTGCCGGTCACCGCGTCCAGGCGGATGCGGTCGCCGTCCTGTACCCTGGCGAGCGGGCCTCCGGCTGCCGCTTCGGGCGAGACGTGGATGGCGGCAGGCACCTTGCCTGAAGCGCCGCTCATGCGACCGTCGGTGACGAGTGCCACCTTGAAGCCTTTGTCCTGCAGCACCGCCAGGGGCGGGGTGAGCTTGTGCAGCTCGGGCATGCCATTGGCCTGCGGGCCTTGCCAGCGCACCACACAGACCACATCGCGGTCGAGCTCGCCGGCCTGGAAGGCCGCCTGTAACTGCTCTTGCGAATCGAACACGCGGGCCGGGGCTTCGATGGTATGGCGGTCTTCGGGCACCGCCGACGCCTTGATCACGCTGCGCCCCAGATTGCCCTGCAGCAGCTTGAGCCCGCCGTTGGCGCTGAAGGGGCGCGCAGCGGGTCGCACCACGGTGTCGTCGCGGCTGGCGCCGGTGTCGCGCCAGACCAGCTGGCCTTGCTGCAGCTCGGGCACGCGGGTGAATTCGCGGATGCCACCGCTGCGCACCGTCAGCACGTCTGCGTGCATCAGGCCGGCATCGAGCAGCTCGCGGATCACGAAGCCGGGGCCACCGGCGGCCTGGAACTGGTTGACGTCGGCGCTGCCGTTGGGGTAGACGCGGCTGAGCAGGGGCACCACGTCCGACAGGGCCGAGAAGTCGTCCCAGTCGATCACGATGCCGGCGGCGCGCGCCACCGCCACCCAGTGGATCAGGTGGTTGGTCGAGCCGCCGGTGGCCAGCAGCGCGACCATGGCGTTGACGATGCAGCGTTCATCCACGATCTGACCGATGGGCGCGGGCTTTTTCAGGACGGTGCGCACCGCCTCGCGCGTCAGCTCGGTGCGCATGCCCTCGCCGGGGTTGATGAAGGCGGTGCCGGGCACATGCAGGCCCATGGCTTCGAGCAGCATCTGGTTGCTGTTGGCCGTGCCGTAGAAGGTACAGGTGCCTTCGCCGTGGTAGGCGGCAGATTCGGCGGCCAGCAGTTCTTCGCGGCCGACCAGGCCCTGGGCGGCTTTCTCCCGCACTTTGGACTTTTCGCTGTTGGACAGGCCACTGGTCATGGGGCCGGCAGGCACGAACACCGTGGGCAAGTGCCCGAACTGCAGCGCGCCGATCAGCAGGCCCGGCACGATCTTGTCGCACACGCCCAGCATCAGGGCCACATCGAACACGTCGTGGCTGAGCGACACGGCGGTGGCCATGGCGATCACGTCGCGGCTGAACAGGCTCAGCTCCATGCCCGGCGCGCCCTGCGTGACGCCGTCGCACATGGCAGGCACGCCCCCGGCCACCTGTGCGGTGGCGCCCAGGCGGCGGGCTTCGTCCTTGATCAGGTCGGGGTAGTGCTGCAGCGGCGCATGGGCCGAGAGCATGTCGTTGTAGGCGTTGACGATGCCGATGTGCAGCGGCCGCTGCGCCACCACCGCGATGCCCCCCAGCCCGCTGGCCTTTTGCTTGTCGGCCGCGGGCATGGCGGCAAAGGCGTGCGCCACATTGGCGCAGCCCAGGCGCTGCGCACCGGGCGGGCGGGCGGCGCAGGCGTGCAGCTGCTGCAGGTAGGCCGATCGGCTGGGGCGGCTGCGCTCGGCAATGCGGGCCGTGACGGCAGCGACGGTGGGGTGAAGGCTCATGGGCGGGGCGTCCGTGATGTAACAAAATTACTAAACGGATGGTAACCGGGTTTCAGCCACCGAGGAAGTTGGGGCGGTTACAGAAGGGGTACCAAATGCACCGGGTCGGTCCGGACGAAAAAAAACCCGCCGAAGCGGGTGGGGCACGGGCGCTGGCCGATCACTTGGCGGCAGAGGCCTCGGAAGCTGCAGGGGCCGGGGCTGCGGCAGAGGCGGCCTCGGATGCGGCTTCGGCAGGAGCCACCACAGCGGCAGCGGGCGCTGCTGCGGGCTTTTTGCTCTTGGCGATGCCAAAACCCAGGGCCAGGCCCACGGCCAGGATGATCACCGCGACCAGCACGGCCCAGACCACGGGCTGGTTGTCGTTTGGATTGGACATGTCTTTATCTCCGAAAATGGACCCGGAGATTCTAAAGCGCCGATGTTGCACACACCTGACCACCCCGCCACGCCACGCATGGCCCGCACGCTCGATGAACTGCGCGCGCAGCACCCGGCCGGGCAGGACCTGTGGGTGTTTGGCTACGCCTCGCTGATCTGGCGCCCCGAGTTCGAGGCCACCGAAGCCCACCTGACCCGGGTGCACGGCTGGCACCGTGCGCTCAAGATGTGGAGCCGCATCAACCGAGGCAGCCCGCAGTGCCCGGGGCTGGTGTTTGCCCTGCTGCGCGGCGGCAGCTGCCAGGGCGTGGCCTACCGCGTGGCGGCCCAAGAAGCGCACGAGGTGCTGGCGCGCCTGTGGGAGAGGGAAATGCCGATGACGGTCTACGAGCCGCGCTGGCTGCCCTGCTCCGTACCGGGCGGCACGGTGCGGGCGCTGGCCTTCACGCTCTCGCGCCAGCACCCCAGCTACACCGGCACGCTCAGCGCTGCGCAATACCGGCAGATCTTCGCGCAGGCCGTGGGGCGGTTTGGCAGCACGCTCGACTACGCGCGCGAAACCGCGCTGGCGCTGCGCCGCCACGGCATCGAAGACCGCGCCCTGGGGGCCTTGCTCCAGCTGGCTGAATCCTCGGTGTACTGACCAGAATCAGTGAAGATCGCCACGGCGCCGAGCGCCTCGCGATGACCCAGGACAAAAGCCACTTCTATACTTGAGCGCATGAACATCGCCGACCTCCGCAAAAGCTACGAAAAAGCCGAACTCAACGAGCAGGCCTCGCATGCCGACCCGCTGCAGCAGTTTGGCCAATGGCTGACCGAAGCCCTCAACGCCGAGCTGCCCGAGCCCAACGCCATGACCCTGGCCACCGTGGGCAGCGACCTGCGCCCCAGCACCCGGGTGGTGCTGATCAAGGGCTACGACGCGCGCGGCATCGTCTGGTACACGAATTACCAGAGCCGCAAGGGCCTGGAGCTGGCGGGCAACCCCTTTGCCGCGCTGCAGTTCCATTGGGTGGAGCTCGAACGCGTGGTACGCATCGAAGGCCGGGTCGAAAAGGTCAGCGACGATGAGAGCGACGCCTACTTCCACAGCCGGCCGCTGGACTCGCGCATCGGCGCCTGGGCCTCGCCGCAGAGCCAGGTGATCGAGGGCCGCAGCGTGCTGGTGACCAACGCCGCCAAGTACGGCGCGCAGTTTCTGCTGCAGCCGCCGCGCCCGCCACACTGGGGCGGCTATCGCCTGGTGCCCGAGCGCTGGGAGTTCTGGCAGGGCCGCAAGAGCCGCCTGCACGACCGCCTGCGCTACCGGCTGGAGGCAGGCCAGTGGCTGCGCGAGCGCCTCGCGCCCTGATCAGGCCGGCAGCAAGGGCAGCAGGGCCAGCACGGCACTGATGGTGAAAACAGCCAGCGCGGTAGAGATGGCCACCGCAGCGGTTACGGTGTCTTCCTCCTTGCGGTAGCGCTGAGAAAACAGGAACACATTGGCCCCGATCGGCAAGGCCGCAGCCAGCACCATCACACCCAGCGGTAAGCCACGCAGTCCGAGCAGCCAGCCCACCCCTGCCATCAAGGCCGGGTGCACTACCGTTTTGACCAGCGAAAGACGCAAGGCGTTTTGCCATTGACGCCCCACCGGCGTCTGCGACAGGGTGATGCCCACCAGCACCAGCGCAATGGGACCAAAGGCGTTGCCCAGCAGCACCAGCGGCCGATCGATCACAGGATGCAGCCCCCATCCGGTGAAGGAGTAAGCGATGCCCACCAGAATCGGCATCGGCACCGGATGGACGATGGCGTTCTTGACGGCCAAACCCACAGTGCGCCAGACCGGGCGCATGTCACCCGTGCGGGCGGCCTGCTCCCTGGCCACCTGTAATTCGAGCACCAGCGTGGCCAGGCTCAGCAGCACCAGCGCGTGCAAGGAAATCAGCGTGAACAGCAAGACCTGTCCGGGCTGACCGTAGGCCAACCCAACCAGCGGCACGCCGATCATCAGGGTGTTGCTGAAGATGCCCGCCAGCGCCATGACCGAAGCACGGCTGTTGGCACCATGCACAAACAGCATCACGAAAAACAGCGTGCCCGCCACCAGGAAGTACTGCATCACCGGTCGGAAATCGAGTTCTTCGACATGCGAGGTGGCCATGGTGCGAAACAGCAGCGCCTGCGTCAGCACCAGGAACACCAGGTTCGACAAATCGCGCACCGACTCGCCCCGCACCAGTCCCGCGCGCCCGGCCACAAAGCCGATGAAGATGAGAAAAACCACCGGCAACAGGGCCGAAACAACAGGGTGATCCAGGGTCATGCGGCGATTATCGCCACAGCATCAGAACTGCCACTGGGCCCCCAGCTTGAGCGAGCGCCCCGGCAAGGGCACGCGTCCGGGCACGGTGCTGGTCAGGATGGAGGTCGCGCTGTAGGCCAGCGCGTTGCCGAGGTTGTCGAGCCGGGCAAACCAGTTGACCGTGCCCATGGCCGCCTTTTGCCGGTAATTCAGGCTGGCGTGCCAGAGGGTGTAGGCCGAGGTGGCCGCGCTGCCGTCGGGCACACGGCGCTGCGCGGCCGCGTGGTCGAAGCCCAGGCGGGCCTGCCACGCATCCACGCGATACACGCCGCTCAGGCCGATGCGCCAGGGCGCGATGCGCGGCAGCGGCTCGCCCGTGCTCAGGTTGTCGGCCAGCACCTGGTCGACCCGCCAGTGCAGGTCCAGCGTGCCTGCACCCTGCCCCGCACCTTGCCCGGTCCCTGTGCCCGTTCCCGTCCACGCCCGCGATTGGCCGCTGGCCTCCCAGCCACGCAGACGGGCGCGCACGCCCTGGAAGGCGTATTCGGGCAAGTCCCCATCGCCCTTGACGGCACCGGTGGCCATCAGGCCAATGAAATTGGAGAAGCGGCTCTCGTACACGCTGAACCTCATCGGGTGCAGTCCGCTGCGGCGCTCGAGGCCGAGTTCCAGGCTGTTGGAGCGCTCCAGCCCGAGGGTCGCATTGCCGGTCTCCCAGGTGTGGGTGGCCAGGTGTGGGCCGTTGGCAAAGAGTTCGGCATCGCTGGGCGCGCGCTCGCTGTGCGCCAGCTGGGCCGTAGCCCGCCAGTTGCCCGCCAGCTGGACGTGACCGCCCAGTGAACCACTGCGCGGGTCAAAACGGCGCTCGGCCGCCACAAAGCGCTCCGACCAGGGGCTGCCGTCCGAGCGCACCGACACCTGCTCGATGCGCGCACCCGCCTGCAGCTGGCCCCAGCCGGTGCGCCACTCCTCCAGCGCAAACAGGGCCTGGCTGCGGCTGCGGGTGTAGGGCACAAAAGCTTCTTCGCCATCGGCCTTGAAGCGACCGGACTCCCACTGAAGGCCCACCACGCCTTCCAGAGGCCCCAGCGGTCCCAGCAGTGGCCGATGCCGCGCTTGGACACGCAGGTCCTGCCCGCGTTTGGCAAACACGGTGCCCGCGGCTCCGCCCTCGAACTCGGTGTGGCTGTAGTCGCTGGCACCGCCCAGGAGCTGGACGTTGTGCCAGAGTGCGCCCGGGTTGCGCCATTCGCCTTCCCAGGCCAGCCGGTCCGAACGCATGCCGATGCGGGTGTCGTCTTCGGCCACGGTACCGTAACTGCTGCGGTAGGTGCTGGCCGACAGGCCCAGGCGCACACCTTCGCCAAAGTGCGACATGCCCAGCGCACCGCCACGCGCGGTGGCGGCCGAGTTGGGGATGCGGCCTGCCGCATTCGGCACCCGCACATCGGCGCTGCTGCGTTCAAAGGCGTCCACATGCCAGGCCTGGGTGCCGTTGCCGGTCTCCAGCAGGGCGGCGGCGCTGCGCTCTCGGTTACCGCTGGCGCCTTGCAGCTGCACGCGGCCCTGCGGTCCGTAGATGGCTTCGCGCGGGATGCGGTTGTCCAGCACATTGACCACACCGCCCATGGCACTGCCGCCGTAGAGCAGCGCCGCAGGGCCACGCAGCACCTCGATGCGGTCGGCCGACAGCACATCTGTGGGCACTGCATGGTCGTAGCTCAGGGCCGAGGCGTCCTGGGTGGCGAGGCTGTTGCTCAGCACCCGCACGCGCTCGCCATCGAGCCCGCGCACGATGGGGCGACTGGCCTGGGTGCCGAAATAGGTGGTGCTCACGCCGGGCAGGCTGCCCAGCGTCTCACCCAGCGAGCCCTGGCCGAGTTCACGCAGGTCGGCGCCGGAGAGGCTGCCCACATTCGCAGGCGTCGCATCGCGCCCGAGCGGGTTGCCGGTGATGACGATTTCAGAAGAGGCGGAAGACTGCGCCAGCGCAGGAGCGGCGCACAGGCCGCAAGCCACAGCCAGCAGGCTGCGGCGAAACGAAAAGAAAGACATGGAACACTCACAAGACGGAAAGAACAGACAGCGGGCACACCCTCGGGTGCCCGCCGACAAGGTCTGGTGTCAGGTGCGTGTGGGTGGGCCCCGTGCGTCAAAGCCGCGCAGCGCCAGCAGATGCAGCGGCGCCAGGTTCAGGCGGGGTTTTTCAGAGGGCGGTTGCGCGAGCGCTGGGGTGGCCACCGCCTGCACAGGAACAGCGCCGTCGCTCAGGTGGTCGAGCAGCTGGCACAGGCCGCTGCCGTCCTCGTGGGCCAGACCAGGCGCTGCGGTCTGGCTGTCAGCCCCGGCGGCCAGCGATGTGCCCGCGCCCGGGTGGAGCACCCGGTGCACCTGCCCCCAGCCTACCGACCACAGCAGCGCCACCAGCAGCGCAAGAGCGCTGCTCAGGGCATGCTGGCGGATGAAGCGGCGGACGGCGTGCACGGGCAGTTGAACAGTTGGGCGTTTAACGGGCCAGACGCGCAAAGGTCTGGCGGAATTTGGCCACCTTGGGCGCCGCCACAGCCAGGCAATAGCCCTGGTAGGGGTTGCGCGCAAAGAAGTCCTGATGGTAATCCTCGGCCGGTGAATAGTTCGTGACAGCCAGCACCTCCGTCACGATGGGTCGGGCATAAGCCCCCTCGCGGGTGAGCTCATCGATGATGGCGCGGGCCTCGGCCTCCTGCTCGGGCGTGGTGAAGTAGATGCCGCTGCGGTACTGGGTGCCCACGTCGTTGCCCTGCCGGTTGAGCGTGGTCGGGTCGTGGATCAGGAAGAAGATTTCGAGCAGCTCGCGCGTGCTGACTTGTACCGGGTCGTAGACCAGCTTGACCACCTCGTTGTGGCCGGTGGTGCCGCTGCAGACCTGCTCGTAGGTGGGCTCAGGGGCGTGGCCGTTGCTGTACCCAGACTCGACATCGAGCACGCCGCGCACCTGGACGTACACCGCCTCGGTGCACCAGAAACAGCCGCCGCCAAGCACCAGGGTTTGCGTTGTGGGTGAGGTCTTGTCCATGCGCAGATTATCCGGCGCTGGCCATGTCGGCGCGCACCGCTGAAACAAAGTCCTGCAGGGCCGTCTGGTCACGCCCGCTGCGCCACAGGCAGCGCGAGTCGTAGCGCAGAAGGCAGCCTTCCAGAGGCACAAACACCGCACCGGCCAGTGCCGATTGGGCCAGCGCCTGCGGCACCAGCGCCACACCCTGCCCCTGGGCCACCAGCGCCACCACGCTCAGCCAGTGCCGCAGCTCGTGCACCACCGGCGGCAGCCAACCGGCCAGTTCACATTCGGCCAGGATGCGCTCGTGGTAGTCGGGCGACACCGCGCGCGACACCACCACCAGTGACTGGCCTTGCAAGTCGTCCAAGGCCACGGCCCTGGCACCAGCCAAAGCATGTGCGGCAGGCAGACACGCCACCATGGGCTGGCTGGCCACCAGCACCTGCTCAAAGCCCGGCGGCACGCGCGGGGTGTGCACAAAGCCCACGTCCAGCCGGTCGCGCACCAGCTCCGACAGCTGCTCGCTGGAACTGAGCTCACGCAGCACCAGCCGCAGTTTGGGGTGGCTGCCCTGGAAGCGCTGCAGCACCTGCGGCAGGCCGCAGTACAGCAAAGTGCCGGCAAAGCCGATCTGCAGCTCGCCCGCCTGGCCTTGCGCCACCTCGCGCGCCTCGCGCATGGCCGCGCCTGCCTGCGCCAGCAGCGCGCGGGCGGCGGGCACGAAAGCCTGACCAGCTGCGGTGAGTTGCACACCCCGGCTGTTGCGGGTGAACAGCTGAGCCCCGACCGAGGCTTCGAGCTGCTGGATGTTGAGCGAGAGCGGCGGCTGCGAGATCGACAGGCGCTGGGCCGCGCGGCCAAAATGCAACTCTTCGGCAAGGGCCAGGAAATAGCGCAGGTGACGGAATTCCATGAATTTAAAATTTATATTGCCGAATCCATAATCAATATTAGACAGCTATTCATCAGCAGAAGACAATGCCCGCATGCAATGAATTTAATCGGGATCTGACCCCGATTGATTCGATCAAGCGGACTGCAACCTTTTCACGGAGACCCGAACCATGGCCACAAGCAAGAACACCTTCAGCTGGGAAGACCCCTTTCAACTGAGCGCCCAGCTCACCGAAGACGAGCGCCAGGTCAGCGAAGCAGCCCGCGCCTATTGCCAGGAACGCCTGCTGCCCCGAGTCAAGGACGCCTTTCTGAACGAAACCACCGACCGCGCCATCTTCAACGAGATGGGCGAACTGGGCCTTTTGGGTGCCACCATCCCCGAGCAGTATGGCGGTGCGGGCCTGAACTACGTCTGCTACGGCCTGGTCGCCCGCGAAGTCGAGCGCGTGGACTCCGGCTACCGCTCGATGATGAGCGTGCAGTCGTCTCTGGTGATGGTGCCGATCAACGAATTCGGCACTGAAGCCCAAAAACAGAAATACTTGCCCAAGCTGGCCCGTGGCGAGTGGGTCGGCTGCTTTGGCCTGACCGAACCCAACCACGGCTCCGACCCCGGCAGCATGATCACCCGCGCCAAGAAAGTGCCCGGCGGCTACAGCCTGACTGGCGCCAAGATGTGGATCACCAACAGCCCGATCGCCGACGTGTTTGTGGTCTGGGCCAAGGACGACGGCGGCCAGATCCGTGGCTTCATTCTGGAAAAAGGCTGGAAGGGCCTGAGCGCCCCTGCCGTGCACGGCAAGGTCGGCCTGCGCGCGTCCATCACGGGTGAAATCGTCATGGACGAGGTGTTCTGCCCCGAAGAAAACGCCTTCCCCGAAGTGCGCGGCTTGAAAGGCCCCTTCACCTGCCTCAACAGCGCCCGCTACGGCATCGCCTGGGGCGCCCTGGGTGCCGCTGAAGACTGCTACACCCGCGCCCGCCAGTACGTGATGGACCGCCAGCAGTTCGGCCGCCCGCTGGCGGCCAACCAGCTGATCCAGAAGAAGCTGGCCGACATGCTGACCGAAATCAGCCTGGGCCTGCAGGGCTGCCTGGCACTGGGCCGCATGAAGGACGCGGGCAACGCGCCGGTCGAAGTGACCTCCATCCTCAAGCGCAACAGCTGCGGCAAGGCCCTGGACATCGCCCGCATGGCGCGCGACATGATGGGCGGCAACGGCATCAGCGCCGAATACGGCGTGGCCCGCCACCTGGTCAACCTGGAGGTGGTCAACACCTACGAGGGCACGCACGATGTGCACGCCCTGATCCTGGGCCGGGCCATCACGGGCATCGCGGCTTTTGCCAATTGAAGCTGGATCCTCGGGTCAAGCCCGAGGAAGACAGGAGAAGACGCCGAGGATGACGTGAGAAGACGTTGAGGATGACCGGAGAAAACGCTGAGGATGACCAGGTTCAAGGGCCAGGACGACTGCCCCTGACCTGTCATGCTCCGACTCGATCGGAGCATCCATGTGTGCGCAATCAGGCTCCCGGCAGGGCGGTTTGGCTCACCCTTCTTTACCGAACTTCACCTTCGGTGTATTGACGGTCGGGTTTGTGGCAAACTACATTTACTAACCTGATGGTCAGTAAATGAATCCCACCGACACCCCCCTCCCCCACAAGCGCGAAAGGCGCAAGGAAGCACGGCCCGGCGAACTGCTGGACGCCGCGCTCGACCTGTTTGTGGAAAAAGGCTTTGCGGCCACCCGCTCCGAAGAGGTGGCGGCGCGAGCCGGCGTGTCCAAAGGTACCTTGTTCCTGTATTTCCCGAGCAAGGAAGAGCTGTTCAAGGCGGTGGTGCGCGAGAACATGGTGCGCCACCAGACCGAAGGCGCCGAGGAAATCGCGCGCTTCGAGGGCACCAGTTCGGCCCTGCTCGAATACCTGATGCTCGAATGGTGGCGCCGCTACGGGGCCACCAAGGCTTCGGGCATCTCCAAGCTGGTGATGAGCGAGGCCAGCAATTTCCCGGACCTGGCGCGCTTTTTCCAGGACGAAGTGGTGACGCCGGGCCACGCCATGATCCGGTCGGTGCTCGAGCGCGGCATCGCGCGCGGCGAGTTCCGTGCGGTAGACATGGACCTGACGGTGCACTCCGTGCTAGCCCCGCTGCTGTTTCTGGTGACCTGGAAGCACTCCATGGCGCCCTGCTGCCCGAGCACGCAGCAGATCGACCCCGAAACCTTCATCCGCCACCACACCGAACTGCTGGTGCGCGGGCTTTCCCTCTGAAGTTCCCATGAAAAAACGCAGCCTCTGGATTGTCTCTGGCCTTGCCATCGCGGCAGTGGCCGCATTGGGCTGGCGCCTGTCGGCGCAGCGTGGGGCGCCCGCCGCGCCCGCAACACCCGCCCCGACCGCTGCGCTGGAGCTGGCTGCGGGCGATGTGATCACGGTGCGTGCGCAAAGTCTGTCGCTGGGCCTGCCGGTCTCGGGCACGCTCAAGGCCACACAGACCGCTTTAGTCAAAGCCCGCGTGGCCGGCGAGCTGATGGACCTGGTGGTGCGCGAAGGCGACGCGGTCCAGGCTGGCCAGGTGCTGGCCCGCATCGACCCCACCGAATACCAGGCCCGCTGGCGTCAGGCCCAGCAGCAGGCAGACGCGGCCCGCGCGCAGATGGACATCGCGCAAAAGCAGTTCGACAACAACGAGGCGCTGGTCAAGCAGGGCTTCATCTCGCAGACCGCGCTGCAGACTTCATTGATGAGCCTGAGCGGCGCCAAGGCTTCGTACCAGTCGGCGCTGGCTGCGGCCGACGTGGCGCGCAAGGCGCTGGACGACGCCACGCTCAAGGCCCCGATTGCGGGACTGGTCTCGCAGCGGCTGGCCCAGCCGGGCGAGCGCCTGGCGATCGACGCCCGGGTGCTCGAAATCGTCAACCTCGGCCAGTTCGAGCTCGAAGCCGCCCTGCCCGCCCAGGACGGCGCCAGCGTGCGTCCGGGCATGCAGGCGCAGCTGCAGATCGAAGGACTGGAGCAGCCGGTCACCGCCACGGTGCTGCGCATCAACCCGAGCGCGCAAGCCGGCAGCCGCAGCGTGCTTGCCTACCTGGGCGTGGCCGGCCGCGCAGGCTTGCGCCAGGGTGCTTTTGTCCAGGGCACGCTGGGCACACGCTCGGTGCAGGCGGTGGCTGTGCCGCTGGGTGCCGTGCGCACCGACAAGCCCCAACCCTATGTGCAGGTGGTCGACAACGGCAACGTGCGCCATGTGGCCGTGACTCTGGGCGCGCGCGCCCAGGTCGAAGGCCAGACGCTGGTGGTGGTGTCGGACCTGCCCGAAGGCACGCAGGTGCTCGCCGCCTCGGTGGGGGCGATGCGCGAAGGCGTGCCGGTCAAGGCCGCCCCGGCTGCTGCGGCTTCGGCCGCACGTTGAGGAACCCGCCTCATGTGGTTCACCCGCGTCAGCCTCAAGAACCCGGTCTTCGCCACGATGCTCATGCTGGGCCTTGTGGTGCTGGGCCTGTTTGCCTTCCAGCGCCTGAAGGTCGACCAGTTCCCCAACATCGACTTTCCTGTGGTGGTGATCAACACCGAATACCCCGGCGCCTCGCCCGAGATCGTCGAGAGCGAGGTCTCCAAGAAGATCGAGGAGGCGGTCAACTCGATCGCCGGCATCAATGCCCTGACCTCTCGCAGCTACGAAAACCAGTCGGTGGTGGTGGTCGAGTTCCAGCTGCACATCAATGGCCGCAAGGCCGCCGAGGACGTGCGCGAAAAAGTCGCGGCGGTGCGCCCCAGCCTGCGCGCCGAAGTCAAGGAACCCAAGGTCCTGCGGTTTGACCCGTCCAGCCGCGCCATCTGGTCGCTGGCGGTGATCCCACAAGCTGGCGAGGGCAAGCAGGCCCTGTCGCCGGTGGAGATCACCAACTGGTCGGAGCAGGTGCTCAAGAAGCGATTGGAAAACGTGCGCGGCGTCGGCTCGGTCACCCTGGTGGGCGGTACCCGCCGCGAAATCAACCTGTACCTGCAGCCGGCCGCGATGGAAGCGCTGGGCGTGACCGCCGACCAGGTGGTCAACGCCGTGCGCGCCGAAAACCAGGACCTGCCGGTGGGCGCGATCCGCTCGCTGCAGCAAGAGCGCATGGTGCAGGTCGAGTCGCGCATGCTGCGCCCCGAGGACTTTGGCCGCATCATCGTCGCCCGCAAGGGCAGCACGCCGATCTACCTGTCGCAGGTAGCGCGTGTGCAGGACGGCGCGCAGGAACTCGACAGCCTGGCGCTCTACAACGGCGAGCGCACGCTGCTGCTGCAGGTGCAAAAAGCCCAGGACGAGAACACCATCGAGGTGATCGACGGCCTGGTCAAGACCGTGGCCGGCATGAAGGCCGAAGTGCCCGCAGGCCTGCAAGTGGAGCCCATCACCGACACCTCTCGCCCGATCCGCGTGTCGGTGGACAACGTGCGCCGCACCCTGATCGAAGGCGCCATCCTGACGGTGCTGATCGTCTTCCTGTTCCTCAACTCCTGGCGCTCGACCGTCATCACCGGCCTGACGCTGCCGATCTCGCTGATCGGCACCTTCATGTTCATGCAGATGTTCGGCTTCACCATCAACATGGTCACGCTGATGGCGCTGAGCCTGTGCGTGGGCCTGCTGATCGACGACGCCATCGTGGTGCGCGAGAACATCGTGCGCCATGTGCAGATGGGCAAGGACGCCTGGCACGCCTCGCTCGACGGCACCCAGGAAATCGGCCTGGCGGTGCTGGCCACCACGCTGTCCATCGTGGCGGTGTTCCTGCCGATCGGCTTCATGCAGGGCATCATCGGCAAGTTCTTCCACGAGTTCGGCATCACCATCGTGGCCGCCGTGATGATCTCGATGTTCGTGAGCTTCACGCTCGACCCGATGCTCTCGAGCATCTGGCACGACCCGGCCATCCACGCCCATGGCGAACAGCACGCGCCGCTCACGCTGTATGACCGCACCCTCGGGCGCGTGACCCGCTGGTTCGAGACCGCCACCGACCGCATGGGCGACAGCTACCAGAAGATCCTCGCTTGGTCGCTGGTGCACAAACGCAAGACGGTGCTGCTGGCCATCGGCATTTTTGTGCTGAGCGTGTTCATGGTCCGCTTTGTCGGGACCGAGTTCGTGCCCAAGGCCGATTTCTCGGAAACCAACATCAACTTCCAGACCCCGATCGGCTCCTCGCTCGAAGCCACCGAAGCCAAGGCGCGCCGCGTGGAGGCCATCCTGCGTGAATTGCCCGAGGTGCGCTACACCGTCACCACCATCAACACCGGCAGCGCATTGGGCAAGCACAACGCCAACGTTTATGTGCGTCTGGTCGACCGCAAGGACCGCAGCCGCAGCGTCGACCAGATGTCGGCCGTGCTGCGCGAGCGGCTGCAACGCGTGCCGGGCATCCTGGTGACCCATGTGGGCCTGCTCGACCCGGTGGGCGGTAACAAGCCGATCGAATTTTCATTGCAGGGCCCCGACCAGCGCGAACTCGAACGTCTGGCACTGCTGGCCATGGACAAGCTGCGGACCATTCCGGGTCTGGTGGACCTGGACTCGAGCGTGCGCGCCAACAAACCGACCATCGCGGTGCGCGTGCGCAGCGAATCGGCCTCGGACCTGGGCCTGGGTACCGCCCAGCTCGGCGGGCCACTGCGCATCCTGGTGGCCGGGCAGACGGTGGGCAACTGGCGCGCGCCGGACGACCAGACTTACGACGTGAACGTGCGACTGGCCCCCGAGGCCCGCGACAACCCGCAAGACCTGGAGCGGCTGCCGTTTGCGGTGGGTGCAGGTGCCGACGGCTCGCCGCGCGTGGTGCGCCTGGGCCAGGTGGCCCAGGTGGTCGAATCGACCGGCTCCAACCAGATCAACCGCCGCGACCTGACCCGCGAAGTGGCCATCAACGCCAACACCTACGGCCGCGCCATGGGCGAGGTATCGAACGACATCCGCCAGGTGATGGACAGCCTCAACCTGCCGCCGGGCTACCGCTACCAGTTTGGCGGCTCCACCAAGAACATGGCCGAATCCTTTGGTTACGCGCTCTCGGCGCTGGCCATGGCGGTGATCTTCATCTACATGATCCTGGCCAGCCAGTTCAAGAGCTTCCTGCAGCCGCTGGCGCTCATGACGTCCCTGCCCCTGACGCTGATCGGCGTGGTGCTGGCCCTGCTGCTGTTCCGCTCCACCCTGTCCATGTTCTCGATCATCGGCGTGATCATGCTCATGGGCCTGGTGACCAAGAACGCCATCTTGCTGGTGGACTTCGCCATCCGCGCGCGCGAAGACGGCATGGAACGCAGCGAGGCCCTGCTCTTGGCTGCCAAGGTGCGGCTGCGCCCCATCCTGATGACCACGCTGGCGATGATTTTCGGCATGGTGCCGCTGGCCTTTGCGCTGACCGAGGGCTCGGAGCAGCGCGCCCCCATGGGCCAGGCGGTGATCGGCGGCGTCATCACCTCTTCCCTGCTTACCCTGGTGGTGGTGCCGGTGGTCTATTGCTACATGGACGATCTGGCGCAGTGGCTGCGGCGCAAGGCCGGGCTACCGGCTTCGCGTCAGGGCCATGGCACCCCCGCTCAGTAAAATGGTCTGAAACCAACTAACGTACCCCATGGAGTAAAAAATGGATCTGAATCAGGCCCGCTTCAACATGATCGAACAGCAAATCCGCCCGTGGGAAGTGCTGGATCCGCAAGTGCTGGAACTGCTCGCCGTGGTGCGCCGCGAAGACTTCGTGCCACTGGCCCACCAGGCCCTGGCCTTTGTCGACATGGAAATCCCCACGGGCACCCAGCCCGGCCAGGTGATGCTGGCCCCGCGCGTGCAGGCCCGTCTGGTGCAGGACCTGGCCGTGAAAAAGACCGACAAGGTGCTCGAAATCGGCACCGGCACTGGCTACACCGCCGCCCTGCTGGCCCACCAGGCCGCCCAGGTGCTGAGCCTGGAGATCGACGCCGAGCTGGCCCGCCAGGCCACCGCCAACCTGCAAAAAGCCGGCGTGAACAACGCCAAGGTGCGCCAGGCCGACGGCAGCCAGGGCGCGGCCGCCGAAGGCCCGTTCGACGCCATCCTGCTGTCGGGCTCGGTGGCCGAAGTGCCGCAGGTGCTGCTCGACCAGCTGGCCGTGGGCGGCCGCCTGGCGGCCATCGTGGGCGACGAGCCGATGATGCGCGCCACCGTGATCACCCGCACCGGCCCCTCCAGTTTTGTGACCGCCCAGCCCTGGGACGCCAACGCGCCCCGTCTGATCGGTTTTGCAGAGCCCTCGGCCTTCCGCTTCTGAACACCATGGAACAGATTTACCCCTCGCAAGTGGCCGAATGGGCCCGCACACAAGCGCAGCGCCCGGTGCTGCTGGACGTGCGCGAAGGCTGGGAAGTGCAGACCGCCTGCGCGCGGCCTGAAGACCTCGACTTCGTGCACATGCCGATGCAGACCATCCCGGCGCGCCTGGCCGAACTCGACCGCAGCCGCCCGATCGCCTGCCTGTGCCACCACGGTGGCCGCAGCATGCAGGTCGCCCACTTCCTGGCCCAACAGGGCTTCGAGGTGGTCAACGTGGCTGGCGGCATCCACGCCTGGTCGGCCCAGGTCGATCCCAGCATCCCGGT
>JACCDG010596524.1_pt1 | contig 30263 bp, 27 predicted proteins | sample 7442471 | NCBI WGS metagenome assembly JACCDG01 (sample SAMN15323444, study PRJNA562643) | freshwater metagenome | isolation source: river surface water | place: USA:Blue River Watershed | collected 2017-08-17 | reverse complement strand
TTGGCTCGTATGACGCTAATGTATTGTACAAAACGGTGACTACCGATGAGAACAACCATAGTGCGGAAGAATTTAAAGACAAAGAAGGGCATGTGGTACTGAAACGCAACTATGACAGCAGCGTGGCGCACGATACCTACTATGTGTATGATGTGTATGGTAATTTGTCTTATGTATTGCCACCGAAAGCCGAGGGTGCTACCAGTGCAACGGTTTTGGACGAGTTGTGTTACCAATACCAATATGATTACCGCAACCGACTGGTAGCCAAAAAACTACCGGGCAAGCAGTGGGAATATATGGTGTATGATAAACTGGATAGAGTAGTGGCCACAGGTCCTGCGTTCTCGCCTTTTAGTGATCTGACCACTTCAGGTTGGTTGATAACCAAATATGATGCGTTTAATAGAGTGGTCTATACGGGTTGGTTGAATAGCCCTGCAACTAGCATTGCACGAAGCACGATGCAACAAGCTCAAACTAATGCCTTGACTATTAACGAGAGCAAACAAAGTGGAACTACTATAGATGCTATAGCGGTGAATTATAGTAACAACGTGGCACCCACAAGTTTTAAACTCCTTAGCGTGAATTATTATGATGATTATGCGATACCGAATGTAAGCGGACTGCCTACCAGTGTAGATAACCAAACGGTAGCCACCGCAACCAAGGGACTGGCAACAGGTTCATGGATGCGTGTACCAACTACTAGTGCTGAGGTTAAAGCAGAAACGAGTTATACTTTGTACGATTACAAATACCGACCAATACGTAGCTACACCACCAATTATTTAGGAGGGTATACCTATACCGATAGTAAACTGGATGTTTTTTCCGGACAGTTGCAGTACACGATACAAAAACATAAAAGAACCACTGGTGATAGTGAGTTAGCCGTTAAAGAAGCTTTTACTTACTCTCCGCAAGATCGATTGATACAACATACCCACCAAATTAACGGAGGATCCGTGCAATTATTAGCGGAGAATACCTATGATGAGCTAGGACAATTGATAAGTAAAAAAGTAGGGAATACTAGTGCTACACCACTGCAAAAAGTGGATTATAGCTATAACATTAGAGGCTGGATGACAGCAATTAATTCTATTGCTAACTTAAATGTAGGTACAGACCCTGCGGATTTGTTTGGCTTTAAAATCAATTATAATACCGTAGATGGAAACGTAAATGCAGCAAACAAACTCTATAATGGCAATATATCCGAGACGTTTTGGAGCACCGCTACCGATGGGGGATTTGTGAGGAACTACGGCTATAAATACGACAATTTGAACCGTTTGAAAGACGCTACCTATCAAAAATCTGGGCAGGTGACTGGTATGTATAACGAGAACTTGAGTTATGATAAGAATGGTAATATTATGAATTTAAGCCGTTACGGAGATCGAGACGAACAGTATTTACCAATACAAATTGACTATTTGCAGTATGGTTATGCTACCAACTCAAACAAACTTTTAAGCGTTGCTGATAACTCGAATAATACCAGTGGTTTTAAAGACGGCATCACCACAGGGGATGACTATGTGTATGATGCCAATGGCAATATGACGGTGGACAAAAACAAGAATATCACTGCTATTACTTATAACCACTTGAACCTACCGACTAAAATAATTTTTCCAACTGGAAATATTGTGTATTTTTACAACGCTAGTGGTCAAAAAGTACAAAAGGTAGTTACAGAAAATACAACTGTAACTACAACGGATTATTTAGGAGGTTACCAGTACAGTAATACTAGTTTGCAGTTTTTTCCAACGGCAGAGGGTTATGTAAAAAGTACTCCTGTAAGTGGAACTAATACATATAGTTATGTGTTCAACTACACTGACCACTTGGGTAATGTGAGATTGAGTTATACTAAAGACGCCACAACAGGTTCATTGAAAATTCTTGAAGAAAATAACTATTATCCTTTTGGATTAAAGCATAACAGTTATAATGTAGATAATTTCCAACCAGAGTTTAAGTATCGTTATAACTCCAAAGAATACCAAGATGAACTCGGATTAAATCAATATGACTACGGAGCAAGGAATTACGACCCAGCTTTAGGACGTTGGATGAATATGGATCCGCTAGCGGAAATGTCCCGTAGATGGTCTCCTTATAATTATGCTTATAACAATCCTGTTTATTTTATTGATCCTGATGGGATGTTGTCACAATCTTTTATAGATGACTTATGGAATAAATCAGGAAACGACACTACTTGGACAAATAATAATGATGGTACTTTTTCAGGAAATAATGGAGAAAGTGCAGATACAGGAGAAGGTGGCGGAGATGATGATAAGAAAAAGAAAAAAGGAAAGAAAGAAGATACTAAAAAAGCAGAATATAATAATAGTTCATTAAAGTATGCTACAGCTTCATCGGCTGTTTTGGTTGCTGATGATGCTACTGTAGTAGGTGTTGTAGATGATGTATTATTACCTGTTGTATGGAGTGTTGAAGCTGGTACTTGGGTTTATGACAATAGAGTTTTATTAGCTAAACAAGCAATTGAATTAAAAAAATTGCTAGAAAAAACAATGAAACCATCAGGGTTTACTTATGAGTTAAGAATTAACAGAACAGGTGAATACGTTGATGTAAGAGGGAATGTTGTACACTTAAATGCTGGGGATGTTTGGAAGTATGGAGAAACATCAAGCGGTATGAGTAGATATTCACAATCAACATTAAACTCTATGGTTCCTGGTGGAGTTTCAATGGTTCCAATATTTTTTGGAAATCAAGTGGAAACAAAAGTACAGGAGAAAATTATGATATATGGTTACACTTTAATGAATGGTAGTTTGCCACCAGGAAATAAAATATTTAGATAGACTATGGAATTTAATATAGGTACACAATTTTCAAGAGAATTTGATTTTGAAGAAACATCATTAATAACGGATAGTTTAACAAAAATTTTAAATGAAAGCTTTGCAAAAAAAGAGTATTCGTTAAAAGTAAAAAAAATATATGTTGGTTTTATATGTGTGTCGAAAGGTTTTGAACCTTATTTTATGGCAAGACCTTTAAAAATATTAAAAAAAGAACTAGCAATTGAATATGAAATAAAACTTGATTTTGAAGAAGTTTTTAAGTCTAATACAGAGAATAAAATCAGAATATTATATAATGAATTAATCAATCAATCAAGAATAATCCTTAATGATAAGAAACTAGTAGATTTTAAAGTGCAAGATTTTTTAGATGATTTAGAAAAATCTTTAAATACACTAGTTTAACTTTGTAACAAAACTCTTTTTTGGTAATGTATCAAAATTAGTGGTAGTGGTGTAAAAGCTAGTTAATTAACTGAATGTTACTTTAAAAAGGAAAAAGAGAAGCTATGGCTTCTCTTTTTTTTTTGAGTACTGAAAATAGATGCGGTATTCTAATTGCCGTAATTATTATATCAAAAAACCGTAAAATATAATCATATAGACGGTTTAGTTTTGATATTATAAGTTGAAAAGAATAAATAATTTATAAGTTTTTATTTTCAATAATTTAACTAAAATATATTTATGAAAGATTTAACTCATTTGTTGACCTATTGGAAAAATGACGAAAGAAAATTGGGGATAAGAAAAGTAAAAATTAGAAATTCCAGCTTTATGGTTGGTGAATTTTTAATACTTATTTCTGAAAGTTTGAAAGTAGTTGTAATAAACAGGACAAAGGATATAGAAATAGAAAAAGTATTCCAAACTTTTAATCAGTCAGAAGGTATTGAAATTGCAAATGGAGACTTGTACAGAGCTGAACAAATCGCCAATAATGTTTCACTTGATTTTTTTAAACCTTATTCAGATACGATTCAAGAACTTTTTTTAGATGTTGAAGATGAGTTCGTCGATATTGAATAAATACTATTTGGCATTGTATCAAAGTTAGAGATGACTCCAAATAATTAAGTTACTATATTGATAATCAATGTTTAAGTTAATTTATTATACAAAAAAGGTCGAGTTTTCGTTTAGGAAATTTACTTGACCCCAACAGATTACATATAATCTTCGTGACTTAACTAATTTACGTTCTAAATCTGATAAAACAAATTTCCTTATCGGGTTAATTCTCCACTCGGTTTCTAAAACTGGAGAAAGTTTAAACGTAAAAATCATGCGTTATCCAATTGGTACTACAGCTAGTACAGGACAAACTTGTCCAGAGAGCGGTGTTTGGAGAGTTGTTGGAGTTCCTTCAACAACAGCTCCAATTGCTAAAGGTAATAGAATGCCTCCTTATGGTGGTAATGGAGTTACTTGGATTTTGGCAGCTTATGCTTAACCAGAACCTAGATTATTCAAAAAGAGGAGCTTCAGCTCCTCTTTTTTCTGAGTACTGAACAATAAACGGGTATTCTAGCCCCGATAGCAGCGGCATCCCCCGCAAGGGGATATAGCGAATAGCGGGACAGCACGGGTTGAGAAGATGAGATGGGTGCTGCTGATAAACTTTACAATGGCAATATAGCCGAGACGTTTTGGAGTACGGCTACCGATGGTGGTTTTGTGAGGAACTACGGCTATAAATACGACAATTTGAGCCGTTTGAAAGACGCTACCTATCAAAAATCAGGGCAGTTGACTAATATGTACAACGAGAACTTGAGTTATGATAAGAATGGTAATATTATGAATTTAAGCCGTAATGGCGACCGAGACGAACAGTATTTGCCGATACAAATTGACAATTTAGGGTATACTTATGCTACCAACTCGAACAAGCTTATGAGTGTGGTTGATAACTCGAATAATACCAGTGGTTTTAAAGACGGCATCACCACAGGGGATGACTATTCGTATGATGCTAACGGTAATATGACGGTGGACAAGAACAAGAATATTACCGGTATTGTGTATAACCACTTGAACCTACCGACTAAAATAATTTTTCCAACAGGAAATATTGTGTACTTTTACACTGCTAGTGGACAGAAAGTACAGAAAGTAGTAACGGAGAATGCAACAGTAACCACGACTGATTATTTAGGTGGTTACCAATACCAAAACACGGTATTGCAGTATTTTCCAACGGCAGAAGGCTATGTAAAAAATACCCCTGTGAGTGGAACGAACACCTACAGCTATGTGTTTAACTACACTGACCATTTGGGTAATGTAAGACTGAGTTATACTAAAAACCCTAGCGCCAACGTTCTTACTATATTGGATGAAAACAATTACTATCCTTTTGGACTCAAACACAATGGGTATAATTCAATTACTCCAGTTCCTGAAAACAGAAGACTATATAATGGGAAGGAGTTACAGCAAGAATTGGGATTGAATGAATATGCTTATGGTTGGAGAGATTATGACCCAGTTTTGGGAAAATGGAATGTTATTGACCAGTTAGCTGAAAAATATTATAATACAACTCCATATGCTTATGTTGCTAATAACCCTATAACAACAATTGACCCTGATGGTAGGTATTTGTTTGGCTTGTTTGGAAGTACTTCAGCGGAGAGAAAAGAAGCTAGAGCAGAAAAATATGCCGCAAAAGTGGGTGGCACTGTAGTCAAAGGTGAAAATGGTAGAGTATCTGTAAATGTCGTTAGAGGTACTGCCGATGGTGGGATGAGTATTACAACAAAAAGTAATTTTGGTGATTTTTCTACTTTAGCTGGAAATATAAAAAAATGGACTACTAGTCATAAAGAACAACTTTTAGTTGGAGCTAAATTACTTCAAAAAAGTGGAGATAATCTAGCTGTAGCAGGACTTATATCTGCAGCAGCTGGGGCTCCTATAGCGGGTGTTGGAGCTGCTCCTGGATTGACAACCGCAACAATTGGAGGGGCTATTAGTACATTTGGTTCCATATTAGAAATAGCAACTAAGGTTATTACTAATGATGATGGAGCATCTGGAGATATTAAAACTTTTGTAGCTGGTAAGATAATAAGCAAAGGAGTAGACATGGCGTTACCTGGACCTACTCCGGATATGTCTAAACAAGCTGAAGGGATGGTAAAAACAGTAAACAAATCTATAGGGGTTAGTGTTGATGAAAAAACAGAAACGATTAGTGATGAATTAAATAAATAATTAAAAGTTATGAACTATAAATTTTTATTGTATAGTTTTTTAGGTCTAATATTTTTTATTGGTTACTATATAATCCATAGATTATGGTTAGATTCTGTAAAAAAAAAACAAGAAGCATTTTATAAACTTGATATAAAATTTAAAATTATTACAGATTGGATTATTTTAATAAGTCTAGTAATAGGAACATTGTTTTTTTTCTTAAAAGCTATAAATTAAATACTAACAATAAGATAAGTTATGATGATATATGAAAAATTTAGATGGATATTAGCACCAATAGTATTAGTCTCTATAGGTTTAATAATGAGGCTTTCAAAGAATCAAAGGCAGTTTGGTTTAATTTTGGAGTACAAAAAATATTGGTTAATTTTAATAATCTTAGGAGTTCTTCTCTTTTTGCTTAGACTCTACATGCGATAGGTAATTGTAATGTTTACTCTGTTAAAAACCAAAAAATAATTTACTAAAAAACAAATTTAAAAAGAGCAACCAAAGTTGCTCTTTTTTTTTGTACTGAAAAATAGAAGTGTATTCTAGCCCCGATAGTAGCGGCATCCCCCGCTAGGGGATATAGCGAATAGCGGGACAACACGGGTTGAGAAGATGAGATGGGTGCTGCTAATAAACTTTATAATGGAAACATTGCCGAGACATTTTGGAGTACCGCTACTGATGGGGGATTTGTGAGGAACTACGGCTACAAATACGATAATTTGAACCGTTTGAAAGACGCTACCTACCAAAAGTCTGGGCAGTTGACCAATATGTATAACGAGAACTTGAGTTATGATAAGAATGGTAATATTATGAATTTAAGCCGTTATGGCGACCGAGACGAACAGTATTTGCCGATACAAATTGACAATTTAGGGTATGGTTATGCTACCAACTCGAACAAGCTTATGAGTGTGGTGGATAACTCGAATAATACCAGTGGTTTTAAAGACGGTAACACTACTGGGGATGATTATGTGTATGATGCCAATGGTAATATGACCGTGGATAAAAACAAGAATATTACTGGTATTGTGTATAACCACTTGAACCTGCCGACTAAAATTATTTTTCCAACTGGAAATATTGTGTACTTTTACACTGCTAGTGGACAGAAAGTACAGAAAGTAGTAACGGAGAATGCAACAGTAACCACGACTGATTATTTAGGGGGTTACCAATATCAGAACATGGTGTTGCAGTTTTTTCCAACGGTGGAAGGCTATGTAAAAAATACCCCTGTTAGTGGTACCAACTCGTACAGCTATGTGTTTAATTATACAGATCATTTAGGAAATACTCGATTGAGTTATGCTAAAGACACGACAACAGGTTCATTGAAAATTCTTGAAGAAAATAATTATTATCCTTTTGGGTTGAAGCATAATAGTTATAATGTAGATAATTTTCAACCTGGGTATAAGTATAAGTTTAACGGAAAAGAATTGCAAGACGAGTTATCACTGAACTTGTACGACTATGGAGCAAGAAATTACGACCCTGCACTTGGTCGTTGGATGAATATTGACCCACTAGCGGAAACCTCAAGGCGCTTTTCTCCTTATGTGTATGCACTAAACAACCCAGTAGTTTTTATTGACCCTGATGGAATGGAAGCTAAAGGAGCTGATGGACTGACTAACTCAGAATGGTTGACTGCCAATAGACGAAGTGACAGTCCGACTGCACAGCTTGATGCTGAACAAAAAGAATTTGATAATAAACAAGCTGAAATTGATTACTTTGCTAACAAGAACAAGAAGAAAAAAAATGTAATTGTTGGTAATACGGAAGTTATAGATAGTGGGTTGAATCATGTGATGCACTCGGGAGATGGTGGCGATCAAGAAGACCCGCCAACCAAACAGCGAACTCAGGAATCCGACAAAGCTGAAGGCTGGACAAATTCACAATTTAGAGACTTATATGGGTTTAATGAATTGGCGATAGAAGCGTATGCTTACGTGAGAGGTGCTGCTGAATTATCCGCAGTAAAATGGGGTGGTTTTACAACAGGTTTAAAAGGATTGTTTAGCGCAGAAACTAAAATTTTAGTTCAATTTGGAAAAGGTCAAAATCAAGTTTCTCACGCTTTTAGACACGTAGAAGCTATGGGTTTAAGTAAAGATGTAGTGAAAAGTGCAATTATGAAAGACATTCCTAGAATTGCTAAAAATTTGCCTTATGGCAAATCAATCAACACAACAATTAAAGTATCAAACCAACAAATAATATATAGTTCATATAAGTTACCAAATGGGACTATAAATATTGGTAGAATTACTGGATTAACGAAATAAGACAATGGAAAAATTAAGGAAATTATCAGTAAAAGAAGAGAACTTAATAGCATTTTTAATACAAAAAGAAAATTTAAATATTAATTCTGATTGGAAAAATAAAGTTCTTGCGTTTTCAATGAATGATGGGAATATGGGAAGTTTAAAATTGTGCCCTGATGGAAGATATGACGAAGAAAAAGAACATATTCAAAGTTTTGTTTCAGAATACAAATTTAAAGATAAAGATGATGTTGATGTTGTTGCCTCTCTATTTTTAGATAAAGAAGGTAATTTATATGAATTAGATATTTGGAAAGTTGATTTTAGTGAGTTACTATCACTTCCCGATTTTCCCGGATAGCGCGGATTTGGGTAGGTAATGTATCAAAGTTAGTGATGGTTGTGTAAAAGCTATTTAATAAATTGAAAATCAATTTAATTGTTACTTTAAAAAGGAAAAAGAGAAGCTATTGCTTCTCTTTTTTTATTGGGTAAGGTCTATTTGTTTCTCCAAAAGTTTGCTTGTACTCAGTGCAGTGCTCAGGATTTATTTTTGGTTGTGATGGTAATTATTTAAAACTAACCATTATTTATAAAATGAATTTTAATTGATGTTTTGGTGCTTGGCGAGTGGCAATTTTTGAAGTCAAAACACTATCAATACGCTACAAAAGTCATGCGAAACCGCTGTTTGTTGCAGTTCTTATTAATTATTTGACTTACTTCGTGACTCATTCATTGTTGATTGAGATGCTTTGATATCTGTCGAGCCTGCAATGTCTCTCAATTTTTTTAGTATTTCTGAAAGTTTGTTCTTTTGATTAAGATTTATAGCCAAGTTTAATGCTGTTCCTTCAATTTTTACATCGAGTATTTTCTCGTCTTTGTCTGTAAAGTATAAACCTTTATCGCCACTGGCTATGAAAAAACTTCCTCCCATTTTACATATATTACTTGTCATATATAGTCCAAAACCAGAATTTGCCCAAATTCCTTTAGGTTTATTTTTTTGTCCCGCATAAACTTTTCCCGAAACTCCAGGCTTTAAACTTTCTTTGATTGCTTCTAAATCTGAATTCAAAGTTAGTTTAGGATTGTTTGATAAAGAATTTCTAATTCCCATTCCACGGTCTAATACTGAAAATGAAACTACATTTTGTGACGGAAGATATTGTGCGCAGAATCCGAATTGTTTAGAATCACTATGCTCAACAATATTTCTTAATATTTCTCGAATAGAATAACTCAATATTTCTCGTAATATTTTATCATCGATGCTGTTGGTTTCTTCACTATCTTGAGTTAGAACTTTTCCAATATCGTCAGCGTAATCTTGAATTACTTCGCCTGGGTTTACATTGATATCTCGAGCAGCTTGTTTAATGTCAGAAATATTAAATAATGTCATAGGAATATATCTATCATTATTTCGAACAACAGTATTAGGAATATTACCAAAGTCCATTCCAAACGCTTGAAAAAAGCCCATATGAGCTGGATATTCACAATGTCTATAATTTCGAGCTACGAATTCGCTTCCTCGATTTTGTCCTTTGAATAAAGCTAATTCACTACTTAGAAGCAATAAAGAAAATGGGTCGATTCTTCTTTGTTCTTCGAAATCAAATACATATCTCGCTTGTTTACGAATTTCTTTGAAAGAATTTATAAACTCAATTGTTAAATCGAGAATTAAGTTTCTAGGAACTTTTATGATAATTTCTTCCATTTTTTAGATAGGGTTGATGATAATTGCAACTAATATAATGTTCCATCGCTTGGTGAGGCGAGGTTGCGAGTTTCGTAACTTTTTTTTTACTAAATATAAAATTTCTTGTGAAAGATAAACGTGAATTTACCAAATAATTTGCAATATCGTAAAACGGCTATTAGCTGTAGTGCTTTATTTTGGTTTGATACTTACTAGCATTTTTTCAGTAATATTTTTAATTCTATTGCTATTTGCTTTTAAAATAGCGTTATATAAATCTTGATTAAGTTTCACCATTTCTTTAAATTCTGTTAAACCATTTCTTTCTAGAAATAATTTAAATTTTGTCAATCCTATTCCTGAATTTAATTTATTTAAAACTACTTCGTCATTTTGAATACCACGTTCAAAATAATATTTCCATCTGTCTTGTGATATCTCTGATAGTTTTTCTCGTGCTATTTGAGCTGCAACCGTTGAAATGCCATATCTATTACCAAAAAACACTGCGATATATGCTTGAAAACAGTCTAAAAGTGCAGGCGAAGGAATTGTAGAACCAAGGTTGCTTAATCTTCGTACAACTGATGGCTCGTTGTAAAAATTATTAAATGCAAAATGAGTTTCTATAATTGCTTTTGCAGCTTTTTGAAAAGTTACTGATCTCAAATTTTCTGGTACATAATCAAAACCTTTAACTTTTAATAAGGCATTTTTCACACCCGAAGAAGCAATTGTATTACCAGCTGCTGTAACATCTCTGTAAGTTGTTCCAATATTCCATTTGTCATTTTCAGTAATTTTACTCCAAAGGGTGGGTAATATTAAATTCAAATTCGATAATGAATTTTCTAGTTTAGCTCCTTGCTCACTTTTAATTGCCGATGTTAAAATTGTCAAAACAGTTCTCAAATAGAAAACAGGACTATTAATAATTTGGTCTATTTGTGGGTCATTGATAGTTAAACTTTCTGTCAATAAACGTTGTCTAAAATTAGAAAATTCTAATGCAATTGAAATATCATCCTCTGATAAAACATATTCTACACTTGATTTTACAATTGTCATTGCTGTTAGTTTATCTAACTCGTCTTCACAGTTTGAGGAGAAATAATGGTTAATAAGCTCATTAGCTTGTCGAAGCTTTAAGGCAGCCGTTGAACCAATTACACCTAGTTGTTCCGCCAAATTTATCGCCGAATATTCTGTTAATGAACTGTCTATTGTTGAGTACTCATCAATATCATCACGATTTAAAAGTTCGCCAATAAATTTCATGCCAAGTGTCGAAATTGTTTCTTTTAATTTTGTCATTGCTTTTTTCCAAGCAAATTCGGCTGCCATATCATAAGCTTCCAGTTGGAAAGCATTTACAATATGACTTTGTTGTTTTGTAGTTAAACTGATAGCGTAAGGAACAATTTCTTGTGCCTCACTTTTATTTACTGGAATTACATTTCCATCTGGACCTTTCCATAAAGTTATATCATTATTCATCTTTTTTCCAATATTTTGATTTACCATCTTGTGATTTATAAAGGCAAGCTTTAAATTTTTTTGAATTTATCATTGATTGATATGCTCTTGTTCTTGCACCACCATTTACATCTAAATCTCCATCTACTTTTGGAATGAACATATGATAACCAATAACTTTTGCAGTATTTGTTAGAATTGTAATTCCATCGTGATTTAGCATTGATATCAATATCTTACTATGTGAAATTAAGTTTACAGATGTGTCATTTGATTTTTCAACTTCACAATTTTTAATAAATTCTTGAAAATCAATTGGATTGTCTAAATAAATACAATCTTCAAATTTCCCTTTTAATTCATTAATAACTTCTTCATTATCATCTACAATTGCAATAAGGTTTCCGTGTCCAATTCTAATAGCTTCATTTAATGATTTGATTATAAATGTGTTTATAGTTTCTTTGATTTCTTCATCACAATTGGAAGTTATCCGTTCGCAAATATTTTCTACATCGTTACTATCTTCAAGATTAAGTTCAATTAAATCAAGAGATACAATTAATCTACTTTTTTGTCCAATTAACTCAACAGTTTTTGAGCCAATATTTCTTATATAAGCTAATGAATAATCCTCCTGTACTACACCTAATCTGCCAACTGTTTGTTCATAAAGCGAAGGACTAGTTTCAATTATTTCAGCATCAATTAGCCCATATTTTAGTTGATTTTCTTTGACCTCAATTACTATATTCCAATTCCCAACAGCTAGTGGAGCGCTAAGTTTTAAAATATTTGAAAATTCAGTTGAAGAAAGTTCAGCTTTATTAATAACTATTTCTCGATTAGAAATTGATTTAAAATAATCCCAATCAGTTACGATTAATATTTCAGGATATAATTTTTGCCCTTCTTCGTGATAATCAGAAATTAGATTTATAAGTTCTAATATTCCTTCTTTTAATTGGGGTTTTGTTGGAAAATTTTCATCATATAAAAATGCTCCTATAGCAGACAAAGTATCTTCTTTTAATGAGTTTTTTTTTAGTGGTTTCGTCATCAATTAGTTCTTATATGTTGATTTATTCTGAGAATTGCAGCTAACGTTTTGTCGCTTTACGAATTGTCGGATTTCAAGGACTTAACTTTCAATCTATCACTAAACTAAATTTAAAGCACAGACCTTTCAATTGACCACTACACCCGCCATTTTGCATAACCGCTGTTAGTGGTAGTTTTTAAATTAGTTTATCGTACTCCAGGAAAACTGTTGACATATTTAATTGTAAAATCAGGAAAGCTTGTTACAATTTTTATTTTAAAGTCGGGAAAACTATTGACTATTTTCCATTTGCCAGAAGAATCAGCAAACGATGTTACTTCTTTAACATGTAAGTCTGCAAAAATCGACACGATTTTAACTTTGTAATCAGGAAAACTTTCTACAAATTTAATTTTCCCATAAACTTTTGAAATTTCATCTTTTGTCATTGTATCTATATTTTAATTATTATTTTTGTTTATTGGAATTATCACTAAAAAACCAGAGAATGAATATAATTCCTCCTCCAAATAATACTATTTTTCCCAAGTTTAATACACTACCAACTCCACAAACGCCACAACTTCCACCAGTGTTACAATGTTCACATGAACTGCAAGTTGAACATGCACTACAGCTACTAGATCCTGTACATCTACCTGCAAAAATTGGATTTGCTGATAAAAGTAAAAACAGAATAATTAGAAGAAAATATTTATTTTTCATCGAAAGTATATTTTTATAGTTCTATAAATTACCACTACAACCAAATATGAGTATTTCGTCAATCTAAATATACAAACAAGTTACATCAGCTTTTTAACTGAACTGGGGTTTAATTAATTATTTTATGATTAATTACTTCCCACCCTTACAAAGTTCAGATTGTTTTTTAAATAAATTTTACGGTTTTCTAGACAATTCATTACGGTTAATAATAATTGAAGAATGCCAAGTGAATGACTTAATTTGGTTGGGGGCGAGCTGAAGTCTTAATTTTTGTTGTTATTATCCTAAAATAGTTCTAATTGTATTAGTAGTAGAATAAGTGTTTTGATTTGGTTTTATTGGCTATTACAAAGTTAGAATTAACTTGGTAGGTTGTTGTTATACAATTGTAACTGAACTTTGTCGCAATACGGTTTACGGCTTGTAAGGTTTCGCCTTTGGTTCTGGAAGTAAAAACAATACTTTGGGGTTGTAGTTTTGAATAATGGTTTCTAAACGGTTTTCTAATTGTGAATTAGGGCTGCCTTGACTTTCAAACGCCACAATGCTACCCTTGGCTTTAATAATCAAGGTGAAGTCAATACTGGTTTTATGTTTGTAGGAGTAGAGTATTTCTACGTCTACGTATTTACCAAGAAATACACTGGCTAGTTCTACTAATGTACTTGATTTTCCTTTTTTTTGCTGAATTTGAAACTAAGATAATTTCACTCATGTTCCCCAATAGATTTTTCCGAAATACTTAACCTTTTCAAGTAAATCAATTTTAATTATTTAAAACAAAAATTAATTTTAGGTCAAAGGGGACAATAATTATTTCAACTTAGCTATTGGTAAAATTAATTCAAATTTAAAAGGAGAATTTACGGTTTTATTAAGGATTTTGTTATGGTTTGAAAATTATCTAGGGTTGCTAAACAACCCTAAATTATTAACACGTTCTATTAGTTCAGCATCAGTGCCTCCTTTAAAAATGAGTTGCTTTTTGAGGTTGGCTTTTCTCTTTTCTATGGTACTTAATGAGAGCGGGATGTATTTAGTGAGGTCTTTGGTTTTAACTCCCTCGGCAATGAGTTGAATTATTTTACTATCATGTTCATCCCAATGGATATTCTTAATTATAAACTCTCTTTGCGCTTCTAGAATTGAAGCAGTATAATACGTTTCTTTGTTTGTTATAGCTTCCATGATAGACGGAAAGCTTTTATAATTAATGTCATTTTTTGAAATGAATCCTAATGGACTGAGTGTTTTTGCAATTCGATTTACCCAAACTGGATCACAGTGCATGGAGATTATAACAAGGCTACAATCAGGGAAACGTTGTTTGACTAGGCTTCCTATTTCATCACCTGAGCGCAAATTCATTTCCTCATAGGGTGGTAGGTTTACATCAATAAAAGCAACATCTAATGGTGTATCACTAGCCTTTAAAACATTTATTTTTTCGTATGCTTGTTTACAATTGTAGGCTAAGTGAAAATTAGTATTCTCGTTGGATTCAATTGTAGATAATAGTGTTACATAACTATCAACAATTAATGGATGGTCGTCTACAATAAGAATATTCATCGTGTGATAATTTTATGACTAATAACATTCAAACCTACTCAAAATTTATCTAAAATATTACGGTTTCCCGTAAAATTTGACTTTGAGTAGGTTTTAAATTGCAAACAAAAATGCAATTTTCTTATGTGCTAATAGATGGGTCTCAAATCATTGAACCTACATTAGAAATGATAAAAGTTCATGATGCTTTTTTGTGTGTAGCAGTCTGTGCTAATCGAACCGAAGGCATCAATAAAATATTGGAATTAAAGCCTGATGTTGTATTTATTAATATCAGTGATTCTTCAAATCTCTCTGAAAACGCTATCCAACTTTCTTTGTTAAGTGAATTGCATGAATTTTTAGATGTATTGCCTACCATTATTGTACTAAGTAATTCCAAAGACCAAGCATTTGACGCCTACCAACGAGGGGTGTCTGGGTATTTGTTACATCCTATTGATGCGAATGAATTACGTAAGTGCTTACTACGTTACCAAAAGACACATACGTCCTTGTATGCGGATAAAATTTCGATTAAGTCCAATGGAGATTACCACTTTATAAAAGCACAAGACATTGTGTATTTAAAAGCAGACAACAATACTACTGATTTCCATTTGCAATCCGGAAAGGTGATTACCGCTTTCAAAACTTTAAAACATTTCGAGAAACTATTGCCGTTTTATTTCTTCAGGATTCACCACGGTTATGTTATCAATGTAGACCATGTAAGTCGAATCAATTTAGGTAAGAGTCAGTGTTATCTTTTGAATAATGAGATTGCTTTACCTTTTTCAAGAACATACAAAGACAATATAACTACAATAATTATACGAATTTCTTAGCTAAGGTTTTGCAACTTACTCAGAAAAGCTGTCAACTTGCTACAGCTACTTTACCACTTGCTAATCAAGACTTTATTTTTCAGCATTACTTATTTCTCCATACTACATTTGGCTTATCCAATCAATGGAATTAAAGCTTTAGTTGTTGTTTTTAGCCTAGGGTAAGGATGCTAAAACGGCTCTGAGAAAGACCGCCCTTCTTTTCAGAATAATCAATTGAATCGCTGCGCCCAGAAAGCACGGCTAGGATATTATTTCTAAACCTTAAATGATTTATTATGAAAACCCCAATTGTATCAAAATTAGTAGTGTTATTTGTTTTTAGTATTGTTTTACAATCGTGTACGGCAGATGCCTTACCTGGAGACCCAGCGGCTAGTCCCGAAAAGACGGTGGTCAAGCCGACGAATGTGAGTGCGGAGGTTGCTGGAGAATTAATTATACCTAGGACTAGAAGTTAGTTAAAATATATTAGACCATGTTTACATGGTCTTTTTTTTTATTTTTGAATAAAAATATTTTGAAAAAATTAGGACTCTTTTTTATTTACTTGATTTTATTTGTTGTTATTTCATGTTCCAGAAATAAGACTACAAAATTTCCGAATTTCCATACACAAAAATACACTCAATTTAATTCCGAGCAAAAAGAAAAATATTTGGATTCTTTAGAGTCAATCTCAAGGTCACTTCCCAACGATACGTTATCTCGTCGCTTTTTATTTAATTTATCTTCAGAGTATTATTATTTAAACTTATTTCAAAAATCATTAAAGGTCAGTAATCGAATATTTAATTTATCATTAGCGGTAAATGATAGTGCAGCTATGGCAAAATCTTTAGATTATATTGGAGACAGTTATAATACTACAATTAAAGACAGTGCTTATTTTTATTATCATAATGCCCAGAAATTATATAGATTATTAAATGACAATGAAAAGACAGCAAGAATGTTATTTAATATAGGGTATTTATTATTTTATGAGGGGAATTATCTTGAAAGTGAAATTCAAGTATTTAAAGCATTAAAGTTTTTGAAAAATATTGATAATGATGAATTGCTATTTACTTGTTATAATTTAATTGCATCTGATTTTGAAAAATTGGAAGAATATAATGAGGCATTACAATATTATTTACTTGCTCAGGATGTATTAAATGGACTAGAAAATGATGAAAATGATTTTGATATAAATAACAATTATAAAGTTTCTTTGTCCGTAAATATTGCTAGTGTTAATGAAAAGCAATTTCAGTATGCCAAAGCAGAAAAAGAATTAGAATCAATTTTAACGAAGGACTTAAAAGAAAAATGGCCCAAAGACTATGCAACTGTAATTGGTAATTTAGGCTATGTTAAAACTAAATTAGGTAATTTAAAAGAAGGTGAAGCTTTGATGAAAGAAGCTTTATCTCTGTCTAGGAAAAGCGGAGTTGAATCCAGTATTGTTTATAAGCTGCACAATTTAGGAAAGTATTACGCTGACACCAAAGATACTCTTCAAGCTATCCGTTATTCAAAGGAATCATTACAACTAGCTGAAAAATTAAAATCTAGTGATGATATTAGAATCAACTTGCAACTACTCTCTAAAATAGATAAAGCCAATACTTCTTACTACGATCAAAGGTATATTTCTGTAAGTGATAGTCTCACCAAAGTACAACGCAAAAACAGAAACAAATACGCTCGAATTGAATACGAGACGGCTGTGGTGGAGGATGCTAATAAAGAATTGAGTAATAAGAACTTGTATTTGATTGTTGGGATAGTAGTGTTGGGAAGTGCTTTTGTAGTTCGTTTGATTATTGGACAGCGCAAGGAGATAGTGTATCAAAAACAATTGCAGGTTGCGGAGCAGGAGTTGTTTGATTTGATGCAAACTTCTCAAATTGTGCTCAATGAAGCAAAGAAGGAGGAGCAGAATCGAATTTCTAGAGAGTTGCACGATAATGTTATGAATCGGCTTTATGGAACTCGTTTACAATTAGGGATGCTTAACTCCATAAAAAATTTAGAGGCTGAAGAAAAGAGACTAGAACATATTAATAGTCTTCAAGCTATAGAACACGATATCAGAGCTATATCACATGATTTACATACTGATGATGTGGCATCTCATTTTGATTTTGCGGTGCTTTTAGCTCAATGTGTACAACAAGCTAGTTCCACCTCCACAACGAGTTTGCATTTTGAAGGCACTCCTGAAATTGACTGGGAGTCTATTTCGGGCTTAGTTAAAATTTCTATTTATAGAATTGTTCAAGAGGCCTTGTCTAATGTAGTTAAATATGCGGCTGCTATGGAATGCTCGGTGACTATTTCTCAACCCGATAGTGCTACTTTGCTCTTGACTATCGTTGATAATGGCAAGGGATTTGACGCTGCCGTAATTCCTAAAGGGATTGGTCTTTCGAATATGAAAACACGTGCCCGATTGGTAAAAGCAGATTTGCATATTGAGAGTGCACCGGGGAAGGGGACTCGAATTGAATGTCGGTTTGTGGTTTAGGTGGGTTATTTGGGATTATTTTTTGGTAAAAATCACTCGAACTGACGTTAATTTCTTTATTAATAACCGTACTTTTTTCTTCAAAAAACCGTACTATCGGTTGTGTATTTAGTGAGAAATTGCAAACCTAATTGTAATTTTTTTATATATGAAAAAATCAATTGTTTTTGGATTATTAATTAGCGAAATGGCTATTGTAAAGGAATCAATGCCCATATAAGTAGACGAAATGAGGACTTTTTTAAGGCATAAATGCAAGGTAATTTGGATTTTTTATGTTTAGATAAAGTCAATAAAAATGTAATCAGTTTTGCTGTTGCTTCAAGAACCAAGAAAAACACTTTATCAAGTTATCAGAACCGTAGTACTCTCCAATCCCAATAGGATTTATACTTATGGGATTGATTCACTACAAATTTTTAATTCACAACGCTATTCATAAAGTCACCCGTTTTGGAACCAATAGAATTGAAAGAAAAAATCTGAGTCTCCGTACTCAATTAAAACGTCTCAATAGATGTCAATTTGTTTCTCCACAAGTTTGCTTGTACTCAGCGCAGTGCTAAGGATTTATTTTTGGTTGTGATGGTAATTATTTAAAACTAAACATTATTTATAAGATGAACTCTAACGTTTCGTGCTTGACGCTGAAGAGAAATCAGCGAACGATTTTATTTATGTTAAAGATAAACGTTTTAGTTAATGCTTAAAAATAAAGGTTAGCTATTGCGCGTAAACGCTGTTGGTAGCAGTATTATTTAACATTCGACGCGGATATTTTTCTACCTGCATCAATTAAAATTACATTTGGCGACTTGTCTAGTTTAAGTTCTTTAAGCACAGTCATAACTTTGTTGTATTCAGATGCATCAAAGTATAAAATAACTTTTATAGATTTTGTCGTGCTATTTGCTTTTTCATAAACTTCAACTTGCTTATCAAGATTTTGTTTTAGTTTAGAGTTTGAAGCTAATTTAAATTCTATTAACGTTTTATCTTTCGAGCCTTTTGAAATTGCATAGTCGACAGGTCCTCGTCCATTATTGGGTTCTCTGTTTACATCAAAATCTGAAGCATACCAAGTTAATCGATAAATGATTTGTAAATCTTCTTCTCTTTTTATTGGAATTCCATCAATGTAGAATAGGCGATAACCATCATTTTCTTCAATGACCTTTTTAAGAAACGCAATTCTATTTAATGCTTCTTCATAAGAACTAATAGCTGGAATATCATAAAATTTGGTTGTAGATAAAAGTTCTACAAATTTTTGAATTTGTTGAATAAAAATTGTTTCAACTTCCTCGACTTTAAGTTTTGAAATGCTTCTAGCGCCTTCTTTGTTTTCTTCTTTAAGCTTGATGTAGTATTTAATTATTTCAGGAAACTTCTTTATTGTCTCATGGATTGCTGCTGAAATTTCTCTTTGAGTATTTCTCTTATTTCTTTCTTTTTTAGGTAATGTTTTTAAGTAATAATTAAAGACTTCATGTCGAAGTTGCTCATTAGGAATTCCAGTTAAAATCCCTGTAAAATCTCCTCTTAAATCATTTCCATTAATCCAGTTATCATCTTTTGTGAGTAAATCTCTCGGAGATAACAAAACATAATCGCCAAAAATAAATGGAAGAGTATATTCTTTTGGCATCCATCTTTCGAATTTATAATCAAAGTAAACTTTGTCAACGTGAACTTTCTGCAAGTATTTTTTGTCTATATTTTTTAACGCAAATTTTTCCGTGTATTCCAACAAAAATTGTTTGATGAGATTTGTTGTGAAATCACTGATGTTATCTTTACCTACACCAATCTCAAACAAACCAGCTTTTTCAAGGTGCGAACTTTGTGTTACAACTTCTTTACCCAAATCATCAAATACTATATGAATTGACGAAGAAAAAGCTTTTCCGAAATTCATGCCTAAACCACTACCGCTGTTTCCAACTTTACTGTAACCGAACCAATTCTGCTTTACTTCTGGAAATAAGTACCAAGATTGAATTTGTAATTTTTTATTTCCTCCTTGTTCTGCCTTTTCTTTCAAGAAAGTCAAGTATTTAATAATGTTGTTGTGTAAATCCTGATATTCTTGTTTTTTATTTCCAAATAATAAAAAAGGGTCAACGAAAAGCGGCAAATCATTTATCAATGAAATATTGAAAGCACCGTAATTTTCAAGTGTTATCACATCAACTTCAAAGAAGTCAGTAAAATATATTTTCATAGTTTCTATTTTATGATTAGTTCTCTGAATTTTGCTGCCAACGTTCCGCCGCTTCTAGTCAGTTGCGAAGTTCGGAACGAATTATTTTCTATTAAAGATAAAAACTCTTGCGAAACGCAAACGTGAACTTACAACAAAATTCGCAATTGCGAGAAACAGCTGTTAGGCGTAGTATCTTATTACTTTTTTGGAAGGAATAAAGGAACTGAGAATTTTATTCTGCTTATAGAACTATTTTCACTTTCCGTTTGGCCTTGAGCTCCGATTCCAAATGCTCCAACGAATAATCCAGCTCCGCCTTTTGTTGTATCGCCTTCTCTTGCAGTCACAGCAACATCAAATTCTATTTTTTCAATTATTTCTCCATTATTAGAATCATAGAAAACAATTCCCGCTCCATTTTGCGCGCCTACAAAACTCAAACCTTTTCCAGAAATTTTAGAGCCTTTAGTTTCTGCATAATCTCTAGCTTTCGCAATTCCATCAACTACTTGTTTTATTGATTCAAATATAAATTCATCTAATTTCATTTTTTCTTTTATTTATGTGAATATGGTTACGAAATGTTCTGAGATATTACGCTTAACACCCAAAATATACGCATTGCGTCAATCTTAAAATTAAAAACATGCGTAAATCAATTTATTATAAGATTAAGTTTGAAACGTAATTAGTTTGTTATTAGTAAATTCTAACATTAAGTCCTTTAAATAATATTAATTTGACGCAATATTTTTCAGTATTCACAAAAATCGTTTTATGGTTTAAATAAATTTTACGGTTTTTTAAGTCAAGTTTTACGGTTTAGTTTATTGTACAAATTGGCACAAGTTGAACCAATGTCCTTAATTGTATTTTTAAGGTCATTTGTTGTTTTATATTGAACCTATAACCTTCAGAAAATCAATTGTTTGGTTCGATTTTAAATCTATAGTGCTCACAAGTTGAACCAATGACCTTAAATTCATTTTTAAGGTCATTTTTTTATATTGAACCGATAACTTTCAGAAAATCAATTAGTTGGTTCGATTTTAAATCTATAGCGCTCACAAGTTGAACCAATGACCTTAAATTTATTTTTAAGGTCATTTTTTTTATATTGAACTGAAAATTTTAGTAAATCGATTTGTTTTCACGAGGGTTTTCGAAAAAATCATGGAATAATTTAAAAATACGATACTTTGATTTATAAAGAGTCAATAGTTAATATTTTTCTTTATTACTATTTCTTTTCAAAAATTACAAAAATTCATCTAAATCTAAGTTAAATACTATAGATTTCAATTTAAATTTCTGTACTTATTTGGAGTAACCCCCACTTTTTGTTTGAAAAATCGTCTAAAGTGTTGCGGGTATTTAAAACCGAGTTCAAAAGCAATCTCATTGATGGTTCTTTCATCTTCAAAAATCTTATTTTTGGCTACATCAATTATTTTATTTTGAATGTATTCTTGAGCTGTTTTGCCAGTTTCTTTCTTGATGATATCTCCAAAATAATTAGCAGATAAATTCAGTTTATCAGCACAATAAGCCACTGAAGGCAGTCCTGTTGTTTGGGGTTTTTCAGAAAAAAAATAACCATTTACGAGTTCTTCAAATTTCTCTAAAATTCCTCTATTGACATTTTCACGGGTAATGAATTGACGGTCGTAAAAACGAATACAATAATTCAATAACATTTCAATATTAGACACAATTAGTTTCTTACTGTGCTTATCAATAGTAGATTCTAGTTCGTATTGAATTTTTTGAAGACAGTCTAATACAATACTTCTCTCTTTGTCAGATAAGTGTAATGCCTCATTGGAATGATAGCTAAAAAAATTATAATCTTGAATATGCTTACCTAGCGAGGTACCATGCAATAATTCAGAATCAAAAGCTAAACCATATCCCTTAGGCTGATAGTTAGGATCCATATTTTCGATTTCAATCACTTGACCTGGGGAAACAAAGGTTAATGTACCTTCTTGGTAATCATAGTAATTGCGACCGTATTTTAAATCACCGCATTTCACTTCTTTTAAAATAATACAATAAAAACCATAATGAATCTTTACTGATTGTTGTTCTTTCCAAGGTCGTGGTTGGGCTTTAGAAAAATCAATCACACTAATCAAAGGGTGTAGTGTTTTGTGATCGTTTAACTCGTTAAATTCATTGATGGTGTTGAATTTATAGATATTTTCCATTTTGTTACTTCTTTATACACCCAAATTTAGGGATTAAAATCATTGTTTCACTTCTTTCTATTTCAATATCAGTGAAAGTGGTACAATTATCCGTAATCTATATACAGCTTACACTAAATAAATAGACCAATTTTGTAATGCAAAATTTAAAGAACTTGAATTTCTTTATAATTGAAAAACAATTAATCTTAGTTAAAAATCATTTGTATGCAATATGTTACATTAAATAACGGAGTTGAAATGCCAATATTAGGTTTTGGTGTTTTTCAAATTTCAGATCCTGCAGAATGTGAAAAAGCAGTAGTAGAGGCTATTCAAAGTGGGTATCGTTTAATTGATACTGCGGCTTCATATAAAAATGAGGATGCTGTAGGTAACGCCATTAAAAAGAGTGGTGTTGATAGAAAAGAGCTATTTATCACTACCAAATTATGGATTCAAGATTTGGGTTATGAAAAAACAAAAGCTGCTTTTCAAAAATCATTAGATCTATTACAACTCGATTATCTGGATTTATATTTAATTCACCAGCCTTATGGTGATATTTTTGGATCTTGGAAAGCGATGCGTGAATTACTCGAAGAAGGAAAAATAAGAGCGATTGGTGTTTCTAATTTCCATCCTGATAGAGTTATGGATTTAATTGTGAATAGCGGATTTACCCCAGCAGTAAATCAAGTTGAAACACACCCTTTTGACCAACAAATAGACAATCAGGTATTCTTACAAGAAAATAATGTTCAAATAGAATCTTGGGGACCTTTTGCCGAAGGAAGAAACGACATGTTTCAAAATGAAGTATTAGTTGCATTAGGTAAAAAACACAATAAATCAGTTGCTCAGGTTATCCTCCGTTGGTTAACACAACGTGGAGTTGTTGTTATTCCTAAATCGGTTCGAAAAGAAAGAATGGTAGAGAATTTTGACATTTTCGATTTTGAATTAGCAGCAGATGATATGGAAGCAATAGTTGTATTAGACACAAAAGAAAGTTTGTTTTTTGATCACAGAGATCCTAATATGGTAAAATGGTTGGGTGAAATGAAGTTGGAGTCTTAGGCAATAATTAATAAATAGGAGTAAACAAAATCGATATTAATAAATTCAATTATGAATCGTAGATCCATTTTAAAAACAGCAGGAATTGCTTTGGCAGGGAGCGTTTTAGCCCCTTTTGATACTTTGGCGCAATCCGCATTTTCAAGACCAGTTTTAGATAAAGACACCCCTCCAAATACTCTTTTAGAGAAGAGAAAACTAGGCGCTTCTCTTGAAGTTTCAAGTATTGGACTTGGTGTTCAAAACATGAGTAGAACGTATCAAACTACCATTCCGTCTCGCACGGAAATGCATCGGATTATACGTACTGCATTTGACAAGGGAGTCACCTTATTTGATGCTGCGGAGGCGTATGGACCATTTGAAGTGGAGCGAATATTAGGAGAAGCTATAACCCCTTTTCGTGATAAAATAGTTATTGAAACAAAGTTTGGTTGGAATATAGATCAAGAAACAGGCAATAGATTACCAGGATTAAACAGCCGACCTGAACATATTAAAATTGTAGTGGAAGGAATGTTGAAAAGACTTCGAACAGACAGAATCGATTTACTCTATCAACATCGTGTTGATCCACAAGTACCAATCGAAGATGTCGTTGGTGCTATTCAGGATTTGATAAAGGAAGGTAAAGTATTGCATTATGGATTGTCTGAACCAGGAATTCAAACGGTAAGACGCGCACATAAAATTCATCCAGTTGCTGCTATTCAAAATGAATATTCGTTGTTATGGCGTGGTCCAGAAAAACAAATCATTCCGCTTTGTGAAGAACTTGGAATTGGGTTTGTACCTTGGAGTCCTTTAGGAGTGGGTTTGTTGACTGGTGCTATTGATGCTAATACAAGTTTTGCACAAGGCGATTTTAGAGGGTTTGAAACCCGTTTTTCGCCAGAAAATCTTAAACACAATATGGCAGTTGTGGAATTATTGAAAAAATGGAGTGTACAAAAACAAGCTACTCCTGCTCAAATTTCATTGGCTTGGCTATTGGCCCAAAAACCCTGGATAGTCCCAATACCTGGTACAACACAGATGGCACACCTAATTGAAAATATTGGTGCTCAAGATGTTAAATTTACGGCAACAGAATTCAAAGAATTTAACAATCAATTGAATGGTATTCAAATTCTAGGTGAAAGATTACCTGCTTTTGTTCAAGCTTTTTCTGATGTAGAAGCACCACTCAAACAATAGTTAAAAGATACTCTTAGTTTAATTTTTAAATCCTACAAAATGAAAAAAATAATTTTAGCTCTTATTGCTATAGCCAATTTCCAATTTTCTTTAGCACAAGAAAGCAAAACAACTATTGTTCCCACTTACACTCCCATTGAACAAGAAGTGATTCAACTTTCTAAACAAAAATGGCAATGGATGGCTGATAAAAATGTCGAAAAATTAGCCCCTCTATTTGACGACAAATCAAAGTTTGTTCACATGAGCGGAACTTGGAAAAAAGACGAAGAACTCGATATTATTAAAACGGGTAGAATTTGGTACAAGGAGGCAAAAACACATGATGTTGCAATTGAACTTTTCGGAAAAACAGCTATCGTTTGGAACAGAATTACATTGGATGCTATTGTTCGAGGAAGCGAAGTCGTAACAGAATTTACGGTAACAGAAGTATATCAAAAACGCGGCAAAGAATGGAAATTATTAGATTTAACATTTAGTAGCGTTCGCGACACACATCAACTTCAAAAATAAAATACTATTATGAAAACATCAATCTTTAGCTTACTGCTTATTGTTTTATTTACTGCCAATGCTTTTGCACAAACCACAGCAGAACAGGAAGTGATTCAACTTTCAAAACAAAAATGGCAATGGATGGCCGACAAAAATGTAGATCAATTAACACCCTTATTTGACGACAAATCTGTTTTTGTTCACATGGGAGGAAGTTGGGGTAAAAAACAAGAAATCGACATTATTAAAAGTGGAGGTATTCACTACAAGAAAGCCGATATCCATGAAGTTTCAGTAAATATCATTGGGAACACAGCGATACTTTTAAACAATATTACCTTATTAGCCGTAGTTGGAGGGAACGAAGTGACTAATCCATTTATTGTAACGGAAGTTTATATTAAAGAAAATGAAGGATGGAAATTAGGTTCTTTATCATTCACTAAACTAATGACGGCTGCTCATTAAAAACAAAAAAACCATGAAAAAAATAACACTTTTTGTACTATTTAGTATAAGCTGTAATGTGTATTCGCAAGTCAAGAACCGTTCCTCGGTTTCTGAAACAACAACACCTATAGTAAAAACAGTTTCAGGATTAGTCCGTGGGGTGATTGAAAGTGATGTTACTGTTTTTAAAGGGATTCCTTATGCGGCTCCACCTGTGGGTGAATTTCGTTGGCGTCCGCCACAACCAGTAAAATCTTGGATAGGAGTTCGTGATGCCAATCAATTTGGATCTAATTGTGCTCAGGCAGGATGGGGAGCTGCTCCAGGAACTATTGCTGAAGGATCGTCAGAAGACGGATTGTATCTTAATGTTTGGGTACCAACCGGAACTAAACCAGGAGCAAAACTACCAGTGTTGGTATGGATTCATGGAGGAGCATTTGTATTTGGTAGTGGTTCACAACCTGACTTTTCAGGGGTGCCGTTTGCCAAACAAGGGGTTATATTGATCACCTTGAATTATCGTCTAGGCCGTCTTGGTTTTTTTGCATTCCCCGCGTTAAGCAAAGAACATCCTGAAGAACCTAAAGGGAATTATGCTTATATGGATCAAATTGCAGCCTTGCAATGGGTTAAGGATAATGTTGCTGCTTTTGGAGGCGATTCGAAGAATGTAACCATTTTTGGTGAGTCAGCTGGAGGTGTTTCAGTTCATTCCTTATTAACGATACCAGCAGCACAAACACTTTTTCAAAAAGCGATTATTGAGTCAGGTGGTGGTCGTGATGGCGTTTTGACAGGAAGACCTATTCATGATGAAAATGCCGATACACATTATCCCGTCTCAGCAGAAACGATTGGTGTAAACTTTGCCCTCAAACACGGAATTGAAGGTACAGATGCCAATGCATTAGCAAAACTACGTTCGTTGAGTGTTGCAGATATCGTTGATGGAGGCCAGGAGACTAATGGTCCAGGGGGACTTCCTATTTATTCGGGTCCAATTCTAGATGGTAAATTGGTAGTTGAAACAGCAGAGAGTGCCTATAAAGCAGGAAGAGTACCTGCTATTCCATTACTAATTGGATCTAATAGTGCAGAAGTCCCAGCTGGTTTTGTGAATGCTAAATCGAAAGAAGAATTATTGGCATTATTTGGTAATTATAAAGAAGAAGCTTCCGCTGCTTATGAAAATGACGGAACAACTGATTTCGCTAAAATGTTAAGCTTGGTAAACACCGATAAAGTATGGGCAGAACCTGCACGATTTACAGCCAGAGCATTTGTCTCAAAATCGATACCAGCATATACCTACCTTTTTTCGTATGTTCCTGAATCGATGAAAGCCAGAATGAAATACGGAGCGGCTCACGCCTCTGAGATTCCTTTTGTTTTTGGCAGTCTGATAGAACGTAATGGAGTGCAATTTGATGAAAAAGATAAAGAAGTAAGTAAAATGATGCAATCGTATTGGGTTAATTTTGCAAAAACTGGAAATCCAAACAGCAAAGGGTTACCTTTTTGGTCTATGTATGATACGACTAAAAATATTATATTTGAGTTCAACGCTCAAGGTTCGGCAGAGACTATTTCAGATTACAGAAAATCAAGATTAGATGTCATAGAAAAGGCATTTGAAAGCAACAATTAAAATCAATTATCATGGGGTATAAAAAAACACAAATCTGGAGTATATTTTGTTTGTTATTGTTAATCTTTACTTCATTTTATGCACAAAATAACACAAAGCAAAAGCCGTTACTAATTGAAGAACAAGGTAGTTTTGCAGTTGGAGGAACTATGATTACCAATCCAGGAACATTCGATCCTTACAAACCCACACCTGATGGGCAAACTTTTAGAGGAGATCATGCGTATGTATTTTATCAAATCCCTGTAAAAGCACGAAAATATCCTTTAGTTATGTGGCATGGCATTGGTCAGTTTTCTAAAACATGGGAAACTACCGCTGATGGTAGAGAAGGGTATCAAACTATTTTTTTACGAAGAAACTTTCCAGTTTATTTAATAGACCAGCCTAGACGTGGTAATGCTGGTAGAAGTACTGTACCTGCAACGATTAATCCAGTTCCTGACGAACAACAATGGTTTGACGTGTTTCGTGTAGGAGTTTGGCCAAATTATTTTGATGGGGTGCAATTTGCAAGAGATAGCGAGTCTTTGAATCAGTATTTCCGTTCGATGACGCCAAGTATTGGAGCCATTGATATTGAAGTTACAACTGATGCTGCTGCTGCACTCTTTACCAAAATTGGACCAGGAATATTAGTAACACATTCACATTCTGGTGGAATGGGGTGGAAAACAGCCTTGAAAAATGCTAACGTTAAAGCCATCGTTTCGTACGAACCTGGAAGTGGATTCCTTTTCCCCGAAGGTGAAGTGCCAGCTCCAATTGCTAGTTCTGCAGGGGCTTTGGAAGCAATAGGAATTGCAAAGAAAGACTTTATGTTACTTACTAAAATACCAATTGTTATTTATTACGGTGATAATATTCCTGAAAGTCCATCGGCTAATCCAGGTGCTGACGGATGGAGAGCGCGTTTAGCTATGGCAAGATTATGGAGAGATACAGTAAATAAATATGGTGGAGATGTGACTGTGATACATCTTCCAGAAGTAGGACTTAAAGGAAATACCCATTTTCCTTTTTCAGATTTGAACAATATACAAGTAGCCGATTTAATGAGTAAATGGCTTAAAGATAAAGGTTTAGATCAATAATTAATTTAAGATGAAACACTATAAAATAATCGGTTCAATACTATTATGGAGTATTTTATTGTTTACTCTGCCAATCAAAGCGCAACAAATGATATCTATTGAAAATGTTTTAAGTCAGAAAGAAAAAAGTATAATTATCATTGCTGCCGAAACTGCCAAAGGAGATTTAGCGAATTTGAAAATTGCCTTGTCTAATGGTTTAGACACAGGTTTGACGGTAAACGAAATCAAAGAAATTCTGGTGCATACCTATGCCTATTGTGGTTTTCCAAGGAGCATTAGAGGGTTGCAAACCTTCATGGAAGTGATGAATGACCGAAAAACGAAAGGAATAGTCGATCCTGTTGGTAAGGAAGCCTCGTTAGTAAAAGAAGATAGGAACAAATACGAAAGAGGTAAACAAATTTTAGCAACATTAACGCAAACACCTGCTCCTGAAAAGCTAGTGGGTTATGCTGCTTTTGCACCCATAATTGACACCTTTTTGAAAGAACATTTATTTGCCGCTATTTTTGAAAGAGATGTTTTGACGTATCGACAGAGAGAATGGGTAACATTATCGGTAATTAGTGCGATTGGTGATGCAGAACCTATGCTGAAAGGGCATTTGTCAATTGCTCTTAATTTAGGCGTTTCTCCTAAAGAGTTAGAGGAATTTATTGAAGTGATTCAACCTACAATTGGTAAAAATAAATCTAACTCAGCTGAACTAATAATAAACGAAGTACTAAAAAGTAAATAGATAGAAATGAAAAAAATAGCAATACTACTGGCATTGGTGATGCCGATAATTGGAATTAATAGATCAAACGCTCAAAATACTCAAATGCAACAAATGAAAAATCCATACACATTAGTTTATGAGGGGGCTATTACAGAAAATGTAGTAGGCCAAGTCAATATACACCCTGTTTCTTATAAAATTAAAGATGTCAATATTGTAGCCAATGTATATACGCCTGCGAATTTTGATACCGCAAAAAAATATCCCACTATAGTAATTGCACATCCTAATGGTGGTGTAAAAGAACAGGTGTCTGGGTTGTACGCACAACGATTGGCGAATCAAGGATACATTACTATTACTGCTGACGCGGCTTACCAAGGAGGTAGTGGAGGAACCCCTAGGAATGTAGATAAACCAACTAATAGAATAGAAGATATACACGCTATGGCGGATTTTATTTCACAATACCAAGGAGTTGATGTTTCCAAATTAGGATTGTTAGGTATTTGTGGAGGAGGTGGATATGCGCTAACTGCAGCGCAATCAGATAAACGTTTTAAAGCTATAGCTACAGTGAGTATGTTTAACTCGGGTATAGTAAGACGAAATGGATTTATGAATTCACAAGTAGCTACTATACAAGAACGATTACAACAAGCTTCAGAGGCAAGGGTTTTAGAAGCTGCTGGAAAAGAAATTCGCTACACTGCAAATGTGGTTATTACCGATGAAATGGCTGATAAAATGCCTTTTGATTTGTATCGCGAAGGTCATTATTATTATAATAGAACTCATGCTCATCCTAATTCAACGTTCAAATACACTATGAGTAGTTTAATGGATTTAATGACGTTTGATGCGAGTACCAATATGGATTTAATTAACCAGCCTTTATTGATGATTGCAGGAAGTAAAGCGGATTCTTTTTATATGACAGAAG
>JACCDG011119262.1_pt1 | contig 30294 bp, 28 predicted proteins | sample 7442471 | NCBI WGS metagenome assembly JACCDG01 (sample SAMN15323444, study PRJNA562643) | freshwater metagenome | isolation source: river surface water | place: USA:Blue River Watershed | collected 2017-08-17 | reverse complement strand
TTGATTATCAATAAAATGACAATGATGGGAATGCCTAAAAGTAGCTGGATATAAATCGGTTACGCATACGCAGACGGTTACGGTCTACTCGAGACCGCATTCTTCGATGCGGGAAATCTAAAGGGCTTTTGCTCCGCACAGAGAATTCAAATTTTTTCTTTTATGCAACAAGGCCACTCATGAGTATTGATAAGTAGTGGCTTTATCTGTATAGTGCTTAGCAAAAAATTATAAAAAGGAATTGCAATGGGTTTTATACAAGGTGTAATGAATCAAATTTCATTATTAACAGACGCTGCATTTAAAGGTGATGTCACTTACAGATCTGCAAGAGAGACTGAATGGTTTTATCAATCTGCTATTGATGCTATCATTTTAAAGAGAGAGGACTCTTCTATGGCACTTTTTGATGTATACTCTGCTGCTATTGAGGGAATCAAACACTCTAAAGAGTATAGAGCAGCTTCTACGAGAGTTAATATAGCTCGAGCTTCTGTGTTTATAGTAGGTGTCCCGGTGCTAGCCGCTACGGCGCACATTGCATTGGAAGTTATTGGCTGGATGGGAGCTCCCAGTAAGTAGGCTAAGAACCTCTTTGATATCTTTGATTGAATTATATATAAGTCTCTAAAATTGAGTGTATTTTATTTGGAATTTACATGGCTTTGTGTTATAATAGTGTTATGATTTATACATATCATAGGTATTATGACGTCAGCTACTTTGAGTACTACGCATGTGATTCCGGATCCAATTAATAGTAAGTTGCTTAGGTCTGGTTGGATAGCTTTTGATGAATCTAAATCAAAATATAGCTGGACGCCTAGATCACTCGGCGAATTATCAAAAATTGAACTAGAGGTTAGCTCAATTTGGGGTGAGGGAAAGCATTCGTTATCAAAAGTTCAGATCAATGACATAACTTATTTATTGTTTAAGAAAAAAAACCCTTGTGTAATCGGAAAGGGTGGATATAAGAAAATTTTAGAAGTCCAGCTGTTTATCTTAAATGAAGAAGGGTACCGGGCAATTGATCTTGTTTTAGTAAAACCTATTTCAGAACTTGTGCTTTCATTTGATTATTCTAAAAAGCCCTTTTTAGGTCCTCCTAGTGATTTGTTAGAGCAATTACCAAAAGATTCTCCCTATATTAATTTTCCTCAAAAGATTTTAACAAGAAAGTCAGGATATAGAGCTGTAGCTTCTAAGGGCGAGAATTCTCTTACGAAATTTATTGAAACTTCCCCTCCAATTCCTTTTAGTCAATATATAAAAATTGCATTTTCGATTCTTGAAGGTTATAAAATTTTACATGAAAAGGGTATTTGCCACGGCGATGTTTCCCCAGGTAATATTCTTATGAGGCCTGATAAATGGGCTGCGATTATTGATTTTGACACAATGTTTCAAGAAGGTAGAAGAGAAAGAGGGCCTAATTTACAAACATACAATATGCTGCCTCCTCAAAATATTAAAATCGCAACAGACTGGTTTGTAATGACATTTCATCTAAATCCTAGAAAATTTTTGTATACTAGAAGTCGAGAGCTATTTTCAGCTTATCAGCAAGGACAAATTAATGCCCCTTTTCAATATACAGTTGTGAATGAAATTGCATCTGTTGGGCTTTTATTGTTTTATGTATATTCCAAAATGAAATTTACTGATTTAGACGCTGGGAAGGATGAACTTATCTGTAGCATTATTGAATTACTTATTGGAGGTTATTTTGTTGAAAGATCTCTTTTAAGGACAAAAACAGCTCACTCCTCTTTAATACAATCTATTTCTGACCGAAATAATAGGGAGGTCTTGTTACCAAGTCCAGGTGCAATTGAAAGGGGTATAGAATTATTAACGCCATTTAGGCCCGAAGATTTATTTATAGACCCAAAAGAATCTGCTTTTATATTTGGGAGTGATCCGCCTTCTTCAGAATTAGCAGTACTCGTGCCGGAACCTCCTGCGTTGCCACCTGAACCAGTTCCTCTCCTGAGAGAACCTGCAAAGGATGTGGTAGCAGTAAAGAATTCAGCGCCAGAGGTTGACCCACCTAAAGAAGATCTGCCTAAGGAAGTTGCTCGACCTAAAGAAGAGTTGCCTAAGAAAGATCCTGCTCCTACTGTTCCATTTCATTCCTCAGCTTATACATTTGAAAGTTTGGAAAATTTAGAAGAATATGAAGAAGTTGAATTTGATGGAGTTTAGAAGCTCTCCTAAAGCCCAGCTTAATGTTGCAAGCTCCATGATTAATAAAATAAAATTAACCGCAGAGCACGCAGACTAATGCTTTAAGAAGCTGTCCTAAAACCCTGATTGGATAGCTGTATTACATAAAATTAAAAACTTTTTTTCTTTGCGCTTCTTTGCGTCTTTGCGTGATTTTTTTTATTTTATAAGATCAAGCTATGGCAATATGTTTTGGATATCAGTCTTTTAAAATAAATTCACGCAAAGGCGCAAAGACGCAAAGGAGCGCAAAGAAGAAAATAATATAAGAAAATTAAATTTTTTTTGATGTTCTGAGGAAGGTTTTAGGACAGGCTCTAAGATAAATAAATTCACTCAAGATTTCATGAAGAAAGATTTTTTTGTTCCTTTGTGCCTTTGTGCCTTTGTGTTGAATTAATGAAAATCTATTATATTCAAAGGATCTTCCGGTCAGCTTAAAGTATAAATCTGATGACGGAATTCAACACAAAGAAAGAAAAGGATTTTTTATCCCGTTTATGAGATATAGTCATATAATATGTATGATTATCCAAAGAAAAAAAAAGGGCTTTGAATTGGAGCGAGTATATACTCGTGACATTTCAAAGTACCAGATTTTTCGAAGAAGAATCTCTTTAGTTTGATTAGACATAGCCGATCGCAAGCGAAGGCCCTGTTTAAAGACAGGCCTGAGAGAGCGAAATCAAAATAAAAGGATTATGCAAGGAAAAAGCGGAACTTTGAATGGGAACGAGTATATATGCAATTGATAAAAAATTTGTTACAAGTGGTATGTTACAGTTGTGCTTTATGTGCAGCTGATACGGCATTTGTTGTTAACTATGGGGATGGAGTTCATAATGGGTCTCTTACCATAGTGGATACTCTTGCGAATATTCCTATAACAACAGTTTCAGTGGGGGTCGGTGCTGTAGCGATTGTCTTTTCTCCAGATGGCACCAAGGCTTTTGTTTTGAATGCTCAGGATGAAACTCATAATGGATCTATAACAGTTTTGAATACATCAACATATGATGTAATATCAACTGTTACTGTGGGCGTTTATCCTCAAGCTTTAGCGATAACTCCCGATGGATCTAAAATATTTGTGATAAATCAAAGTGGTAACAATGTGACAGTTGTTGATGCAGCTATGTATGTTGTTTTGGCAACAATAGATGTTGGCGAAATCCCTTCTGGTCTTGCTATCACTCCTAATGGGAGAAAGGTGTTTGTTTCTAATTATATTGGTAATTCTTTGACAGTGTTAGATGTAGAATCATTTGCTGTTTTAGAAACAATTTCTGTTGTCGCTAATCCTTACGGGGTCTTTATTACGCCAGATGGATCAGAAGTTGCCGTACCTAATATTGGCGACAATACTGTATCTATTATTAACGCGGAAACTTATGAAATTATTACAAACATAAATGTGGGTACTGGACCGATAGCTATTGACATTATGAGTGATGGGGCAATAGGGTTTGTGCCTAACACAACTGATTTCAATGTGAGTGTAATTAATATGCTGTCTAATAGCGCAATTCCCTTATTTACAACATCTGCAATAGCGAGTGGATTTTTGCAATTTTCAGCAATAAGTCCAGATGGACAAAAACTATTTGTTTCAGCCTATGGTAGTAGTGATGGCATTAATGGAACTCTTTCTATTTTAGAAACTGCAGCACCCTATAGTACATTAGCAAGCGTGACTGTGGGTCTTACTCCTAGGGTGGTCGCAATTTCATCTAACGGAATAGAAGCATTAGTAGCAAATAACGGTAGCAATTCAGTGAGTGTGATTGATACAACTACCTATGCGCTACTAACTACTATCCCTGTTGGGCAAGCGCCTTCTGCAATTGGAATTTTGCCGGTCAAAAGTCCTTCATTTAATCGGCCAAGCAATAGGAGAAGCTAACCTGCTAAAAATGCAGGGAACCTGTAATTGTTAGGCCTTGAATAAACAAGTCAGCAGGCGCTGCTGAAGTTCCTGTTAGAACATCATCAAGCAGTTTGCGCATCATGTTTTGTGCCCAATAGATAGAAAATTCATAGTTTGCGGATAGATCGACATAGCAAGCGTTATGACAAAAATATTTTCCCCATCCAAGTCCCATATCAACTATTGCATTAGGTCGGACTGCGTGATAATTTTTATAAGAAGCTTTGTATGGGCCTGGATTGAAAGCAGTTGATGCAATGTCTTCACTATGTTTGATGGTTGTGTAAGTTGTGTAGAGAAGGGAAATAGAGCCGCTTCCTTGTAGGTATAAATTCCAGGGAAGTAATGTTTTGCATTCTCCGCCGCCAATAAAACCGACAGCCCAGGAGTTTAATTTATTACGAGAGTGAATTGGTTGAAAGGGGAGGGGGGAAAGTTGCAAAGGAACTTCAGTAAGAGCGACATTCATTTGTTGTGAGATGAAAGCAAGTTCAAGTCCACCCATGGGTGATATGATAACATTTTTACCTTGATACCAAGGGCGACCACATGTGATATCAACAATATTCATATGGAGCTTCCAATTAGATGAGATAGAGCTCGCAGCTAAAGCTTGTCCTGAGCTGCTTCCTTGTAGAAACCAGTCATCCACTACAAATACAGGCGAGCCAGATGAAACGGTGCTTGAACCTGCGGGGAGATTTCCTCCTGGTGATGAAGTCATCCCTTTTCCATCTGAACTAGCACTAGCCCATGTGTATTCAATTCGAGAGACCCACTCATTTGCATAAATTGATCCAATTCCTACTTTGAAACCAGGTTGATAATTAAATGTTGGAAAATGAGAGTGTGTATTGGTTGAATAATTTAGGGTAGATCCATTCAAAACGGCATTTGTTGCAATTTTGAGACCCTCTTCCGATAAATACCAATAAGTAAAGGATGCATCTGCAAAAAAGCTATCTTCTGATAACCATTTGTTATTAAACTTATGAGAAATAGCAATTGCACCTTGAGCGTTATAACTAGGAGAGTAGCTTTGGGTTAATACTTCTCCTTGCGTGTTAGTGGGCACTTCATTTTGATTGAGACCTTCTAAAGAAATTAGTAGGGGAAAAGCAAGGAATACCTTGCTTAGATTCATTATCATATGTTTGTTTAGCAACCTGTTCCAGCCATTAGAAGGGTTGGGACAAGGTGATCTGTTTTGAGGTTGTAGGTTTTGTTAGGAGCAATATCTACCCAATTTGTATGAAGATCAGGGTCGCCCTCGCCGTTTGACCAAATGAGTATTCTGAAGTATTCAGCCTTTTTGGGAATCTGCAGAGTGATTTTTCCTTGGTTGGAGATGGGTTCTTGATTTTCTGAATTTAAGGGAAGGGCATAAAGCAAGGCATTATTACCGTCTTCGATTTCTTTAGCAGAGGATGCCCATTCAACTGCAATTTTAGAGTGGGTAGATGCATCTGGATGGGGGGTTTGGTTATCAAGAATAAATGAATCTGCATAGCAAACGGATGTCATTAAGTAAGAAAAAAGAAATGGTATGATTTTTTTCATTAGTCTACCTTTTGTTATTCAATTGTGATCCCTTCTTGGGGAGTACATTTTAAATTTGTAATGGGAGCTTTAGCTTTTAGAGGAAAAACACCTTCTTTACAGAGTGTAAGGGGCTTTCCGGTTCCTTTAAAGGGCTCTTTGGGAATATGGACGGTAACATTTTTAATCATATTAACGGCTTCTGCAATTTCAAAATCACCAACCATGCTCAGTAATTGGTAACTTTCTTCAGGAGTAAGCCCTTGAGTTTTAACTAAAAAGTCGATGGCATTTCTAGATGCTAGCTTCATAGCTTCAAATAGATCTGTGTTTAATCCAACAATCATCCAATGAGTGGCATTTTCAATAATAGGCCAAGTAAAGCACGACCCTTTTCGTTTTGTTGTGTCAAATACGCCCTCTGCTTTAAGGTCTTTTCTAACAATAATTTGCATTTCAATTGCTTCATAGGAGGTTTCTAATGCAGTAATATCGATTTCTCCGTTGCTTTGCATAGCGTGTGAATCTCCTGTCCAAACAAGGGCTCCTTTTTGGAAAACAGGAAGAAAAAGAACAGATCCTGCTTGCAATTCAGGTTGATCCAAATTGCCACCAAATGGTCCTGGAGGAACTGAATTAAATTCACCAGGCACAGGTTGCGCAGCTTCTTTCTTAATATCAACAGGCCATTCCATTGGCCAATCCATAGGAGGAGCAACCGCTAATACCCCCGGAAAGGGTTTAAGTTGTAAGCAGATTCCTTTTTTGAATTCAGTAGAATTATTTGCGATATCATACTTAAAGTATTTGATTCTAGGTTTTGTAAATTCAGACAAAATACCTTGAGTAGGACTTAAGAAATTGTAGCCAAAATCGCCCAATTTAATATCGAGAATACGAATCTCTAAAACATCACCGGGTTCTGCGCCTTCAACATAAACAGGCCCTGTTACGCTGTGCATACCCCGTCTTTTTTGAATGTCATGCTTTTTATAGAAATTGGCAACATCTGCTGGGGTCGTTTTATTAAACTCCATTTCATGCAGGCAACTATTCCAAGTTTCAAGAGATACCGTATCGCCTGATTTGATTTTTACAACAGGTTTTTGATTTAGAGTGAAAAGGCCAAGAGTTACTGTATTTGGTGTTGCAGGTACTCTATAGGTTTCACCTAAAAGCGATACAGCAGACAGTGAGATAATCCAAAGTAATTTCATTTTTGACTCCACATAATTTCTTGATATATAAACTTTTTTAAAATCAGAAGCAATTGTTTTTTTAGAAGAGAAGAGTAAGTCTTCCTGTAAGCGCATAAACATTGGAATGTAATGGATCAGCACCGGGATTTGGGATATAGCTAAAGACAGGTTGGAAATATAATGATCCATAAACTTGGGCTTGATAGTAGGCTTGAAGCATGAGCTCAGATTCTCTATCAAAGAGATGATCGTTGAGCTTTGACCAAGCAAGACCCATACCAAATGAGTCGTTTGGTCTTTTAGGAATGATATGAAATGCTGTAAGTCCTGCGCCAAAGTAGAGATTCATTTCAAGGGTTTTGGATGCATTCCAACCAAACTGAAAAAATCCTGAAAGATCGCCCAAATTTCCTTTGCTCGATTTTCTTCTCCAAAGTGCTTGGGATCCAAATGCATAAATGCCACCTGTGCCTTGTTCCGACTCTGTGCCTGCTTCTAACTTCCCGCTTTGATACCATCCTCCAATTGCAAAAATACCTGGATTTGGAGCTGTCCAGCCATAACCTATTTCTCCAATTGAAAAATAGTAACCATTAAAGTGAGGGCCGGTAAGTCCTGTTTGCACGCCTTTTGCTACATTGCCATCATAAACAGCAAGATTGATATAGAGCTCCTTTGTCGGAGCAATGGTAGCTTCAATTCCATATACAGAGTTATAGTAGCCGCCAATTGCACCAAGTAAAGTGGTGTTAACAAAGATCGGGGTGTAGATCAGACCGCTGACAGAAGGAATTGCCATAAGAGGGTTTGCCTCAGGCACTGGCTTAGAGACATTGTTGAAATGATAGGTGGGGATAGTTTTTCCAAAGCGAATAGAAAATTTTCCATCTAAAAATTCTTGCCTCAGCCAGAGTTGGTAGAGTTCAGATCTATCTAATGGAGGAGCTCCCGGTAAGCTGTTATACCCCTGCACAACACCTGCATCCGCATTTGTAGATTGCCCATTAAATTGAAGGAATTCGACCCCAAAAGATCCTCCCGTCCAATGAACAGCTTTTTTTAAATCAATATACAGATCGAGAATGAGTAAACTGTTCCCCGTCCAGTGCCGATTATGGTGAGCCCCAGTACCACCATGTAAAAGATCGTTATAATCGCCCATCCAAATTCCGCCAATACGTACGCCAGAATCCTTAGGAATTTGTAATAATTTTCCAAGCGAGCCATTTCCAGTTACCACACTGACAGCGCCAGGGTTTCCACTAATACCATAGCTTGCTTCATCTGCAAAAATTAAACCAAAAAAGGCAATGCTAACTGTAAGAATCCATTTCATTTGCTCAATCGTAAAACATAGTGAGTTAAATTTGAATTACTAAATTTAATTCACTATATAGTTTCTAAGGAGGGCATGGAGCTGCATCAGGACAGGATTGGACTGCATTGATTGCGCCTATAGTGTCTAAAGTGCTAATTGGGCCTATGTTAACTGTAGCTACATTGCAAGGACTTAAATTGAAGGCTCCGGTTCCTCCATTTATAAGAAGGTAACCAACATCTGAATCGCTACTATTGCCGGTCAGAGTTAAACAAACATTGCGATTTCCTGGACAATTGGCGCCAATAGCAACGCTTGGGCTTGTGTTGTTTAAGAGGGTGTTATTTGAGATTATGGAAGTGATGTTAGTATAGTAATCTAGACTAATCCCTGATGCGGCATTACTGCTTAAATTTAGGCAGTTGCTGACTGCGTTACCTGATATGTTTGCAATTAACGAATTGGTTCCACTGGGGGTATAAAAAATAATTCCAGATCCCTCGCATTCATTAATTGAGTTATTCAATAGATCCAGATTGAGCGCCGCGAAAATTTGGGTTAGAGCAATTCCGCTTGAGAAATCTGCGATATTCGTAATTGTGTTGTTATTGATTGTGATATCACCAGTTGAAGTTAATCCTGAGCCTATTACAGCGATTCCGTTATTTTGGCAGCCTTTGATAGTATTATTAGTTGCAACGAATGTTAGAGTTTCGACCGGGGTTGCAAGCATTAATCCTGCGCTTCCGCTAGTCAAGATTGTATTGCTAGATGCGGTGACTTCAAGAGTTTTTATTAGCCCATCGGTATACATTGAAAGTGCATGGCCTGCGTTTTCAATGCAAGTGTTTCCTATTAGATCAACTGAGCAATGATCAGAAGTTCCGATAGCTCGAATAACTAAGCTAGAGGCTAAACCCGCACCCAGAGATCCTATTCCATTATTTGTAAAATTATTATTAGTTGTATTTATTTTGGCGTCAAGAACATTATCTATGGTAATTAAGATGCTTCCAGTTGCATTACTGCTGAAGATGTTGTTTTCGATATCGATAGCAAGAGAGTTGTTAGCCGCTATAATTGTTAGAGGTATGCTTGATTCAGAGGGTTGGCCATTAAATGTATTATTGGAGCAGGCAATGGTAGATGTCCCATGCAGGTCTAAAAAGACCCCATTGTCGTTATTTAAAAACTGATTGTTTGTTAAGGATACGATGGCATCACCTGGAAATAAAGCTTCAATGATATAACGAGTGGAATGCTCAATTGTGCAGTATGAAATTTCTAAATTTTGAGGATTACTGCCATAGATAGAGTCATAGATTGCTGATCTAATGGTAAATCCGCTTATGGCGTTATTGGTTGCTAATGTGATTGCATTTCCCTCTGTACCTAAATTGGTATTTGTTATGGTGGGCGAAACGCTACTTTGTGCAGGGATTGAAATGGTGCCTTTAGAAGTTTGTAAGGAGTGGCTGATGCCAGAGCCCCAAAATTTCTGGTCTGCTTGCAAAGCAATTCCTGAGTTCATTCCAGTTGTCGTGCCATCGCCTGGAAATACATAGATGATATCTCCTGGATTTGAATTTTGCTGAGCTAAGGCAAATGTTGGATAAGGACTTTCATAGGTTCCTTGTGAGTTACTTGTATTATCAACAAATACAAAGAAATAAGGACTTCCCGTTAGGGGATCTATAGAGGGAGAGAGTAGGTTGGATACTTTAGTTCTTCTTGTCTTATCTATTACAATGATTTCTTGTCTTACTACATCCTGTACAATCCTTTGGGCTAAAAGACAAGGGGAAGAACAATTTTTAAGTTTCTTACTTTTAGAAGTTTTTGGTTTGGGACCAAAGGGGATATTGATTCCTATACTTCCTTGAAAATTTTCATGAAATCGAGTGTCGTATGAGTTTATCAAATCTAAAGATAGATATTCGTAGATTCGAGCTCCCAACCGCGCTTGCCCTCCAACTGCATCCTTAGAACTATAATTATAGTAGTAGGGGCCAATGGCAGCATAAAGATCTATATTCTCATTTTTTAGAATGTGAAAAGCTACTTCAGCATTAACGCCTGTCATTGCAAATTGGGTTTTTCCTTTAGATGTAAGCGTTTCCCTAGTGTATGCATAGTGGTTATAAAAGTTTTCAAAAGCTAGGACAGAAGTTGTGTTTGTGTCATAATTTGCTTTAGATCCAATTGGCAGATAACCGTTAGCTCTAAAATCCCAAAAAGTTCCCAATGTTTCAAAACCTAAACCGATTTGATTGTAATTCTTTCTTCTAGTATTTCGATAATCGTAATAAATATTAGCGCCATAGACTCTGCAATTTACAATAGATCTAAGACCTAATCCTGCGTTAGCAGCAAACTTCCCATTATCAAAGACATGTCCACGTAAATCAATAAACGGCATGATTGATAAAGGGACCCAATCAGGAGCTAAAAAAATATCAAGCGTTGTATACCCCTGATTATATCCTACCCCGCCACTCTCAATGTGCCTCACTGATGAGCGGAAATGCTGACTACCAGTTAAGGAAATTTCCTCAGCAAAAGAGCTGATTCTAAGGCATACTAAAAAGCCAGCAAGTAATTTAGATGAGAGGTGATGCATGATATCCTTAGTTTTTTTTTACTTATATGTATTATCGAATTTTTATTCAGTAGAATAATTCCCGAGGCGCTTCTCGGATTTGAATGCGACCCCTAATGAGTTCTTTATGCAACATTAAATAATCCTTTAAATTATATAAAAATATTTGTATATTCTGATAGACCAAAAAACTTGGTATGTAAAGCAAATTAACTGTACTTATAAGGACGGAAATATGTTGAAGAGATGTGCGTTTTTACTGATAGGTCTTTTTTTAGGATTTGTGAGGTTAGAAAGTGGTTCTTATTTACCCCATATTTTACCGGGGTTTGAATTTGAAAAGGAAAGTAAATGGGAAGATCCATTTTTTTTTATTAAGATTGCCGATTGTCAATTTGGATTACTAACCACTAACAAAGATTGGTCCACAGAAATTTCACTTCTTGAGCAAGCTGTAGTTCATATTAATCGATTGAAGCCTAGGTTTGTCATTTTATGTGGGGATATGGTTCATCAACCGCCGCATAATAAGCTTCATGATAGAGAGCTTGCAGATTACAAAAGAGTTGTGAGTAAAATTGATCCAAAAATACGGTTAATTTGTGTTTGCGGGAATCATGATGTTTGGAATACGCCTGAGCAAAGCAGTGTTTTAACCTATGAAAAAGAGTATAAAACGCCTCATTATTTTGCTTTTTGGGTCGATGGGGTCCAATGCTTAGTTTTAAATTCTTCCCTTATATGGGATCCCTCAAAATTGCAAAATGTTTATAAGGAACAATACTCTTGGTTTCAGCAGCAACTAGGAGTAATGGTAGGTGGGCATAAACCACCACATCGATTTGTTTTTCAGCATCACCCATGGTTTGTAAATACCTATCAAGATGCGGATGGTTATGGAGTAATTCCTAAAGTAAGGCGTATGCCATTTTTAGAGATGATGGCAAGTGCTGGGGTTAGTGCATCTTTTTCAGGACATTTACATCGAAATGCTTACGGTAGCTACAAGGGAGTTCAAATGATTACCTCTGCTGCAGTTGCTGTACCATTAGCTTCTGGCTTAAGAGTGGTAAGAGTTTATCACGATCATTTTGACCATGCTTATTATACAATGAAAAATGTTCCGCAGCAGATTTCATTGTAATTATTTATTATAACTAACGCGAATTGTGAAAAATAATTCGCGTTATAAAAGTTAAAGAGCAGCATTCAAATTAAGAATTGTATAATCAATGTCTTCAAAGCTTACTGTAGCATCTCCGGTGCTTGAGTCAAATACGATTCCTTCAATTGAAATAGGGGGGAGTGATTTACTTGATCGAGATCTGCTAAGAGGCGGAAATTCAGAACCAGAATGTACTGCTATGGAGTAATCTTGTAGCTGTAAAACAGGTCTTAAATAAAGGTGGTAAATCTCATCATCATTTGAAATAGTTGCTCCTAATATGTATTTTCCTTTTGTGCTAGTTTTTATTACAAGATCCCTATGTTCATGCAATTTTCCTCTTGGAGAGGTCCAATAGCTTTTTCGAGAATAGGACGGGTGAAAAAGAAGAATGAATATATTGGTGGGTAGTCGATGTCTAAATGCCATCTCCTCTCTGCTAAGAAACATCTCAGAGCTCTCGTGTGCTAGTCTGTGTGCTAGGCCCTCCTCAATTGATCTTTGAAAAGATGCGACTCGTTCATGGAACCTTAGTTCACTAAATCGAGCGACGGCAAGATCGAGTAAAGGTATAAGGGATGGTTTATCTTTTTCAGGGAAAGCTTCTAGTGTAGTAGAAGCTGTGCAGGCTTCATCAAGCTCACTATGAAACGCAGAAGCACCAGCTCCACCTGCTCCAGCTGCTCCACCTGCTCCACCTGCTCCACCTGCTGGTGGCTCTGCGAATGGTTCGTCTGTGAGGTGCTTAGAGGGCGGTTTTTTAGTTTTTGGAGTTTTTCTTCTTTTTTCTAATTCTTCTTTTTTATTTTCTATGTCATGGCATTTCTTAAATATATCAGATGGTAGAGTAAGTTTTTCAAATTCACTAATATCATTGCAGAGCGGATATAGCAATGTAACATTAATCGGAGGTGATTTAGATTTTATTAAATCTTCATTTATTCTCCGTACAATTACTTGTTCTAAGCAGGTGCGATCCGTTGACAAAGTAATTATTCGATCTATAGCTTCTTTGCCTTTTGGCTTAAAGGTGAGTTTGCTAAATATTTGTTTTGTTACATTCCCGAGTCTATTCGTAATTTCAAAAATGTATTTTAGTTCCTCTCTCCAGTTAATTCCGCTTGCTTGAATAATAGCAGAAGTAAACTTTGGAAAAAAAATAGTAGTATCAAATGACTCTCCTGATTCCCTACATCTGTCAACTTCTTTGCCAAGCATAACGTAAAAAGGAGTGAATGGAAATCTTTCATAAGCGCCTGTGTGTGATTCGGTTAGCGTCATAACGGCGATAAGGTAGCAGGCGTGCTTTGTTAAAGTGGGATGCTTGTTTGTATATTCAGCGCTTATGTGTACTTTATAGAGAAATTGAGCAGTTGATCGAATCAGTATATTTGGATGGTTCAGATATTTTTCGGTAACGATTTTGGATTCGCGATCAACTATCGTATATATTTTGTTATGAAAACCATACCCTTCTACTAATTTCATCATGATACAGTCAAATTCATTTGTTTGAGCGGAGATATCAACGCCAAGTTTAGCTAAGATGGGCTCAAATCCACCTTCTCTTTTAATAGGAATCTTTGTTCTTATTTTCGGATCTCTTGGATCAATATTACGGAGAAAATATGGTATATAACCAAAATTCTTTCTTGCGTCGGAGAAACGGTCGTCTAAATCTATGCTAAGACGGCTTTCCATAATTCCGCGCAAAAGGCCCATGCAAATTGCTTCTGTTTGCAAAAATTGTTTCATTTGAATAAACAGGATATGAAGATTGGTTATAGGATTAGTTTCTTTATCCCGATCTAAATATTCAGTTATCTTATCTGCAAAATAAGATAGCCGTAGCCGAGTTACCGGAGGTAAAGTGTTATCTGATTCTGGTAAAGCATCTTCTTTCATAGATCTAGCAAAATCAGAGAATAAACGTGCGATTTTCTTCAGAGATTTGTCTTCATCAAGATCATATCTTTCTAGCGCCTCTAGCGCTAGATTCGTAGAAGGCCCAAATAAGTGAATATCAAGTGTCATAATTACCTAAAATTTTCAATGTATCTGATATTATAGATGTTATGCATTTTATTCAATGCAATTGATCTCTTTATACTGAACGATTCAAAAATTAGATATTAATGGGGGAAATAAACTATATTATTGAAATATAGAGTAAGAAATACAAGGTGGTTTAGAGAGGTTTTTTTACTCTCGTTTCGGTAAATGTGACTTTATTATTCTCACTAACATTTACAAATAGAGTTGTTAGGCCAGTTAAGTCGTTTATTTCAAAAGAATCAAGGTTTTTCTTTTCTCCATTTTCGGTAAGAATCACAGAAATTGTGCACCCTCTTTCTAATTTAGTCCTATTCTTTATCGGAAGAGATGTTTCTAGGTATCTTCTCGAACCGCCTGCAATATTTCTAGGCTTTTTACCAGGATTTGTAACCATTAGCTCCACCAGCTCTCCTTCCTGTTCGCTTGCAGCAAATTCGAGATTTATAGTGCATGTAACTGAATCGGGTCCCTTTGGCAAGAGAGGTTCTGTTAGAGAAGTAACGATTTCTTTGGGTTTTTCGAATGGAGTTATAGGTCGCGACAGTTGTATATCACTTTGATTATTAGTAGGTTTTCTGAAACAAGCAAATAACCTGAATAGAGCTTGAATAAACCAATGTGTTTTTTTGGAAGTGGAATCAGGGGGGTGAGATGGAGGCACTTCTTTTTTTGACTCTATCCCATTAGTTCTCTGGTGCTTATTCCCTTCAATACCTTTGACCATTACTTTATAGTATTGATTAAGAAATTAATGGCAAGAGGTATATTGCTCGTGTTTCAAAATTTGGTTTTTTCTTCGCTATAAATACCCATATTTAAATTTACCTCAGGCTTATCTAGTGCAAATAGCACTCGTCCTCAGTAGCGGCTTTGCCTAATTCAAATCTGGGTATTTCTAACTTGAAAATTCCCCATTTTTGAATCACTCGCAGTATAGAAAAATAGGGATTTTCTTTGTTTTATTTATTTGAGTTTGATAAAATTAGTGCATGAATATAAATGACCTACATATGTCCGTAAGAGTCACTACCACCAAGATGGTTAATTCATTTTTCGTTTTTTTCTATTTTTATTATGGGGTCTCTCCCCAGCCATATCCTATTTAATAATTGTCACCACCCATTTTTAGCTCGATAAAGAATAGATTGCTCTTTGGGTTTTCTCTATTCGTCTTATTTATTTCCAGTTATTAATGAAAAAAGTTCAAGTAACTATTTGAATTTCGAGTGGTAGAAGATGGATGGGTCTTGGAAAGTCCATGTTGCAGATATGTGAATGTATGTATGTTAAGAAATAATAGGAGGAAAGTAAAATGACAGAAACAGTTGCGGTTAGACCAACACTTGTTTGGAATGGTGACGAAATTACCATGCCAGAAGAAGGAAGTAGAAATTGTTATATGGGTCTTGGAATGTGGTCTAGAACTTCTGGATTAAGTGTGGGGTTGCCAATTGATGTTATTCATATGCTTGTTCTTGCAAAAGTTGCTACAAGGTGGATGGGTGATAAATCTAAGCTCTATATATTAATAGCAGATGGAATGGCAATTTCAGAAGGAGCTGATCCCGAAGAGGTAAGGAAAATCACTGAAATTTACAAAAGAAGTTTGCAGCCTTACATTGATATGCTTTTTTTAAAGGCCAAGATAGTTTGTTTTTCAGATATAGAAACTCTGATTGGAATTTCTGAATCTTACACTGCTAGGCAGACAGCAGTTACAAAATTTATGAAAATGCGAAAGGGGGTGGGAGTGAAGATCGGATGGAAAACAACACTACCTTTTAGTGAGCATTGCTGGGATGAGAGACGGTTCGATAAAATTACTGGAAGGGATTTGCAATACTTATACAGTAAAGCCGGTCTGAAAATTTGCGGGGACTCCATGAGTCAGGTTCCTCCATACTCTGGAGGCGGGGGAGAAGGTAGAGATATCATAGGCTCTTCTGCTGAATTAGTGATAAATCGAGGCCGCATAAATCATTGGGTGGAGACAGTGAAAGCTTGCTCTGACTTGATTAAAGAAGGAGAGGTAGGTCTGCGGATGTTACCGGTTGGTATCGATTTGAATCGAAATCGAATTTGCGGAGTAAAGTTAGCGTTAAATCATTGGATAGCAATTAAGTAAGGAGAGGGAGCATTCGTAGTGCTCCCTCATTATACAGAGTGACAATTAGGATTTTTTAAGGACCATTCCCCTAGGAAATCCTCCAACTTTAATCGTTTTAGTTACAATATTTAGCGAAGTATCAATTATATAGATGAGGTTATCTGCGCTACTTTCGACATAAATATATTTCCCATCTTCAGAGAAGATCAGCGACCCAGGATTATTTCCTACAGGTATTGCTGTTACAATTGCGTTAATGGTTGTGTCAATGACCATAACTGTTCCAACCTGGTTTGATGTTTTATTGGTTACATAGACATAATGTCCATTTGGAGAAACAGCAACTCCGATCGGTTGCGGACGTAATTCTATATTTCTAATTATTGTATTTGTCGATAAATCGATTATGGACACGCTTCCTTTATTTTCAGTAATATGTTGGGAATTGCTATTGACAACATAGGCAAACTTTCCATCGGGAGAAATTGCAATTCCATTGGGAGCTCGGTTAACAGGAATTGTATCAATAATAGAATTTGTCCTAGTATCAATTACGGATACATCATTGCCCGAAAGATTTGTTACATACACAAAGCTACTATCAGGGGTAATTGCAAGAAAGTTTGGTAAGTTACCACCAGGAATGATCGCAATGATTGCATTTGATGCGCAATCTAAAACAGATATCGTTTTGTCGCTAAAATTTGTTATGTATGCATACCGTCCATCCGGTGTAACCGCAACATTCGCTGTCATATTTCCCACTTTAAAAGTATGTACAACGGTATTACTAGTTGTGTCAATAATGGAAACAATGCCACCACGAGCTCCTGATACGTAGGCAAATTTTTCATCGGGAGTGAGTGCAATTCCTATTGGTGATGTTGGTACCGGAATTGTTTTAATAACTGTCTTGCTGGTTGTATCAATAATGGAAATATCTGAAGTCATATTATTTACTACATAAAGCTCATCCGCAAAAACAATTGCATTGGACAATAAAAACACCATAAGGGAGCTTAAAGCACTTTTTCTCATTGCTACTGACCTTTGATTTAATTTATAGATTTTATAAAGATATAGATTTTTGTATTATTTGAAAACATCAAAAGGGAATGGCTAAGATTCCCTTTTGATGAATATTGATTATGAAGGTTGAGCGCTACCTAAAAATTGTTGCATGGAGCTTGCATGTGCAGCACCACTGGATTGCTCACTTTTGTTTGCATTCGGGTTTTTATACGGAAATAAAATCCAGAATTTTAGTTTCATAGGAGTTTCAGAGAGACGATCAGGTATATTTGTTGTGAATGTAAAAAATATGCCCTCATTGCTTCGAACTTTATATAAAACTCCCTCTAAATCTTCAGGGGGAGTAGATTCGAATACGTCAGCTCTCATTTGTGGATGGTGTGATAGAACGGAGTGAAAATTTTGAATTTGTACTTGATTTGCTGGATCTGCTTGAAATGTGTCAAAATCAGACTTTGAATAAAATGGATAAACCCATGCATTCGGAGCTCCTAACATTGATTCTACAGCAGCTGCCCTCCAATTAAGAGCAATTGTTTTTTCTTCTGTCAGAGCAAGGCTTGAAAGGTTTGGGGTGTAGCCATTGATTCGTAGTGATTGATCAGGAAGAGCGTGTAAGTAATTACAGAGTATAGATCCTATTTGACCTTGTCTTGCAAGATCTCCAAAAGTTTTTTCTATAATTCCTAAAGTGATATCTGCAATTGTGTGATTGGGATCATTTGTTAATTCTGCATAACCTGTATCGAATAGTGAATTAATGCATGTTGTTACTGCTGCCTGATTAATTGATTGTAGTGCAGGTTCAGTTTGCAGAGTTTGAAGAGCTGATTGTTTTAGTAAGGCGATAAAGTCGGCAGGCGCTCCAACTAGTAAATTACAACAGAAAATTGATACGCAAAAAAATATATTTTTCATAACATCTCCTAAATCTCTCGGAATTGAGAGTGTTTTTAACATACAAGATCAATTGAATATTTACCAAGACTTCTATTGACTACAACTTTAAAAAGGATCTGAGAACGGCGGTGCCATAGAAGTTAGGCTACAAGGTTCTTTTTAAAAACCTGTCCCAAAACCTCGCCTAGCTCTAAAAAAATAAAAAAAGTGGGTAGAAGGCACGCGTGCGTGCCTTCTGCCCGATATTAATTTTAAAATCCTATAAGCATTAGAACGTTAAAAATTCATCGTAGGTTTTTAGGACAGGTTCTAAGAACGTCGATTTGCTTCTGCGCCTATAACAATAGATGGAGTGCCATCTTCGGTGTTCAGTATAAGAGAGGCATTGCCTGTAATGAATTCCAAAAAGGGCTTCCAATCAGTTAGATTAGAGCTCAGGATGATATCTTCTCCGATGCATCTCACATAAAAGGTCTGTTTAATTTCTATGGTTCCCCATTTGTCATTGCTTTCTGCTAATTCGACTAAGTCTCCTTTTAAAAAAAAGCTGACTGGTAAATGAGTTTGAGCTGCAAATTGGAAAGCTAATTCAGGATGATGCCCCGCCATAATCTCTTTGATGTCATTATCTGTTAAACTAGACAGTTGCACAACTTTGACGTCGTGGGAAAGTGTTTCCCAGGGTTTTGGATTAATAGGTAATTCTGTTCCGGCACCAAAGCATGAAAGCCAAGTTGCTGTAAGGGCTATTGATAAGAGTGTATATTTTTTCATTATGTTTTCCTTTTACTACAATTGTAGTATTTGTGGTTAAAAAAATCAGTTGATTTTGTGTGTCTTAAAACATCCAAAATCGCCCAAAAAGAATCAGTAAAAATGCAACACTTACTGCTACACAAGAGGTAATAAAGCTCACTTTTTGAAATCGTTTGGAGAGTGGTTGCAAAAGTATTTTAACTCGCTTGAGTGTCTTGTGCTGTGTGAGGTGATGAGCAAAAACATGGGTGGGATGGTTCTGCTTATGTTTTGCAGATTTGCAAATAGCGGATGCTAGATCAACGGGATCTACATCATATTTTCTGCACTGGTAATCGCAGCTGATCTCTTGACCTTCTTCAATTTTATTCCGAAGCCATTTTATCGGAATCCACCAAAATATTGATGTGATGATGTCTAAAACAAAGCGGATAAAAACATCTCGATTGCGGATATGTTCTATTTCATGGGCTAACACAGCTTCGTATTCCTTTCTCGATAAACACTCGGATAAGTGGCTTGGGATAAAAATGGTAGGTGAAAGTAACCCGGCTACAAATGGAGAGCCATTTAGGACTGGTGAAGTAAAGATTGAGTATTTTCTTTTCTTAACGTGCGCGATTAGTTGATGATTGTGCATTTTTTTGCTGGCAGGCTTTGAACTCTTTGCAATAGAATTCAGCGCTTTTATACAGAGACGATAAGCCACTAATTTTCTCACAAAAAAGCATATGCAGAGAAGTGCAAGAGAGGTTGCAAATATTTTCAGATGGTTTGGGTTCATACTATATCCGATAATATCAGCTAGCGAGAAGGTCATATTTCCTGGACTAATAGAGAACTGAATTCCTGAATTTGTGGGAATAAAGAGCCAATTTGAAAGCGAACTGTTATATTCAATCATCATAGATAAATTTCTTGTGCCTTCTTCACAATTTAGAGGATTAACCCCTTGAATATACGACCATCTTGAAAAGTCATAGAGACATAAGTCTAAGGGTAACTTTAAAATAGGGATCATGCGTAATGTCGCTGCTACTCTGCCTTGCTTAATCCTAAAGAGAAAAACGATCCCTTCAATCAACAGAGCTGCTGTAAAAAAAGCGAGAAAGCTATTCAAAAAAACATTTAAAATAAAAAAGGATGCTTTATCCATGCTTTTTCTCCAATCGACGTTTTTGAATCAGTTTTTCAATTTCTTCGAGTTCCTGATCAGAAATTTCTTGGTCAGTTTCTAATAGGTAGCTGACCATTGCTGTTGATTTGCCGCCAAAGATTTTATCTTGGATACGCCTTAGAATGTTTTTAGAAGGTGCTTGATTGGTCGATTCAATCCAGTAGAAATACTGTTTTCCTTCCTTTTCTCTCATGAGCTCGCCCTTATCCGCCATGCGGCCCATAACTGTCATAACAGTAGTATAGCCGCCCTCGTTTCCTAGTGATGCATACACATCGCGGACAGTAACCCTACCAAGTTTGTGAACGGTTTGTAGAATGGATAGCTCGAGCTCTCCAAAGCGTAATTTTCCCATAGCAACCTTATTGAGATATTCATGCAGAGCAATATACTACAGTTGTAGTATATGAGTCCAGTAATTTTCTTAATAGGGGAGGAGGTTGAGCCTGAAGCAGCCTTAAAGTAGAGTTCTTCAGCATAATCATTATCAATAACTTGCAATAACGAGGATTTGTAGCCTGAATTGCATTCTTTTTATCGATACCCTATATACTGATCGTGTTTCAAAAATTGGTTTTTTTGCGTTATAAACCCCATTTTGAATCACTCCCAGTATAGTCTATAGCGTGCTCATGCGAGCATCGTATTATCTATATCTTTTTCTCAACAAATTCTTGGCGTAAATTTTAGGTTCATTTTTTTAGCAAGGATAGAATGATGGAAGGATAAGTAAACAAAGAACTTTCTAATTATAAGAGAGATATAAATTCATTTTTCTTATCCTTCCATCATTCTATCCTTGCTAATTTTTTCCTTTTTCTGCACCAAATAGTTCCTGTTAATGTAAAATTGTTTATCTTGAGATGCATTCCATAAAAGGGTTCAGGCCACTTATGGGTAATAGCATGCATGCGAGCGTGCTTGCATTCTGCCAACTTTTCATTATTTTTTAGGGTAAGGAGATCTTTTAGTAGGCTCTTAGGCTGTCGGGTAGACAATCATCCATTTTCCGAGGGGAAGCTGGCCTAATTGGATGTCGCCAATGCGGACTCGTTTAAGAGATGTTATTTCAAGTCCCACAAGTTCACTCATTCGTCTTATTTGACGTTTCTTTCCTTCAGAGAGAATGATGATGAGTGTTTGATCATCTTGCCTTTTTACTGTGGCCCGTTTTAGGGGCTTTCCGTCGAGCTTGAGGCCAAAGCGAAGCCTTTCAATAGCGCTTTCAGGTACTATGTCATTAAAACGGACAATATATTCTTTTTCAACTTTCGACTCTGGGCCAATAATTTTTTTTGCGACGCGACCATCAGATGTAAAAAGCAAAAGCCCTTTTGAGTTAATGTCGAGCCTGCCAACCACATGCAGTGAATTAATATCGATCGGAGAGCCTTTATCAAATCGATTTTCTTCGGTAAGTAGTTCTTTAGCTTCTCGATAATTTTTTTCAGGAAGGTTAGAGACAAAGCCAAGGGGTTTATTAAGAGCTACTGTAACATTCTTAAGCTTAGTTCTGTCAAGTACTATTTCGGAGTCAAAAGGCACCTTCGTGCCAGGTTTAGTCACAAGCTCGCCATTTGCCCTTACTAATCCCTCTGACATATATTCTTCCGCCTCTCTTCTTGAGCAGAGTCCTCTTTGGGCCATTAACTTAGATACTCTTTCTTCCATGGCGAAAGCATATCACACAATCTCTAGAACTTCAATATCTACTACTTCAAATTTTTAACACCCTTAGTAGCAACATACTATTCTTGTGCTTTTTTGATCCCTTCTATATAATATTTGCTATGTGAGGTGGTCAAAGTGGCAATCGAGTTCAATTTATCAAATAATTATTTAGCATCTCTTGCGGGTGCATCTTTTTATACTGGTAAAAATTTTATACTTCGGAAATATCACGACTTGGTTTTTCTTGTATCACGCATATTTGAGCAGATAAAAGCGCTGCTTTTTGGAAATGCTGCAAGAAATGAGCAAGGTGAAGCTCACTTAGCGGCTTCAGGTATTGTTGGTGCAAGAGGTGAGAGAATTTTTTCTCAGGGGTTAGATGATACGGATCCCGCTTTAGTGGGTCCATTACCAAAGGCAATGCCGTCTTTTTCTTCATTATTCGAGGCTATTCCGAGAGTACATCAGGAATTTGATCGTAGATGGGAGTTTTCTAACGAAACTAAGCAGGAGGAAACAATTCGTGCTTTAAGAAGAGATCCTGCATATGGTGATACATTTATAGGGACAGGATGTTTTTTTTCATTGAATGCATTTGCAATTCGGCCGGCTCGAGTTGATCATTTAGTCATTATCGATATCAATTCAAAAGTTGAAGATTTCTGGGCTAGCATTCAAAGGGTTCTGCTCAATGCAACAAATTGCGAACAGGCTATTATTGAGGCTGAAAAATTTCTTAGTCCCTCAAGTCTTCCTCAGCTTAGAAGCGAGGCGTCGCCATTTTCTACGCGTGAAAAATTTACTAAAGTGAAAAAAATGTTTCAGGAGGGGAAATTTGCATTTCTCTCCGCAGATTTTGTGAATGCACCTACATTGCGATCTATTGGAACTGTGTTGAAAGAGAGTAGCAGGTCTATTGATACCATCTATGTTTCAAATATTGGGGATTGCCAGCGCGCGGTAACAAGGGGTTGGTTTCATTATAATAATTTTGTTAAGCAATCTTTAATCTCAACTTCGCAAAAACAAGGTAATTACTTATCTGTGTATGCAATTGGCGGTTATGGTGGCGCAGAGCATTCGTCTCAATTTTGTGACAGAAATTCTCTTACTTAAAAATCAATTTATCAAGCAGATTTTTAGAACCTGTCCTAAAACCTATAAAAGCAAATTAATTCTTAAAAGAAACTTAATAAACATCGAGATTTTCAAAGTCGAAACATGCCATACCTGAAGAACTTTATAGGAGAATGAATTATTCATAAAGAAAATTTAAAATCGGTTACGCTTACGTGGTCGGTTACGGTTACGTCTACTCGAGACCGCAAACTGCGTTGCGGGGATCCTAATTGACGACTGCTGCGCGCCGAATTAACAAAATACTATTTACTTGATCGACTGCGCGGAGCAGCAGCCTTTCACGTAACCGTAAGCGCCCCCGTAAGCGTAACCGATTTTCTTTTTTTTAAAGATTTTAGGTTTTAGGACAGCTTCTTAGATATAAATAAAAAGAGGCTTAATCTATACTGGTTGCCTTAGCAAAAATTAAATAGGGGATGATTTATGAAAATGATATTGTGTTTGGCAGCTATAGCTAGTTGCGTCTTGGCGGAAGAGCCAGTTCTCTCCAAGGATGATTGCAAAGCAATTTATCAAGCTAATGTAGTTGATGCTTCTGATACGCAGGCTGTATTAGATATGTATGCAGTAATAATTGGGCAGGTTTGTCCAACCTCGCTTTCTAAAGAAGAGCTTATCCAAATGATGAAAGAAAACTTAACCGAAAATCAAGATAGCTATTTAGGCTTAGTGACTGAAAAAATTAGTCCAACAAATGTTCAAAATGTTAAGGAATTGCTTGCGAATCCTCTTTATATGTCCTATCGCAATGAGTTAAGTTTGATTCAATACGGAGCTATTCAAAAAGCGTATATGGCTGCATGTGAAAAGGCAAAGGAATGCCCTGCAGTTGAAGTAGTAGTTGATGTAGTTCACCCTATTATTGAACTATCTAAGACAAATTTTGAACAAGTTGCAAGCGGATCAAAATACGTAGTTATTGATGTATATGCTGACTGGTGTCAGCCTTGCAAAATGCTTGCGCCTATTCTTCAAGATCTTGCTAACACATATGGAAAGACATACACATTTAGTAAGCTTAACTGTAATGAGGACAATTCCGAGCTTAGTACCCAGCTTAACATTAAATCTCTCCCAACCCTTTTATTTTATATAGATGGCAAAGAGGTAACTCGAAAATCAGGTTTTATGGATAAGTCTAAATTAGAGGAGCTTATCAAAGCAACTTTTAGCGAGTAAAATTTATACTAAGAGTGATTCAAAAATTGGGAATTTTCGGGGTTTGAAATGCCCAGATTTGAATTAGGCGAAGCCGCTACTTCAGGCAAAGTGCTATTTGCACTAGAAGGGGCCCGCGTTAAAAAAAGTGTCACGTGGACACTTTTTAGGCGGACACGAAGTAAATTTAAATATGGGCATTTACAACGAAAAAAAAACCAAGTTTTGAAACACGATCAGTATAACCCCAAATTAATGAATAAAAAACTAAAGGAGTATTTTAATGGTGCCGGATAAAATTGAAGTGATTAAGGATGAAACCATATTGTTTATAAGAAAGACGGGTAATTCAGAGATGGCTACTAATGATGCTTGGAGAGCGATGAGGGCATTTGTTGAAGCAAATCAATTGCTTGGATTAGGACTTCGGTATTTTGGCGTATCACATGATGGCTTACAAATGAATAAGGGTGATGAGTTGCGATATGATGCCGCGATACTAGCAATGCCAAGTGCAAAGGGGAAAGAGGGCGTTGAGGAGATGATTCTCAAAGGTGGAAAATATGCTGTTTTTACTCATAAGGGCCGTTATGCTCATTTGGAAAAAACTATTTCCTCAATACTATCTAAATGGCTTCCAAAAAGTAGTGAGAAATTTGATGAGACTAGAAGCTTTTTTTGTGAATATATCGATATGGAGAAAATGAAGGTAACTCCTTCAGATTTGATCACTAAAATCTATATACCATTACAATAAAGTGGATATTGTTGCTCGCTGGTTTTTAGAAAATCGAAGATCTTTTCCCTGGAGAGAAGAGAAGTCTCCTTATGGTGTGCTCATTTCTGAAGTAATGCTCCAGCAAACAAGAGCGGTTGTTGTTGTGTCTTATTTTCAAAGATGGATGAAAAAGTTCCCCACAATTCATGCGCTCGCAAATGCCAGTGAAGAGGAGGTAATCAAACTTTGGGAAGGACTTGGGTATTACTCAAGAGCAAGAAACTTATTAAAGCTTGCCCTTGAAGTTGTAGAAAAGTTTGAAGGTGTTATTCCAAGTTCTTACGAAGAGCTTCTTAAATTGAAGGGGATCGGCCACTATACAGCGGGCGCGATCCTTGCTTTTGGTTTTGAAAAAAAAGCTGTTGCTCTCGACGGAAATGTGATTCGAGTGATTTCAAGGTATGTGGGTTTTGCAAAAGATGCCAAAAAATATCAAAATGAGCTGAGACAGATCACACTAGATCTCTTGCCAAATGAAGATGCGCATGTTGTGATGGAAGGGTTGATAGAGCTTGGCGCAACTGTTTGTACTAAGAAGCCTATTTGCCAGGAATGCCCCTTAAAAAGAGAGTGCAAGGCTTACCAAAATAATCAAATAGAAAGCTTTCCTATTCTTCCTCAAAAGCCCAAAAGTATAGAGCTATTTCGGTTTGTCGGTTGCATTTATCATGATAATGAGATTCTCCTAAAATTAAATCCTCCAAAGGGAATTATGGCAGGCCTCTATGAATTCCCTTATATTCAATGTGATGAGGACTTTAATATAAGTGAAGCGCAAGAAATTCTTGAGAAACAAGTAGGCTTGAATTTGACATTCATAGCTCCATTAAAAAGAGAAAAGCATCATTTTACCAAATTTAAGGCTAACCTTTTTCCCTCGTTATTTCAGGCGCCACAAAAGAGCGTGGTAGCAGGTTATGTTTGGGTAGACATCTCAGAATTAGAAACCCTGCCGTTTTCTTCAGGTCATAAGAAAATTCTTACTCAGCTTTGCAGCATTCCGTCTTTGCTTTAAATAAATAGCTATATGAGTTTTCGATTCTTAGCCCTTCTTCCTTTCTTTTTTGGGTCTTTCTTTCATCGAGGTCTGTTGATAAGCCTTTGGGATTGTAGTAGTATAAAGTATAAAAACCTGGAATTTTTTTAAATTTAGAGCCTAAGCTTACTGCCCGAAGCCACATTTCTGCATCTCCTGAAAAAGAAAATGTTTCATCAAAAAATCCGTAGCGATCATGTAGGGATTTTCTCCATACAGGCCTTGGTCCAGGCAAGCAATTTATCATGTTTGCTACAGAAAATTCCATGGGATCGCAACATTGCACTGCGTGATTATTAGTAATGGCATCATTTGGGATAAAGGTGACTAAATATCCACTGTATACAAGATCTATCTCTGAGTTTGCTTCAAGTTCAGAGATATGTGCTTCAAGAGCATTTGGATGGCTACGATCATCTAAATTGGCATTTGAGATGAAATTACCTGAGGCTATTTTTATGGCATAATTCCATACTCCATAAATGCCCGGATCATTAGAGAGTTTTTCATATATTATATTTGGAAATTTATTCATATAATCTCTGATGATTTGTTCTTCTTTTCCTGGTGAATTGGGATTGATCATAATAAGTTCGGATTGATCAAAAATTGTTTGTTTTGTAATATTTTGTAAAAATCCTTCTATAAATTCATCTCCATCATATACTGATGTGACTATCGAGACTTTAGGCTTAGATTTTGCATGCGGAAGAAATTGATTATTAACAAACAGAAGATTCTGTTTAATTCTGCGAATAAACTGGAATCCTTCATCTTTAAGAAAAGGTATAAATCTTGAATCATTATAGTTGTCTTTTACTGTAATTACATCAACTAAATACTTATCGAAATCAATGCTTTCCAAAATTTCGAATTCTCCACCCTCAGTATCAATACTAAGTAAATTTATGTGGGCAATTCTATTTTTTTTTAAGAGATCGTTTAGTTTGTAACACATTACGTCTATACATTCTAAAGATCCTCCACTCAGTGAAAGTTCATGTTTCATTCTTTGGAAATGAATCGGATTATAATCTTTTACGAGACCTGATAACATTTCAACATGTTTAATAGGACTTAGGACTCTATGAAATTTTTCAGTTCCTGAAAAATTTGTAATACAGCCTTGAATACAGGAGCATTTTCTATTAGCTGTTAATTGTGTAAAAACTTCAGGGATGGGCTCTACACAAATACCTTTCCATCCTAACTCTTTTTCAAAAAAGCAAGAATTGCTAAAAGTAATTCCATTATGGGCGCCAATATCTACAAATATGCCCGATTTGAATTTCCAAAAATAATGTTCGTGAATAATCTTATCTTGATCACATTGACTGTAATATCTTCCAAAGCAAAATATCGGAATCAAAAGCATAAATAGAGGCATTGTGATTTTTATTTTCATCTAAATTCGAATCTTTAAGTTTGCAGCTTTTTTTTGTGTGCAAAGTAGTTGTCTACTGAGCCTTTCATTAAATCTGCTGGGTATTTTTTTTTGTTTAGCTCAAGTTTAGCGTAGGTTGCTTTAAATGGATCTACGCTTAAATCTTTACAGATGAGAAAGTGAATTGCGAGAAGTTTGTTTAGCGAAATGGATAATTCATTGAGATCCCCACGAAATGGCTCATTTTCTCTAAGCCATAAAAAGTGGCCCATAAAGATCCTTAAGTTTTTGGAAAGATCTAGCAAAGGATTGCCTGATCCTTGGAATTCGATCGGAGCTTCTGGGGGAGAGATTTCTAATGCGTCCATAGTCAAAAGAATGCAGTGAAGAAGGTCGCCGAGTTCATTTTCTAGTTCTCGTCTATCTTTAGGTGCATTCGGAAGAAAGTGCTCTAACAATTCTGTTGCTTCGACCATGAGAGTAGTGGCCATGTTTTGGGGGGAATGGTACTTAAGCCAGTCACGCTCTTCAACAAAATATTTTAAATCAACTAAAAGGGAAGTAAACATAAAACAATTGTAGTATTTTTTTCTTTTTTTAGATAGTTTTTAAAGGGTATTGCAAATAGGGCAGTGCTCTAGCAAGTGCCCTTTTGCCGGGCAATAAGCTCTTGCGTAATAGATCATTTGGAGATGCAGTTTGTTCCATTGATCTTTTGGAAAGATTGTTTTTAAGTCCTGTTCTGTTTGAAGGACAGATTTTCCAGATGATAGACCCCATCTTTTTGCAATCCGGTGGATGTGAGTGTCCACTGGGAATGCAGGTATGTTGAATGAATGTGCCATAACACAAGAGGCTGTCTTGTGACCAACTCCTGGAAGGGCTTCGAGGTAAGAAAAGGAGGTTGGAACTATTCCATTGTGCTTATTTATAAGTTCTTTCGACAAATTCCAAATCGCCTTTGACTTAAGTTTACCAAGACCACAAGGCTTAATAAGGAGATAGATTTGGTCCAAGGATAATGCTATCATTTGTTTTGGAGTTTTTGCTTTGGCAAAAAGGTTTGGCGTTACTTCATTTACTTTTTTATCAGTGCATTGAGCTGAAAGCAAGGTTGCAATCAATAATGTGTAGGGAGAATTGTGATCAAGAGGGACTATCGGATTTGGAAATAGTTCATCAAGTGTACGAGCAATAAAGTCTTTAAGTTGTGTTTCTTTAGTCATCTAGGCGTTAATTAATAAGTTTTTTCCAGTAGGCCTTATTATCAGGGGAGAAGTATTTTTCAACTCGCTTAATATTGAGTTTTCGCTTGGGTTTTTCTATGTCCACAATAGCAAAGACACCATGCTTGCTAAAAGGGATGTTATTAATTAGGTAAGTTGAGCCGTAGCCCTCTTTAAAAATAATGTAGAGCTCATTAAGCGCTTCTTTGTCAGCATTCTTCCAGGCAAGTTTTGTGGTTTCTCGAGGCTCAAGTTCCATGTCGGTAGCGATTAAAACGATGGGCTGAAGATGCTTTTTTAAATTTTTCGAGGTGATTGGCAGCGGATAGAGCCATTTTTCAGGCGCTTTAAAATGGATGATATTATGTTTTGCAATCACGCTTCTTGTTTTTTTTGCATTTTTACAGCGTAGCGCCAAACATTCAAAACCTTCCATGTTATCTCTCCCGATAGGTCTAGAGTTTCGGTAAATTTTGAATATATACCCTGGAACTAGTGGGTGCTTTGCAACAACCATCGAGCTTCCGTGCTGTATTTTAGTGATAAAGCCACTGTTTATTAAGGTCTCTTCATTTTCGATCACATCTTGTGTCGGAAAAACTAGATCGAGCAGCTCTTTTGCAGGGTGGTCTAGTGGGAGCAAATACGGCTCTATGAGAGTTTTCATTTTTTTGGTAAGAAGGGGATTATCAGTAAAATTTGGATAATCGCCAAATAGATGTACACTTAAAATTAAAAAAAATAAATAAAGAGCTCTCATGATCAGGGGAATGTTAGCTGCGTAGTAGATTTTTTTCAATGGATATTGTATGATTTGTCCCTATGAAAAAAATAGTTTCAATCCTTCTAATAGTGCTGACTGGTGGCTTTTTTTGCATTACAAGACCTGACCATTTTACTCCTGAAATATTACTAGAAACGCGTACGCCAGCAGAGTCAGATTCATTTGATCTTGCAAATTTAAGTGAATTGATTGAAAAACCCTTGCATTACATTGGCAATGGTCTTGAGGCAGTTGCCTTTGTAACTCATGATGATAAATATGTTTTTAAGTTTTTTCTTAAAAGGCAAATTCTGGATAAACTCCTTTTTAAACCGAAGAAAAGATGGAAGCAATTATTTTCTAATTGGGGCAAGATTGATACAGGACATGAAACCCTAAAAAAGTACGAGTGGGCGCATGAATTTTTGCAGGATGAAACAGGAGTTCTTGCTGTTCATGCTGCAACATCAAGTTTGCAGCTACCTTTTTGCACATTAATTGATTATAGAGGTAAGAAGCAGAAGGTTGATTTAAATAAAGTCGCCTTTGTTGTGCAAAAAAAAGCCAAGATTATCACGAATTGCATGGATAGAGAGGAATTTGCAATCGTAAATTCACAGTTGAGAGAATTATTTTCTGATATTGCTCGTAAAGGGTTTGTAAGTAAAAGTCATACATTTAATCCTATGAACTTTGCCATACTAGAAGGAAGGGCTCTTATGATTGATGTGGGTAAACTGGATTTTGCGAAAGCTACGGACTCTTATGAAATTGAAGAGTCCAAATTGAATGCAAGATATATGTCATGGATGAAGCGCAAGTTGGAGCTCTATTAAGAATCTGTTCTAAAAGCCTGTTTAATATCTTTAAAATAAGGAAAATCGGTTACGCTTACGGGGGCGCTTACGGTTACGTGAAAGGCTGCTGCTCCGCGCAGTCGATCAAGTAATAGTATTTTGTTAGTTCGGCGCGCAGCAGTCGTCAATTATGATCCCCGCAACGCATTTTCGGTCTCGAGTAGACGTAACCGTAACCGACCCCGTAAGCGTAACCGATTTTAAATTTTCTTTATGAATAATTCATTCTCCTATAAAATTCTTCAGGTATGTCATGTTTTGACTTTGAAAATCTCGAT
>JACCDG011584587.1_pt1 | contig 30308 bp, 21 predicted proteins | sample 7442471 | NCBI WGS metagenome assembly JACCDG01 (sample SAMN15323444, study PRJNA562643) | freshwater metagenome | isolation source: river surface water | place: USA:Blue River Watershed | collected 2017-08-17 | reverse complement strand
TTTAAGATCTCATTATCTCTCAAGGCTCGATTTAACTGCTTTTCTAATTCTTGAATACGAAGTTGTTCAATAGTTAAGGCTGATGCAACTGGCGTTACACCTGATATAGTTGACGCAATTTTAAACCTCCTATTTTTAATACAATAATATATTGATATAAAATTATATTTATGCTATTTAATAGGTAATTTGTCTTAGTGTTAACTATAGTTCTGCTAAGTATTGTCTTTTCCAACGCATTACTGCGGATGAACATGCTCCAGATAATTTCATGACTTCTTTATTACTGTAACCGCTATTTATCATTAACTTTGCATATTCAAGTTTCTGTAATGTTGTGAATGTTTGTTTTGTCTTTTTCATCTATTATGTACAATTAAATTTGTTAGTTATATTAACCTGTAACGGATATATATATCTACAATTTTATTAGATCATTACAGAATGCTTGGGTAGAATACACTGGAAACCCTAGTCAATGTTCTTAAGATAAATCACTCATTCATAAATAGCTGCAGTCAAAATACTGCAGCTATTTTCATTAAATACATCTCATCCATACCAAAATAAAAATGGCTCACAAATCCGCAAAGATTCTTGAGCCATTACAATGATTATAATAAAATCCAGTACATAAATTTAGTACCAATTAGTTGGAATAGTTGCAACAAAACCATTCAAGGTGTTCGAACCAGCTGTTTCATAGACCCCAAATAAATAATTTTGATAAACCGTATCTGCAGTAGATGTAGTTGAGTTTGGATACCATGCACCAACCCATGTTGCAGTAGGATTAAAGCTATTTGATGACGTACGGGTAATATTCGCAAATCCAATGCCAATTGTACCATCAGAAGAAAGTCCAGTTCCAGCTAAATTATAACCACCATTTCCATCAGTTGTAATACCTTCAAAGTGAGTAATTATGCTCGCCGTGTCATTATAATTATACGATTGCCAATTTGTGAACTGTTGTGTAACTGAGTCATAATCAACTACATATCCATGTGTTCCCTTGCAAGTATAAGTCGCAGTCGAAGTACAACCACCGTTAGACTCACCGCTATAACCACCAGTAAGCGTATAACTCGTGCCACCATTATGCCAAATTCCATAAACAGTCGTATAGGCATAAGCTGGATTAGTCCGCGCGTTGGTCGATGCTGCAGGAGAATTAAATGTAAACGTCACAAATGACTTTGAAATTTGATCGTAAATAAATGGATTACCTTTTGTCGCGGCAGTCTCATAATTACCCACGACTAAATCCCCCATAATACTATGTGGAATGGTATTACTAATTGAATTACCACTTAAATCAAAGCTAGATGGAACCACAAGACTAGTCCAATTATTTACATTAGCAGCACCATTTACCGTAACTGGACCAGTATAAATAAAACCATAATTACGACTCTCTCCATATTGAGCAATCGTATAAGAACCTGTCAATCCTACATTACCATTTGGCAAACTTTCAGCGCTATACACATTTGTCCCGGTAGTGGCCTGATTTCCGCTACCGCCTGGATAGTTAAAGACATAATACGTTCCAGTAGTGTTATTACTTGCAGGACCGACATACAGTGTTCCGTTATTTACTGTAGCACCAAGTGGTGCAAAACTTCCAGTAATATATACATTACCACTACCATCATTTACCGCACGAATTCCTGTTAAACCAGTGTGACCATCGCAGCTCCCACCACCTTGACACAATGCTCCATGATAGTTCATGGTTGTATATTGAATAGATTCAGATGAGCCACTACCCGCATTATTACAAGAAATTAATGCAACAGATAACGCAACCAGCAATGCAGGAAGATGAAATTTATTCATAGCAGATTTCCTTAATTTAAAAACAAAATATTTTACACGTCAAAAATAATTTTAATTCAACAATTGATTATAGCAAACTGAATTGGCAAAAAATCATCCAAAAAGGATAATTCATGTCATGATATTTCAAACTAATAGAATTATACACCAAAAACACCCCAATATACCCACCTGTAACAAGCTGATTAAATTAAATAATTTAAAATCATCAAATTAATCAACCATAGAATTAACAATCTTGCATAACTAGGACGAAAGGCAACAAGAAATCCCCAGAAAATTGGCTAATTTCATAATTCACTAAATTCTAATTAGAATTAAACAAGCATGATTACAAAAAACCACCAAAAATGAATAATCACATTGGTGGTTCCAAATCATGACAACATATCGATACAACCGATGAAGACGATATAACCGCCTTCAATTATTGACTCGTTTAAATTCGCTTTGAATTGAAAGCTAAAACTTCATCAAAAGTATACTCCTTAAGAATCTTACCGTTATGATACAAAGTTTCCATCAAATCATGAACTCCAGATTCAGCAGGAGCTTCAATTCGATCGGAGAAAATATGTCCGCCAGCATCAATATAAGTTGTAACATGTCCTTTTAATGATTGTTTTTTAAGATCGCTAATCGGACGTTTAAGCAAATCCTGCCATTCTTTACCATCAAATAAAGCTGTTGCTTTCATCGAGAAAGAAAATTCATCACGCCCAGCATCATGAGTCAAACCACTACCCATACCAAAGACAATATTTTCTAAACTAATGCGTGCTCGATCCAAGCGAGCAACGATATGGCGAATACTGTCATTATTAATTCCATCACCTTGGATTACCCCAATATATGGCGGCAAAACCTTGTAACCAAATTTGTTCACAGTATAACCAAACTGCTCCATCAAAATCTTAATCACTTCAACACACATCGTTAACGGATCGCCTGAATCAGGGCGCACCACAACTTTAGCCCCACGTTCGCCCAAATCAATGATTTCCTGCTTGTATATTCCGCCAATATAATCACGCGTTAAACGATAAATATCATAAGTATCCCCAACGATCGAAACAATTGGAAAACTATCACCACGTGCAACTTTTTTACGTAACAAATCAATCATCATTTCAACTGCTGGTAAATCATCCAAGGTCTCTGAATTTGACCATGTACACATAACACTGTGCTCTGATGCACTCACACTCATGCCATAAGATTTCTGCGTATTGTAATAATGCTTAATGTTGCGATTCGCTTGTGCACAATCAGTACCATTAAATCCAGCCGCCAAATGCGCCATACCCGCCAAAATATCAGATTCATAACTATCTGCACCGCGTGAACCAAAATTATGTAAATGAAAGTTTACCTTACCACGTTCACCACAGTGTTTTTCCATCATATCATCAAGATAAAAATACAAGTCTGCTGCCAACGAAGCCACAGTCGTCATTTTCCAGCACACCCTCTGAAACATAGTTTCAATATACGTCGGTAACCAAGCACACTTAGGATCGGTATTAACTAGTGTCACTGTTGCCACACCAACTGGAATAAACATTCCCTCTGGCACCGCCCGAATTTCCAACGGTAAATAACCATCATAGTTATCTAAAATATATTCCCAACGTTCACGTTCAAAGCTAAAACCCTGCTCGCGTAATTCACGTTCGGCCTCATCCAACATCCACGTCTCTACTCGCTGGCTAAGATACTCTCGAATTACATATTGTGGCCCCATTGATTTAATTACATTGGTGTATCTGTTACCACGGCGTGGCACGATTGTTGAAAAAATATATTGAGTGCTCTCTGGCAACATACTTCCATGATCATTTTTATATGAGTCAATGTCTAAAATGATATTTCGCGCGAGGCTATTATTCATTATAATTTCTTACCTTAAAAATTTGAAATTGGTCATGATCTATCTACACATAATTGGTGTAATTGATTCTAATCATAACTCAAAAAAAGTATTAACTTTGATTTTACCAATGATATTGATAAATCAACCCAGCGACATTGCATAACTCAACAAATTCATATCTAAATACACTGAATTATACAATGTAAAAATTTTACATTACTAATTGACTCTACAACTAAAGAGACAATTAACCTAAAACTACCCAACCAAAATAACGAGGTAATTTATCCAAAAATCTCGATAATTAAGCATAACGCAAACGTAACGCATTAAAAATCACCGTTAATGAAGATAGACTCATTACAACACTAGCAACAATTGGATTTAATTCGATATGCCAAAATGGATATAAAATCCCAGCAGCAACCAACACCGCCAATGAATTATAAATAAACGAACCAAACAAATTTTGTCGCATATTTAGATTGATCTTACGGGCCAAATTTAGCGCGATTGTAACACCACTGAGAGAGTCACGCATTAAAGTAATTGCCGCACTATGCATCGCAATATCCGTACCACCACCAATTGCAACCCCTAAATCAGCTTGAATTAAACTCGGAGCATCGTTAATACCATCACCAACAAAAATCACTTTTTGATTCTCAGATTGCAAACTTTTAATTAGAGCTAATTTATCATCAGGTTTACAATTAGCATAAACCTCATCAATGCCAACTTGAGCAGCAATATTTTCTGCCGAAGCTTGGTTATCCCCAGTTAACATAATAACTCGTAGGCCATTTTGTTTAAATTGCTCAATTGCCGCCGGCGAATCAGGTTTAATACTATCGGCAATATCAATTCGCGCTAAAAGCATTTCACCCTGAGCTAAATAAATCTGGCTATACGAATTTTCAACAAGTAAATCTAAATTAACTCGCGCAGTCTCACATATCCATGTTGCTGAACCAGCACTATAAACTTTGCCATTTATTTCACCGCGTACGCCGCTACCACTAATTGACGCAAAATTATCTACTGGTAAAACTAAACCTAATGCTGCACAATACGTAACCACTGCAGCAGCCAAAGGATGCTCAGAATTTACTTCCAAGGCATGTAAAATTGACAAAACATCTTCACGTAAATAATTATATGCTAATGTTACAGCTATCACCTGCGGCTTACCCAAAGTTATTGTGCCAGTTTTATCCATTACCACCACATTTAACTCTTCAGCCATACTCAAACAACTAGCATCGCGAATTAAAACTCCTTGACTAGCACCACGTCCAACTCCAACCATCAGTGCAACAGGAATTGCCAAACCAACTGAACATGGACAAGCAATTAGCAGCACAGTCATAAATACTGCAATTGCATGGTAAAATTGATTTTCAGCGGCAAATAAATACCAAACTAAACCACTAATAAATGCAATTACAATTATGCTCGGCACAAAGATTTTTGCAACTTGATCAGCTAACTTGGCCAATTTTGGTTTAGACAACTGTGCCGTTTTCACCAAATTAATGATTCCTGCTAAGAGCGTATTTTCACCAATTTGGGTAATCTCAAAGATAAATGCACCACTAGTATTTATGGATCCACCTATAACCTTAGTGCCAATTTCTTTATGCACAGGCAAAGGTTCACCAGTTAGCATCGACTCATCTAAATATCCAGCACCAAGAGTAATTAATCCATCAGCTGGAATTTGCTCCCCTGGGCGAATTCTAACTAAATCACCTGTACGCAGCAAATTAGTTGCAACAAGCTTCTCCACTCCATCAATCATCAATATAGTTTCTGCAGGAACCAGCTGAGTTAATGATTTAATTGCAGTAGTAGTGGATGTTTTGGCCTTTTCTTCAAGGTAAGCACCAAGATTGATTAACCCAATAATGATCAATGCTGATTCAAAATAAACGTGCTCCATTATCGCCATTTTACTAAAATGACTCAAAAGCACAATCCCAGTAGAGTAAAACCAAGCTGAACTAACGCCGAGCAAAATTAAACTATGCATATTGAAATTTAACGTAATTAAACCATTCCAACCACTTTTAATAATTTGACCACCAACGCCACAAATAATCAATAAAGAAGCTAGCGCATAAAATAAACCTAAGCCAAATCCAGCGATGGTTTTAAAATCAAACATCAAAGCAGGCAGCATACCTAAGGTCATCAAAAGCATGCCACTAATTAGCGGCATACCAACACTTAGCCATAAATTACTCTGTGATTCAGGAACGAGCTCAAGGCTCGCACCAAAACCAAGCTTGCTAACTTCAGCAATGACCAACTCATCTAGTTTATCCTTGGAGTACTCAACCAATAACGTTTTATCCAGTAAATTTACCTGCGCACTAGTAATACCAGTTATTTGATTCAATTTAGTTTGAATTTTGCCAACACAACCAGCACATTTAACTTTTTGCAGATTGAATTCACTGCTTAGCATTATTTTTTCTCGATCAATTTCAAAGATTGTAAAATCCGTTCAGCAACTTTACGGTCCTTACCTTGATATGGATAAGTATGAATATGAATTGCTGGATTGAAATTTAATTCAATCAACGCATAATTATTTTCAGGATACGGATTTTTAATATTACGAATTATCATATCTACACCACAAATCGCAGCACCAACACTCTCTGCTGCTTTAACCGCAATCCGCTTATAAGCTTTAGGCATAATATCGGTATAATCAATTGAATCACCACCAGTTGAAACATTTGAATTTTCACGCAAAAATACTTTTTGTCCAGCACTTGGCACAGAATCAAAATTTAAACCTTGCTGCCCTAAGAACATTGCCTCTACCACACCCAGCTTAATTTTTTCTAACGGTGTAACATAACCACTACCACGCAATGGATCAAGATTTTTGAGGTCAACTAATTCACGAATACTCATCACCCCATCGCCAAAAACATTTGCTGGTTCACGATTCAGAATCGCAATGGTTTGCCCATCAATCACAAAGAAACGATATTCTTGCCCACGTACAAACTCTTCCACCAAAACTTTTTTATCATGGCTAAATGCCATCTCTAAGCCCTGACGATATTCTTCAAATGAACACTCTGTTTTAAAAATAGTAATTCCCAAACCAAAATTAGTTGAATTTGGCTTAATCACAATCGGCTTACCTTTAAACAAAGGATAATCTACGAGCGCCGCATCTAATGAAGCATAGCTTTCACCGTGAGGTACTACCAAATTATGTCGTGCCATCAAGGTTTTGGTTACAACCTTACTTTCCATTGCCAAAATTGTGACATAATTATCCAATTTAGTTTTGGTTGCCTGTTTAATTATTTGTTTAACTCCAGCTTTCTCTAATTCAATGAAATTATCTTGGCGATCAAGAAAATTAAACTTCACACCATGCTTAATTGCTTCTTTTAACAAAACTTGGGTGGATAATTCCAAATCTTCAAAACCGCTGAATTTATAATAAGTTTTTTGACTTTGCTCTAAATAATCTAAAGCCTTGGCCATAAAAAATTGCTTATAACCATGTTCGGCAATTTCATCGGCAATTTGAGCGGCATAACTTAGAGTATTATCCCGCAATTTATCTTGCATCTTTGCCAAAATCTCTAATTTATCGCTCTCAATACCTAAGCCACTTAAAGCCTCGCTGATTTGCCCCAGAAGCTCAATTCCCCATTCACGCAAACTACGCTCTTCCGTTGCAGAATAATGTAAGCGAATATCTTGTGTGCGATCGGCATCAGCTGCCAAAATTTGATTCAAATTCGCAAAGCGATATTCTTCATCACTCAACCAGAACTCTGGAGCCACCAAAGAATAAACTAATAATAAATGAATAAAATCCAAAGACTCTTGAGTAATTCCAACTTTAGTTAATGGGTTTAAATCTAGAGTGCGAATTTCAACATAGTTAATTCCGTTTTCATATAGATCTTTTAAAACACCAGCTTTACTACCGCCTTTTAGGCGTAATTGCGAGTAATACTCCTTGGCAGCAATAATTTGCCCGTTATTGATCGCTTCCTTAATATCCGCAATATAGTCATATAATGAATTATAAGAAACATAAAAATGTTCCAAATTACGGTAACCACTAACACCATTTCTAAAGCTTGAGCCTTTAAATAAATAGCTATCACTACCAATTTTTTCTTTATCAGGATTACAACATGAAATATAGGATTCATGTGCCACCGAATTGGCTCCAGTTAGATAAATGACCAACCAACAATATTTCAAATAATAACGTGCAACTTTAAGATAAACTTGATCACGGAATTCACGGAAAGATAAATTATCTGGATTGGCATCATACAGTAAATGCATAAATTTATCACTAAAAGAAAAATTAAAATGCACACCAGATAAAAGTTGTTTACGTGTACCGTATTTGTTTGCCAAATATTCACGATATTCGGTAATCTCAGGATCAGTAAATTGCGCGGCTTTAATTAAATGATCATCACTCGGTAGCGCTGGTGGCAAAGAATACGGCCACAAAACTTCGTTATTCAGTTCCAAAGAAACAATATCATGTAATGCACCAACAAAATTTAGTGCTTCTTTGGTGGTGTCAAAAATTGGCGTCACCATCTCAACTTGCGATTCAGCAAAATCGGTAGTAATATAAGGATGTTTGGCTTTATCACCAAAAGTTTCTGGATGCGGAGTTAAAGCAATATTTCCCGCCAAGTCAGTACGTACATTTTCTTTTTCTAAACCAAAATTACCACTTAATAATAAACTACCTAAATTCTGTTGTTTAATTAAATCATAAAAATTCACGTGTGATCTCCTAGTGAGTTAGCACTATAGCGGTGGTTAAATTAAATAAGCTCCGATGCCAAATATTGATCATCGAAGTTATTTAATAAAGAAATTAATATTTTAAATTACTTACGCGGTGTCACATCCAAATAAGTCATCATTCCAGCTCCCATATGATAAAGCATATGACAATGCAGCATCCATTTACCAGGATTACTCGCAATAAATTCAACTGTTACTTTGCTATTTGGCAACACAAGTATTGTATCACGCATTGCTCCATTAATGCGCTTACCGTTAATACTAATTACTTTAAATTGATAACCATGCAAATGCAGTGGATGCGCCATCATACTTTGATTACTAAACGTCATAATTACTCGCTGACCTTGCACCGCTTGGAGTGGCGTAATATTTGGCCAAGTTTGATCATTAATTTTCCAAACATAGTTCTGCATATCCCCAGTTAATTTAAGCTCTAAATTTACCGTATTTTTAATTGATGGCACTTGAGATGAACTATGCAGTTTTAATTCCTCAGCATAATCCAAAGCTGGTGCAGCTGTGGCTGCTTGTGATTCAATCGAGATTAATTTAGGCCTTGCTAAAGTAGTTAACAATAAACCAGTTTGGGATTTTAATCCTTCTACTTGACCCAAAATTGGAAAGGTTCCACCTGTTCTAGGAATCGTAAGCACGATATCGGCACGTTGCCCAATCGCTAATTCAAAATGTGATCCGATTAGTGGTGTAATTGGCTGTCCATCCACAGCAACTAATTTACCACTTAATTTACCCAAATTGATCCAGAAGTTACTTCCCGAGGCACCGTTAATAAAGCGCAAACGGACAGTTTTACCAGCCATAACTTGCGTTATTTGTGGTCGATCTGGACTACGGTAATTAGTTAAATAAGCATCATAATCTACGTCGTTTAGATCCATATCTGCCATAGCGTGCATGCTACCTGATTCAGGCTCGTCATCCATTTGCATACCATCCATATCATGAGCACTCATGCCTGCCATTTGATGATCCATCATCGCCATTTTTGGCACACTTGAGGGAATAATTACGGGTGCCATATCCATCATGTGCGACATTGAACCCGACTCAGGACTTAATCCATGCATAATTTCTTCTGGAGACTTGAATGAAAAATCTTGAAACATTACTACGATTTGCTGTTGCTGCAAATCAGCTTTATCCAGCACAACTAATGGTGCTTCGACCCCAATTTGCTCTTGCATGCCCTGATGCGAATGCATCCAATAAGTCCCAGCTTGCTGTAATTTAAATTTGTAATGTTGCTGCTGACCAGGTGCGATTGGCAACGCTTGGGTTAAACCTGCTACTCCATCAAGATGATTGGGCATAATCAAACCATGCCAGTGAATTACAGTTGATTCAGCCAAGTCATTTTTAACAATTACATCAAAATCACCACCAGCAGTTGGATAGTAACCCCATGTTCCATCTGGCTGCACGATAGTCGCAAATGGCACCGATTTACCATTTACTTGAATGGTTTGTGATTTAATTTCTAAAATAGTTGGTGAAGCAGCGCAAGCCCCAATAATTGCCATCAATATTACTAGTGATCTTAATTTCAACATTAAACTCGCTCCTTCAGAACCAAATTATCATTTATCAAAGCATTTCCAACTAAATACTGCTCTCGGCTAATAGTATACAATCTATATGGATTTAATTCAGATGACCTGTGAGGGTGAATAAAATTATTTTCTAAACATGTAACCATGCCCAATTTATTGAGCGCTCGAATTGATCGAGAATTATGTTCAGAAACAATGGCAACTACTTCATCGAACTTAAGTTGTGAAAAAGCCACCTGAAATATTTTTTGGGCAATTTCACCAGCATAGCCATTACCCCAGTAACTGGCAAAAATTCTCCAACCAAACTCAATTTTATTTACTAAATGTGGAATTCCTTCAAGATACCTAAATGCTACGGTACCAATAAAGCTATTGGAATGCTTCTCTATACAGGCCATAGATCCAAATCCATGCTTAATGACATGTTCCTGACAATGGTTGATTAACTGCCTCGTATCTTCAATATTATTCTGAGACTTATATAAATATTCCATCACATTATCGCTATTTCCCAACAAATGTAAATCTTGAAGATCATTAGTATCCAATGACCTGATTACTAATCTACAGGTTTCGTATTCTTGTATAGTCATATAAAATTATACCTACTAAAAATTACGCGAATAAAGAGAATAACAAATATAACACACTGCAATGAATTACAATAACCATAAGGAAGCGACTAATATAAACGCAAAAAACCTAGTACATATTTAGAAAAACACTATTGATGAAATTAAGTTTTATAGTTTATCTATTTTTGCATTATCAATCATTATTCTACTATACGATTTACTCATGCAATAATAAATGAAATCAATAAATGATTGCTCTAGAACAGTAGGATTCTTTTTACTTACCAAATAAAAATCAAGTTTAAATGTTTGCCACTCGGGTAATACAGGCAAAATAGTTCCTTCTGCCAAATCTTTCGCACACAAACTATCCCAACTCCAGAAAATATAGTCTGACTCAAGTCCAATCTTTCTAATATGTAATGGGTTATTAATCTTCAAAGGCACATTTGTCAAATCCAGTGTATATTCACGATTAGTTTTAGTATTTTTCAAAAGCACATAATCAACTGATTGTTTATTGTCTAAATCGACACCACCTAATACCCTATGATTTGATAAATCTTCTGGATCTGATGGCATACCATATTTCATAACATACTGTGTGCGACAATATAATTTAAAGTACTCCGATCTAAGAAATCTATTCTCTAAATTTCTACCTTCCAAACACCTTGCAGACAATACTAAACTTGTATTCTCTGATGGCCACTTAGTAATATTCACAGTAAAGTTTACCTGTAACTTAACATTTGGGTTTGCGACCATAAATTCATCCAACATTGGCGCAATTAGCTCATAAGAGATCGCGGCACCCAAAGCAATATTCAGAACACCAGACTGATTACTATTTTGCTCTTTATGATACGAACTAACAATTACTTCAGCCAAATTAGGTAGATGTCTGAAACGTTTATACATATCCTCACCAAACTCTGTTATTTTGAAACTTTTAGACGTTCTAATGATTAATTGCTTCTTAAGTCGGAACTCAAGCTCAATAATTCTCCTACTCAGAGTTGATGGCTGGATCATGAGTATTTCAGCACATTTTTTAAAACTTTTTATTTCATATAAACGAATAAATAGTGTCATCTCATCTAACATTTGCTTACACCATATCCTTAAATAACTTCAACTTTGTAAGTCAACATTATACATTAATAACAACGCTACAAATCAAGAACTCAACCCGAAACAATAAACCATATCAGAGTACTATTTATATCATAGTTAATTGCAAAAATCGACTATGATTGTATCAAGAATTGCAGATAGCTTAAAGCTTCTATCTTGATATAATTCAACATCTATATAGTTAAAATTAATTTATATAAAAAGACTACAAATTAAAGAGAAAAAGGAAAAACAAATGAAAGCAATAAAATCTATCTTAGTGGCGGCTATTCCAGCCACGATTATAATCGGGTGTGGTGGTGGTAGCAGTAATAACACACCACAAACCAACACACTCCCAGCAGGTTATACCTGCACTAAGAATAACATCTGCGGTCCAATTGGGATAGTAAATGCAGAGTTAGTGACTGACAGAATCAAACAAAAATCACGTCCAAACCCTAATAAGCAACTAAATACGGCTGATACTGATGTTGGTCTAGGTGCTTTAGGTATAGTTAGTTTCTTATTTCCAGAATTTGCTCCTGTTGTAGCCGTAGCATCTATTACAAGTAATTTCTATAACGGTTTTGACGGTAACCTTGTACAAACCACGGCTAATTTAGCAGAGAGCATCAATCAACTAAATACACAATTAAGTACACTACAAAGCCAAGTATTTAATAATCAAAACATTTTCTATAATTATGTCACGGCAAATGAAAGTATTGAAGCACAGCAAGCTTACAATACCGTTCAAAATGACATTAATAATATTGCCGGTAATATGAATAATACAGTAACAATGAATTACAAATATTATACTAACTCCAATTGGCTCACAGGACAAAATGACACCCCTAATAATAACTACCCAAATGCAGCTAGTATCGCTGCATCATACCCTGCAATGAATCTATTAAATAGCTATACAACCTCAGAAATATTTGGACCAGCTCTTGATAATTTATCTAATTCAGTTACATGCAGTAATAGCGGTGTAGTCACTATTTACCCTTATAATTCAGCGGCAGCTGGTAGTTGCGGCAACGTAAATGATACTAGTGATATAATAATTTTGTATAACTACCTACAACAGCAATTAAAAGTACAGCTATCTCAAATAACCTTGGGAACAGCTCCTAACAATAGCTCTCTCGAAGCAAAGTCACTCTTTAATCAATATAATAATAGTATCGCAACCATATTCGAAAATTCATTAGTTTCCCTACAAACTGCGTATAACATTGAGGCAAATAATAATCTATTAAATTATCTTGCAGTCACAACTGGCAACGCCAATAATCAAATACTACCATATAATGCTATAGGCAGTATTATAGAGTCATCTAATGGAAGCTATACATGCTCTGGTGGATGTACTTCATTTTATATAACAACAGCGAATCCAAGCACAGAGTCAAGTAACTACCAAATGGCTTATGAGTCTACAGCAAATAACTTAACACAAGTTTATGTTAATCGTCTAAATCAACTAGTGCTTTCTACAGTACCTTATATTGTCTCAGATCACTTAAAACCGCAACAACTCATTTTAAATTCTGAACTACTACCTGATTCACAAATGCTAAGTGACTTCACTACAAATCCAGCGACCATATCAGCGTTTGGTCAAACCTACAGCGTGAAATCACCTCAAGAATTATATGAGTCCACGCAGCAAGCAATAGCTTATACAACATTAAATAACAAGCTACTTTTACCAGTTCCAGATGGCAACTGGGATCAGCTAGCAGGTGGTAGCTTCTTCTATCAATTTTCAGGTCTATCTGATTATATTGGTTGTGCAAACATGAATAATTGTCAATCTTTCTTTCCAGACAGTTCAACTGCACAGTATAATGGTCAATACTTTTCTGCTTATAATGTAGCTTCTGATTATAATGTATCTCAATCATACCCAATACAGGGCATGTTACTAGCTTATCCAACGAACATCTTAAATTGTAATAATCCTACAACAGAAAGCTTTACGATGATACAGATGGCGTCGCAGTTCCCTGAAGTTGCTGTTGCTTGTAATGATTCTTTAAGTAATGAAAATACGTACATAATGGATGCTGGAAACTTTGATACAAGCTTTTATATTAATACTCCACCGCTATTAGTGAATAATAATAATACTCAATTTCAAAATTCATGTGCAAACACCACTTCAACACCTAACTCAGTCTATCTATCCAGTACTGGTATTGATACTACAAGCACTGAAAATCATGCTGGTATTATAAACAACATAGGTATAATGTTTCCGGAGACTCAGGGATTAGGAAACGCATATATAATGGTAAACATGTCATCAACAATCCAGTCAATGAGTGGTAAAGGTACCGTAGCATTTAACATGAGTGCAAATGGAATTACAGTAGAACCTGAGGGAACGGCGCTGGGAACAGGGCTGTTTTGTTATTCAACAGTGCGCACCGTTGCTCCTGGAATTGCTGGAGTTGCAATTTGTACAAATTACAACTCAGGTAACTCTTACACACTACAGCTAAATATTGGCAATTGGACTGTGTCCTGGACTCCATATACCATATAATGTAATAAACTAATCGTTATAAATAGGAGTAGGTATTAAAATGAATTAATGCCTACTCTTAAACAAAAATTAGTTTTCTAACATATATGATTTGATGTTACAAAACAATTCTAATCCATTTAATAAAACCAACTATAAAACACTAAGAAATATTACTTATTAATCAAAGCTTTCAATAAAGAAAATTTATTGGATAATTCAGTTTTATCGGTAATCTTCTCAAACCGTCGTGCAGCTTCATCAAGTACATTTTTCGTGCCTAACTCCGCCAAAAAGCGTGAACGTTCACGGGCTTCTAAAGTACCGGCTTTACGGCGTTGCTCACAATAACTAATCGTCAGTTCATATTGTGCACGAGTAATTCCAACATACATTAAGCGCCGTTCTTCTTCGATTGAGCCATTAGCGATTGACTCTTGATACGGAAAAATAAACTAATAAATAAAATAATAACAAATGAATAAAATCTAAAGACTCTTGAGTAATCCCAACTTTAGTTAATTGATTCAGACCTAGTGTACGAATCTCAACATAATTAATTCCATTTTGATAGAGATCTCTAAATATGCCCGCCTTACCACCTCCTTTAAGGTGAAGCTGTGAATAATATTCTTTAGCCGCAATAATTTGCACACCATCAATGGCTTCTTTAATATCGGAATTAATTACAAAATAATTCTTAACCTTAAAAAATAAACTATTAATTTCTAATTAATAAACATCGCTTATTTAAGCTAACAATCAAAAATAATTCTATTAAAAGGTGGTGATTTACCCCATATGAGAACACAACGCAACTGATTAACAAAACTTGCAAATGAGAACAACTCTCATCTATAATGCAGTATGTATACTTTTGTCTAATAAAAAACTGTCTAATCAAGTCTCTATAATAACAGAAACTAAGTGTAAAATATTGCTATAATGCAGAGCTGAAGCTAATAAAATAGAATGGCTTAACGAAAAATTACACAGCTAAAAATAAAAAACTATTTCCATCAATTAGCGGAATTATCTACGTTACCAACGTTACAATGAAAGACATTACTTATGATGAATAATTTATCTCTTGATGATTTTTACCATGAAATGACTAAGAAAAATATTGGAGTTTATACCGAAGAAGAACAAGCAAAACTGCGCAACAGTAAAGTAATTATTTTTGGTTTAGGTGGCGTTGGCGGTATGGAGTCAATCCTCTGCGCGCGTAGCGGAATTGGGCACATTAGTGGCGTAGATCCAGATACATTTGAATTATCAAATACCAATCGTCAAATGTTAGCCACGACTTCAACCATGAACGAATATAAAAGCGTTGCTACAGAACAACATTTAAAAGACATCAACCCGTACTTAAGCACCAATTTTCATAGCGTAAGAGTTACCGAGGAAAATGTCTTCGAATTAATGCAAGGTCATGACTTAGTTCTAGAAGCATTAGATGATATGCCCTCGCGAATCGTCGTACATCGTGCAGCTAAAAAACTTGGCATTCCAAGCATTTCAATGTCAGGAAGTCCACCACACCGTGGTTTTGTATCTGCATTCTTCCCTGATGGAATCTCTTATGAAGAAGCGTTAAATATCCAAACCCAAGGTAAATCTATTTCAGATCCAGCGGTAAGTGAATTTGTCCAAGATATTAAAAGAAAAAGAGCACAGTTTTCAGTAACTAAAGGCGCCCCGCAGTCTTGGGCAGATGATTTCTGTAGCGGTAAAGCTGGCTGGATTATTACTCCGATCCGCGCGACTTTGATTGCAGCATTTAGCTGTCATGAAGCAGTGCAAATTTTAATTGGTCAAAAACCACTAGCAGCCGCACCAAAAGGAATTTATATCGATATGGATAATTTAACTAATCCAGTATCTGTAATCAATCCAGAATGTGGACACTGGGAAGCTTACCAAATTTAATTTTAAGGAAAATAAGTTGACGAATAATAACTTAGTAAATGAAATTTATGCTCGTAATTACGGTGTAATCACACATGATGAGCAAGCAAAGTTAACCAATGCCAAAGTGACCGTAATCGGTGCTGGCGGAGTTGGTGGAATCACTCTCATTAGTTTGGCGCGTATGGGAGTTGGGAATATCACTGTAGTTGATATGGATGAATTTGATTATAGCAATATTAACCGCCAAATGTTATCTGGTATTTCAAGAGTTGGCAAAAGCAAAGCAGAATGTGCCAGAGAAACTCTTTTAGATATTAATCCAGCGATTAATGTAACTATCCGTAAAGAAAAACTAGTTGAAGCCAATGCCAAAGAAATTATTAACGGTTCAGATGTCGTTATTGATGCCACAGATAACTTAATTTCAAGAGTTATAATTCATCGTGCTGCCCAAAAATTAAATATTCATTCGGTATGGATTGCCGTTACTCCACCATTTAGAGGCGGTGTAATGACATTCTCAGGTACAACACCTGCGTATGAATTAGTATTAAGTCATCCATCTTATGGTAAAGAATTAACACCAGAAGTAATCAAAGATGTCGGCAAAATTAAAGATGAACGTGCTAAGGTCTCTGTAGAACATGGCGCACTTGCTGATTGGGCAGATGATTATTTAAATAACGATGCACCGTGGGCGGTTATTTGTCCAGTGGCAAATATAGTTGGAATTTCGGCTAGTTTCGAAGCCTTTAAGATTATCTTAAAGCGAGATAATCTACAACCGACCTATGCACCAAACTTAATTAAAATCAATTTGGCAGATACTAATATGGTGCAAGTAGTAACACCTAAAAATGGAAGCTGGAATAATGCGGAACTATAAATTACTTTCTACTCTATTAGTGCTGTTACTTTCAAAAGCTTACGCGGAGACAGTAGTTTCCCATGAATATTATTTGCCGTATAATGGTCAACAACAATTACACCTCAAAGAGAAAAAACTTGCAACTGGTAGTAATGGCAAAGTTATCGTATTGGTAAATCCATTAAGCATACCGAGTTTAAGTGCTTTTGATGTACCTGAATATTCACTAATGGATTCATTAGCCGCCAAAGGCTATGATGTATGGGGAATTGATTTCACAGGTGAAGGTAAATCGTCCTACCCAGACTCAATGAAAAAATCCCCTGCGCCAACTGGCGTGTATCCATTAGAAGCTAAAGATGCGATTCCAGAGCTTAAGAGTGGAATTGATTATATTACACAGCGAACACATCAAAAATCAGTTGATGTTTTAGGCTGGTCATGGGGCGCGGTTGTGGGTGCGATGTACGCTATTCAATATCCCAAACAAGTTAATCATTTAGTGTTATACGGAGCAATGTATTCTGCTCAGCTTGCTGAATCAATTCAACCAATTTTCATTAAACCGTTTGAATCAGAATCTGGCGTATTTAATCAAAAACTACCATCATATCAGAATATTCCATGGAAAATAATTGAATCTCACTGGAAAATGATGATTGGCAATAACCCAAGTATTGCGACCGAAAGCGCCATAAACGCAGTTGGCAAGGTGTATGTTGCGGCGGATCCTAAACCATTTATGAATAATTCATTACGCCGCCCAATGGGACCAATGAAAGATTTATTTACAATTTGGAATGGTCAAGCAATTTATAAAATTGATGACTTAACTACACCAACCTTAGTGATTTACGGTGATCAAGATCTTTTTGCCGATCATAATCTATACTCCAAGTTAAATAACGTGAAAACTAAACAAGAAGTAGTTTTACCTGAAGCCACCCATTGGCTAATTTATGAAAAAACCAGAACTAAGTTTGTTGATGACGTTGTGTTATTTTTAAATAAGTAGTAAAGATTAATGAGAAATATAATTATTCTTGATAGCACTCTTCGCGAAGGTGAGCAATCGCGTGGGGTGTGCTTTTCTGTTGCAGAGAAAAGATTTCTAGCCAACCAAATTCGTGATTTTGGGGTAAATTTGATTGAAATTGGTCAACCAGGAATTTCAGAATCTGAAACTAATGCTTGTATTGAAATTTGTGACCACGTTCAAGGTGTTGATTTTTTGGTACATGCACGAGCTAATCGTGAAGATATTTTGGCAGCCAGAAAGACCTCCGCAAAATGGATTGGAGTCTGGTCATCGTATAATGATATTTCCTTGGCAACCAAATTTAATAATAAATCACGAGAATGGGTTAAATCACAAGTCGTTGAATCAATTAAATTAGCTAAAGAACTTGGCTTTATGGTTCGATTCACCATTGAAGATGCCTCACGCACCTCATTAGAATTAATTGAAGAATTAGGAATCAGCGCTGTCGCGGCTGGAGCCGATCGAATTAGTCTTGCCGATACGGTTGGAGTTTGGCACCCACAAGAATGTGGAAAAGTAGTTGAATTTGCGCGAGATAAGTTTCAATGTGAAATTGAAGTTCATCTACATAATGATTTAGGTTTAGCTCAAGCCAACGCTATTGCTGCGATTGATGCAGGAGCAAGCGTAATTGATGCTTCAATTTTGGGAATTGGCGAACGTGCTGGTATTTGTGATTTAGTTACATTAGCTACAATACTAGATAAATTTTATGATTGCAATAATTATAATTTCACCCTTGCGAGCAAATTATCTGCTGCCATCTCAAGAATTGCGTGTTTTGATATCGAAGTCCATCATCCACTCGTGGGACAAAACGTATTTACCCATGTTTCAAAATATCATGCTAAAGCCGCCGGCAATAATCCACAAGCCTATGAAGCAATAAATCCAGATGATTTTGGACGTCCGCGGAGTATTATCGTTAACTCATTGGAACGAAAACCCCAACAACGCTTGAGTGATGAGCTAGTAGTAAAAAAACCTTTTATCAAAGGTGCATCTGAGTTGTTACACCATCGTGATGGAGTTGGTTATCGCTGGGTTTTTATGGACAATCGCATCGATGAGCGCAGTCATGTTTACATAATTGAGCGAATCTTTGACCAAGATTATGCTAACCGATCACAACCACACGTCGACTCTCATGCTCACTCTTGTGATAGTGTGTTTGCGTTTATGGGTAATAATCCAGATGGAACTGGCTTAACTGTTAGTGTAACATTTGGTGAAGGCGAAACACAAACTACTCAGACTTTTACAAGCCCTGCGTCAGTTTACATTCCAGCTCAGGTCTATCATAGTTATACTTACATTGCTGGTACTGGAAGATTTTTAAACTTCGTGCTCTCGCCTAATTACAATCAAAGTATCGTTAATCAATAATTAGGATAAAATATAGCTTAATTAAACTAAAATGTGGGGCATTAATGTGTTAATCAATAAATTGAATAAACCTCTGATTTTAGCATTACTGTCCTTACTACTTATATTCGGCGTATCCGCAATTGATATCTATATCGCTTCATTGCCGCAAATGGTCGTAGAGTTTGATACTCTGCCGACAATAATCAATTTAACTATTTCAGCATATACTTTTGGCATTGCAATTTCAGCTCTTTTCATTGGTGAATTTAGCAATCGATTTGGACGACGCAGAGTCCTCTTAAGTGGGGCTTGCTGTTTTACAATTAGTTCATGTTTAATTACATTTTCACCATCAATTTATCTAATTATCTTCCTGAGATTATTTCAGGCAATCGGTTGCGCAAGTTTTATCATTATTCCTCGGCTAATTATTCGCGATACTATGGATGAAAAAGAACAAATCAATGCAACTGGGATTTTATTACTGGGAATGATTATCGCACCTGCAATTTCACCAGTCTTTGGCGCTTATATTAGTAAGTATTTTGGCTGGCGCTATTGCTTTGGAATTCTTGGTATAATTAGTCTAATGATGACATATCTTATTTACAAAATCTTACCAGAAACTCACCTATCGCCACTCAAGAAACTTGCTACCGCAAGATATTATTTGACCACTTATAAACAATTAATTTCAAATTCTTCATTTCTTGCATTAACCACGATTTATGCAACTACCGTTGGCGCATACTTTGGCTTTATTGGCATTTCGAGCTATTTATATATTGACTCTTGGCATTTAATGCCAACTCAATATGCCTATGTCTACGTATTTATGGCAGTCGCCTATTTTGTGGGTAATTTCATTATGCGACACTTAAATCGAAATGGTTTTTCGCCAGCTAGAATTATTGGCGTAGGAGTATATTCGGCATTTGCAGGTATGATCTTAATTGCGATAGCCAGCTTATATTTAGAAAACTATCTTTTAATTTTAATAGTTACAATTGGCGTAATTTTTCTACGCACATCCAACGCAATAATAATTGCTCCAACTCAAATTAGAGTAATGAATAATTTTGCGCCACATAGTGCACAAGCATTAGGTCTAAATATGTGCTTAGGATTTATCAGCAATAGCTTTGCAACCTATATCGTCACAGTACTAAAATTCAGCCCACTGATAAATTTAATGATAATTTCTATTCTACCAATATTTATTAGCGCCGTAGTTTATGCTAAATTTAAGAATAAAATCTGACGGTTTACTTAACGTTATTTATTCAATTACCAACTATGAGTACCTCTGGAATAATTATTGATTGCAAATATACTTAAACAAATAACAAAATCTATAAATTGCAATGAATAAAAATATAGAACATATTTAATAGCTATTTATTTATCAACGCTTTTAATAAAGAAAATTTATTTGATAATTCAGTCTTATCGGTAATTTTTTCGAAACGTCGTGCCGCCTCATCTAAAACATTCTTAGTACCTAATTCAGCCAAGAAACGTGAACGTTCCCGGGTTTCCAAAGTCCCAGCTTTACGCCGTTGTTCACAATAACTAATCGTCAGTTCATATTGCGCACGAGTAATTCCAACATACATTAACCGCCGTTCTTCTTCAATCGAACCATTGGCAATGGATTCTTGATGCGGCAAAATTCCTTCTTCGCAACTAATCATAAATACATATGGATATTCCAAACCCTTTGCCGCATGTAGAGTACTTAATTTCACCGAATCAATTTCTTCTTCGCTTTGCCCTTCCAATAGTGTGATCAAAGCAACTGTCTGAGTTAATTCTGGTAGCGTTTTATTATCATTCTCACCTTTTTTTGACATCCATTCAATAAAGTTTAGCACATTGCCATAACGCTTCTCAGCAGCCTTAATTTCTTCACTATCATAAAGATATTCTTCATATTTAATTGCCTGTAAAATCTCAGTTAATAATTCTCCAGCTGGTTCAAATTTCTGACGCGCTTGAATATCATTAATAAAGCGTCCAAAATCAAGGGCATTTTCGAGCTGAGCAGGATTACAAACTGCGGCAAACCCCTCTTCAAACAAAGCTTCAAATAAAGAAATTTCGCGCCGTGCAGCATAAGTAGATAATTTATCTAAAGTGGTTTCACCAATGCCACGTTTTGGAGTGGTAATTGCACGGATAAAAGCGCTGTCATCATCTTCGTTAATTGTTAGGCGCAAATACGCCATAATATCTTTGATTTCGGCTTTATCAAAAAATGATTTACCACCCGAAATGGTATAAGGAATTTTATAATTGCGAAAAGCCTGCTCCAGAACCCGAGCTTGAAAATTACTACGATACAATACCGCATAATCCGAAAATTTCGTGCCAGCATTTAGTTGATGCAACATTATTTTACGCACCACCAAATCAGCCTCGGCCTCATCATTTGGGCAACTAATTAAACGAATCGGTTCGCCAGTGCCAAAATCACTCCAGAGTTTTTTCTCAAATAATTTCGGATTATTTTGAATTACCTGATTAGCCGCACCCAAAATAGTTGTCGTGGAACGATAATTTTGCTCAAGTTTGATAATATTTAGATTAGTATAATCTTGATTCAATAAGCGTAAATTTTCACTATCCGCACCACGCCACGCATAAATTGATTGATCATCATCACCCACCGCGGTAAATTGTCCTTGACTACCAGCTAACATTTTTATCAATTGATACTGGCAAACATTGGTATCTTGATATTCATCAACTAATAAATAGCGAATTTTTAGCTGCCATTTATGCAGCACCGCCAAATCAGCTTTAAATAATTCTACAGGTAATTTAATCAAGTCATCAAAATCAATCGCCTGATAAGTTTTCAAAGTATCTTGGTATTGTAAATAGACTCGTGCAGCAAAATGATCAAATTCTTCTTTCGCTTGCGATTGGACTAATTCAGGACTGGTAAAACTATTTTTCCATAATGAAATCTGACTTTGCATACTACGAATCAAGGCTTTATCCGTAGTTTGCATAATATCTGAAATAATTTTGCCGCTATCATAGCTATCAAGCACTGAAAAGGTTGGTTTATAACCAAGGTTTTTGGCCTCTTCACGCATGATTTTTAAACCCAAAGCATGAAAAGTGCAAATCGTCAAACCGCGCGTATTTAGACCGCTCACCAATTTGCTCGCACGCTCCTGCATTTCTTTGGCGGCTTTATTGGTGAAGGTAATCGCGGTAATGTGTTTGGCCTGAATGCCAATTGATTTGATCAAATAAGCAATCTTGTGCGTAATCACACGAGTTTTACCACTACCTGCACCTGCCAAAACCAAAAGTGGCCCTTCGGTATATTTCACTGCATCACGTTGTTGGGTGTTTAATTTATTAAGTAATTCTTGCATCTGTGTTAAAATTTTGCCTTATGTAAAACAGTATTGTAACTGATTTATACCCTCGTCTAACCGCTAGTTTCACAGAACAAGAGTTATCTATGGCACGTTACGCAATTGGTGATATTCAAGGTTGTTATAAACAATTTATGCAACTTCTTAACGTAATTGATTTTAATCCTAGCAAAGATGTTTTATATCTAGTGGGGGATTTAGTCAATCGTGGACCACAATCATTAGAGGTTTTAAAATGGGTATATAAAAACCAAGATAGCGTGATTAATGTTCTGGGGAACCATGATATTTATTTACTCGCACGTTTCAACCATTTGGTCAAAGTCAACCATGACGACACGCTTGAAACTGTTATGCGCGATAAAAACATTTCACAATATATTGACTGGCTACGCTCTTGTCCATTAGTTTTTCATGATAATCAATATATTTTGGTGCACGCAGGAATTTATCCGCAAATGAATTTTAATGAATTGCTACAAATTAATCATTCGGTCAGCAATCATCTGATGTCCAAAGATTATCCGCAGTTTATCGAAAGCATCTTTGGCAACAAACCAAATTATTGGTCACAAGAACATGACAGCAACAAAAAAATGAAATTTGTAGTGAATTCGAGCACACGGATGCGCTTTATCGATCGTGTTGATTACAGTTTAGATTTTAAATACAAAGGCGAGATTGACAAAATCCCTGAGAATTTATTGCCCTGGTTTCATGCTACTTTCGATCCCAGCATCAATAAGAAAATTGTCTTTGGTCATTGGGCAGCCTTAGGGTTCTTTCATGATAAACATTATATCGCACTTGATACTGGTTGCGTATGGGGGCGTAAATTAACCGCAATTAATCTTGAAAATGATCAAATCTTTCAGGTCGCGTATAGTGCCGACTAAACCATTATTGAAAAATTATCCACAACATGCTGAATTCGAGGAGCTTCTGAACTCCTGCGGCTCGATGACACAACAGTTGGAAAATTTAGGGCAACAACTTACAGTAAAACTAATTCATGAAGGAATCGAGGGTGAATATTTTTGCCGCTACAGTTTGTTACATCTCAATCAGCGTGCAGTGGTAATTGCTTGTAGTAAATCTCATTTAACTGCGAAATTTTTTTGTCAACTCCTTAAAAATGCCAATATTACCCCAATTGGGAAATTTCTATTTGCGACAGGTTCACAGGTTCAGCGCAACGACGAAATGAATATTGAATTAGTTAACTCAAGCCAAATTAATGAATCTCAACTACAACAATATCTCAAGCAAAACTACCGATTTAGCCAAGAGTTTTGGCAACGCACCTCACAATTTAGCTATGGCACCGAAAGCTTAAATTTAATTGAAATTATTTTACCTGAGTTTGAAGAATTTTTTAAATCAACAAACTCAAATACCTAAAGAATCAACCTTAAATTGGATTATACAGTTCAAGAAACTCAGCATCAAACCCTTGCTCGTTCAAATATTCAGTCAAGGCAATAATTCCATAACGCTCGGTAACGTAATGTCCACCAGCTACATAAGCAACGCCACTTTCATCCGAAACTGACATCGTATATTCACTAACTTCGCCGCTAATATAACAATCAACGCCCAATTTAATCGCATCATGCAGCATGCCTTGCGCACCACCAGTACACCAAGCAATCGTCGTAATCAACTTTTCTTTATCACCAAAAAATACTGGTTTATGTCCAGTGCATTCTTGATAATGTTCAATAAACTCGCCTAAAACCATTGGTGTTTCTAATTTACCATACCATAAAAACTCTTGATCCTTGCTTTGCCCCTCAACTTCAATTTGCAAAACTTCAGCTAATTGTTTATTATTACCTAAACGCGGATGGTTATCTAAGGGCAAATGATAGCCAAAATAATTAAGATCATGTTTAATTACGCTCGCAATCCGTTTGTAATTAAAACCAGTTAAAATATTACTACTGTCATTCCAAATAATTCCATGATGCGTAATAATTGCATCAGCATCAATTTCAGCGGCGTAATCAATTAATGCCTGACAAGCTGAAACGCTAGTAACAATTTTATTAATCTCTGGCTTGCCCTCAATTTGTAAACCATTATGACAATGATCTTTGAATTTCTTGGGCTCTAATAATTCATCGAGTAACTTAACAAACTTTTCGCGTTGCATAATCTAATTCCAATTTAAAATTAATCATGAGTTCAGAATAGGAAAAATCCCACCGAAGTGGGACTTTTAGAAAAACTAAGATTTATAGTTGTTCTGCGTGATTAGCTAAGTAATCAGCAACTCCAGCCGTAGAAGCTTTCATTCCTGCTTTACCTTTGTTCCAACCAGCTGGACAAACTTCACCGTGCTCTTCAGTAAATTGTAATGCATCAACCATGCGGATCATTTCATCAACATTACGACCTAATGGTAAATCATTAACTACCATATGACGCACAACGCCTTTTTGATCAATTAAGAATGAACCACGGTAAGCAACGCCACCAGCAGCTTCAACACCAAAGCTTTGGCAAATTTCGTGTTTAATATCCGCAACCATAGTGTAACCAACTGGACCAATTCCACCTTGATTTACAGGTGTATTGCGCCATGCAGCATGAGTAAAGTGTGAATCGATCGATACACCAATTACTTCAACGTTTTTAGCTTTGAATTCTTCCAAACGGTGATCAAACGCGATCAACTCAGATGGGCACACAAAAGTGAAATCTAAAGGATAGAAAAACACAACTGCGTATTTACCTTTAGTAGCCTCTTTGAAATTGAAACTATCAACAATTTCACCAGTACCTAATACTGCAGCAGCAGTAAAATCAGGCGCTTCTTGTCCAACTAGCACTTGTGGGTAAAAATAATTTGTATCGCAACAGCTCATATGAACACTCCTAAAATAATATACTAAATAACTCTGGCATTATTTTAACACTAACCCGTCGAGATTACAATCAAATTGGCAATTAAACCCATGACAACACTACAAAAATCTAAAGCCGCTAAATAACCATATTTATTTTATGGTATAATCTAACTTAGTTTTTTAGGGGGTTCATCCTTAGTCAACTTAACGACAAGAAATATAATTTTATTTTAAAGGTGACTTATGACTACCACTACTTTAACTCACAGCGAAGCTGAAAATCTCAATAAATTCTGGCGCGCATGTAATTATCTCGCCGCTGGAATGATCTATTTACGCGAAAATGCACTCTTAAAAGAGCCCTTACAAAAAGAACACATCAAAGAACGCTTATTAGGTCACTGGGGTTCTGCACCAGGACAAAGTTTTATTTATACCCATTTAAACCGTGCGATTCTCAAGCATGACCTCGAAATGATTTACATTTCAGGACCTGGTCATGGAGCACCTGGCGTAATTGCGCCAGTCTATCTTGAAGGATCATATACCGAGAAATATCCTGAGATCACTCAGGATCAGGTTGGAATACAGACTTTATTCAGAAAGTTTTCATTCCCTGGTGGCTTAGGTAGTCACTGCACCCCAGAATTACCTGGCTCAATCCACGAAGGCGGCGAACTTGGTTACAGTGTATCACATGCTTACGGTGCGGCCTTTGACAATCCACAACTAATCGTAGCTGCTGTAGTTGGTGATGGCGAAGCGGAAACTGGTCCACTCGCAACAGCTTGGCATAGTAATAAATTCCTCAACCCAATTACTGATGGCGCGGTATTGCCAATCTTACATTTAAATGGTTACAAAATTAATAATCCATCGATTCTTTCCCGTGTCTCACATCAAGAATTAGAATTTCTATTTAAAGGTTATGGTTATACTCCATTTTTTGTGGAAGGATCAGATCCACTAACTATGCACGAAGACATGGCCAAGACTGTTGATAAATGTATAAATATGATCAAGCATATCCAACACGAAGCTCGAGCTAACGGTAATACCGAACGACCACTATGGCCGATGATAATTCTACGTAGCCCCAAAGGCTGGACTGGACCATCTGAATATAACGGTAAACAACTTGAAAATTTCTGGCGTTCACACCAAGTACCAATTACAATTGATGCAAACAATCCACAACAAAGTTTAGATGCCATCGAAGCTTGGTTAAAAAGTTATCGCCATGAAGAATTATTTGATGCCAATGGTAAACTAAATGCTGAACTACAGGCATTAATTCCTACTGGAAAAAAACGCATGAGCGCAAATCCAGTTGTAAATGGCGGCTACGATCAATTTCGCACATTAGATTTACCCGACTATCGTAGATATGCGGTAAAAAATGTTAATTCTGGTGTCACTAAACGTGAAAATACTTATCCATTAGGCGAATTCATACGCGATATTATGAAGCAAAATCCACAGAATTTCCGCCTGTTTAGCCCCGATGAAAATACTTCAAATAAATTACATGCAACCTATGAAGTTAGTGAAAAATGTTTCTGGGGAGATATCCTAGCGATTGACAAGGATGAAACGCATTTATCACGACATGGGCGAGTGATGGAAATGCTCTCAGAACATACTCTTGAGGGCTGGTTGGAAGCTTATACTTTAACTGGGCGGCATGGTCTACTCTCTACTTATGAATCCTTTGCCCACGTCATTGATTCGATGATTAATCAACACTGTAAGTGGTTGGATATGATGAACCGTGAAACATGGCGCCGAAAAATTCCGTCATTGAATCTTTTGATAACTTCAACCGTCTGGCGACAAGATCATAATGGTTTTACTCATCAAGATCCAGGCTTTGTCGATTTGGTAGTCAATAAAAAAGCAGCAGTAACACGAATTTACCTTCCTGTTGATGCCAATACTTTATTATCAATGGCTGATCATTGCTTTAAAAGCCAAAATTACGTTAATGTTATCGTTTGTGACAAACAAAATCACCCACAATTTGTTCCAATTGAAAAAGCAGCTCAATATTGCGCGGAAGGAATTAGCATCTGGGAATGGGCAAGCTGTGCGAGTAGTGAACCTGATGTTGTGCTAGCTAGCTGTGGTGATATTGTTACTTTTGAAACTTTGGCCGCAATTGATCTTTTACGCCAATACACACCAGAATTAAAAGTTCGCATGGTAAACGTAATTGATTTATTCCGCTTGTCAAACGAAGATACCCATGGACATGGTCTAACCGATGATGAATTTATTCGAATCTTTACAGCCGATAAGCCAGTTATTTTTAATTATCATGGTTACCCATATTTAATTAAACGCATGATTGCGGATCGTTCAAATAACCTTAACTTTAACGTACATGGTTATATTGAAAAAGGTTCAATTAATACACCATTAGAATTAGCAATTCAAAATGGCGTGGATCGCTTTACTCTGGCAATTGATGCACTGACTCAAGTAACAACTACAAAATCACAATATGAGGATATAATTAGTCAGCTCGAGCAACGACAAACAATTTGCAAAGACTATGCATATCAACATGGTTTAGATCTTCCAGAAGAAGCTAATTGGGTCTGGCCACACTAAAAAAATATGGCGACAGCTAAAATTGTCGCCATAAACTTTCAATTGAAGCACGCTGCCAAAAACTGGCACCCATGCAACAATAAAGATTTCTAATAAACAAAAAATACGAAGTTGATAATTTTATTTGGCAAAGATAGCTAAACCTTCCGCAGCACCAATCTGACTCCCTGATAAATTAGCACATGAACTTAGTGTACTATCATTAATAAAATCACAACTACGTACTTTAGATGCTAAACTAGGTGAGCTGGTTATAAGTAATTTTGTCGGTGTTATGAATAACATTGAAGTTATACCTGGCAGACTTGAGTTTTCTTGAGCAAAACAGTTAGATAATTGATTCGTACTTTTATTGTAATTACAACTAAATATGCTATTAATGACACTAAAATAAACCCGCGTATTTTGAGCATTAGTACTAATCGCCATAATATTTGTATAATCACCACCTTTGTAAGTATTACAAGTGCCAAGTTTACCTGTTGTTATATCAATAATACAAGAATATACTCCATTTTGACTGTTTGCAAATAAACGATCTCCTTGACTATTTAGAGTTAACCGCTGTGCCCCAGTTAATCCTGACTTCTCAAGGATACACCCTGTTAAACTATCATCATTGCTATTAATATTACACTTATAAATACCATCATTAAACCTATCTGTATAATATAAATATTTACTATCAACAGAAACAGCACCGCCTATAATACTTGCGTTAGATGTATCCGCCTGTCGTATACAATTATTTACTTTCATGCTATTATCAATACTACACTTGTAAATACCAAGAGTTGACAATTTACTCTCTGCGAAAGTTAATAAATATAGTTCACCGGATGGAGAAACAACTACACCACTGAAGCTGTTACCAACTACAGAGCTTAAATCTGTGATGGTACAAGCTTCTGCAACAATAGTTTTATCATTAAATTTACAAATCTCAACTTTTTTATTTAGAGAAACACTTGCAATGTATCGACTTGGTGACAAAACCTCAAAGGACTCAACGTGCTTAAACGCAGAAGTTAGACCTACTGCTTGGATAATATAAGATCCAACTTTTGCAGTCGCAGATACTTTAAGCTTTGTTTGGCAACTTAAGTTTGCATAACATATAAAACTAGGTAAAAGGTTATCTGTGGTGATTCCACTTGGCAATTTTACCTCAATTGATTCAGCAAACTTAGCGTTTACCGTTAAAGTAAAATTTTCCCCAACTTTTGCATCAGCTATTGGAGAAAAACCAATGTTTTGTGAGACTGGTTTTACAGTCGTAAATGCAAACTGAGTTTTAGTTAAAGCATTACCTGATTTATCTGTAATACCATCATTAAAAGTAACATAATATTTAGTATCGGTATCTAATGCACCAGCAGAAGGTGTAACTGTATAGGCATTGTCAGCCTGGGATGTCATACTGTCAATTGCAATCGCAGGGCCAGTAATTGAACCAGCACGAATTACAACAGTATCTTTACTTACACTTACTACAGGCTCGCTAAACTTCATCTGCACACTAGCGGTAGTTAAGACACCAGTTGCATTATCACTTGGCGATAATATTGCCACGCTTGGTGCCGTAAAATCACCTGTAATGAAGCTAAATTGATGATTTACAAGTAGATTATCTTGTAAGTCAGTTATAGCGTTGCTAATAATTACATAATACTTAGTAGTTTCTTTCAACGCTGCAGTAGGTGTAAACATATAAATATTATTCGCACCTTGCGTAATATCGCTAATTGGTATTAGCGCACCAGTTGGAGAGTCTTGGTGTAATGTTACATTGGTTGTATTAACATTTTTTACTAATTCGCTGAAATTCAATTTAATCATTGGTTTTACAGGGATATTAGTTGAACCATTTTCAGGATAAAGTTCAGTCACGGTTGGCGCAGTGAAGT
>JACCDG010784608.1_pt1 | contig 30308 bp, 32 predicted proteins | sample 7442471 | NCBI WGS metagenome assembly JACCDG01 (sample SAMN15323444, study PRJNA562643) | freshwater metagenome | isolation source: river surface water | place: USA:Blue River Watershed | collected 2017-08-17 | reverse complement strand
TGAACTTCGCCGATCAACTCCGCGCCGCCGGCCTTCGCCCGAGGGCCGTCGAGCCCAACGGGCGGGTCGTCCGCTGCGCCACAGAGACGCACCCGAAGAAGCGGAATGGCTGGTACATCCTGCATCTTGACGGCCGGCGCGGCGTGTGGGGTGACAACGCCGTCGCCCCGCGTCAGGCGCTGGGGCACTGGCAGGACCACACCGCGACGATGCAGGCGCCATCGCCCGCCGAGCAAGAGCGGCAGAGGCTGGTGCGAGAACGCGACCGCGCCTATCGCATCCAGGCCATGCGCAGCGCCCGCGAGTTCTGGCAGAAGGCCCGGCCGCTGAATCGCATTCACCCCTACATCGAGCGCAAGGGGCTGTCCCCGCTCGGGTGTTCTGGACTCCGACAACACGATGGCCTGCTGGTGATTCCGGTCATGCATGGGGACTGGATCATTTCGGTACAGACCATCACCCCCGATGGAACCAAACGCTTCTGGCCAGGCGCCCCGGTGAAGGCCGGCGCGTTCGTCATCAAGCGCGAGCGCGCGGCCCTGACCGTGTTTGCCGAAGGGCTTGCCACTGGCCTGGCGGTCTACCAAAGCGTGCGCGTTGCTCAGGTGGTGGTGGCCTTCGATGCGGGGAATCTGTTCCCGGTGGTGGATCGGTTCCGGCCGACCGGCAATGTGCTGGTGTGCTGCGACAACGATCACGGCACGCTGGCCAAGCGCGGCACGAACCCGGGGATCGAGAAGGGCACCAATGCCGCCGACTTGATCGGATGCGGTGTGTGGTGGCCAACAGAGATTGAAGGCACCGATGCCGCGGACATGCTCCGCGAAGTCGGACAAGGCGCCGCCCGAAAGATGGAGCGGCAGATTCTGGCCAAGGCCAAGTACGTGATGGGTGCGACATGAACGGTTCCGACAACAACACCCAGCAGCCCGACGTGGCGTTTCGCCCGGTGGGTACGGGGCATCACTCCAACATCAGATGCTGGGACTGCGGCCAGGACAAGCGGCCCTATGGCGGCAGGGTGGTCCGCCTCGGGAAGATGAACATTGGCATGCGCTGCGCGGCTTGCGTGGCGCTGCGAGCGGAGCGAAAGCAATGAGTCCCGAAGACCGCGAAGACCTGGCCAACGTGCTGCGCCTGCTGGCCATCATGGCAACGTGCGGCCTGTTGGCATGGTGGCTGCTGGCATGAGCGGCCACATCATCATCGGCGTGGACCCCGGCACCAATACCGGCTATGCCGAGTGGGATGTCGTCGAGCGCAAGTTCGTCACGGTGGGCACGCTGTCACTGCATGCCGCGTTGTTCGTGGTGCGCGATGCGTTCGATTCCGGCCGGCTGCGGATGGTCGTATTCGAGGATGCCCGACTGCGGAAGTGGTTCGGCCACGCAGATGCCCGCATGGCCCGCAGCGGCGCCGGCATCCGCGAAGGAGTGGGCTCGGTCAAACGGGATTCGGCTGTGTGGGCTGAATTCCTGGCGGACTACGGCATCCCGCACCTGGGCCTGAAGCCGTCCGCAGGGACGACGAAGCTCGACGCGGAGACGTTCGCCAAGCGCACCGGCTGGACGGGGAGAACAAGCAATCACGCGCGCGATGCGGCGTGTCTCGTGTGGGAGCGCCAATGATCGTGCACGACATCGTGATTGAACGCCTGATGCTGGCGGCTGGTCATGTCCCCGGCGACGCCGTGCGGCCCGTGGTGCTGCGCAGGGCATTCGCGCTGCTGGCCGATGAGGCGGTGCAGGCGTGCCGCGAGATTGAGGCCCGCTATCCGGTGAGCCCCGGCCTGTTTCTCAACAAGGACCAAGAGCCGGCGCGCGACTGCCGGACGACGGCGGACAACTGCGCACGGGCCATCGAGGCGCGGCTGACGGGAGAGTCTGAATGATCGTCACATCAACCGAGCACCACCGCGCGCTGCACGAGTCCGAGCGGTACGACACCGCGTGCGATGCGCTGGCAGTGATCCGCGCGATGCGTGTCCGGCATGGGTATCGGTGGATGGCGTTGGCCTGCGGCGTGTGCCGCGGATGGCATGTGGTGGAGGTGCGCAATGCGTGAAGCACGGCGGTTCTTCCTTGTCCACGACGAAGCCCGGATGCGCGCGAAGGCGTGCGTTGCCGAGGCGCCGGCCGGGTGGCAGGTGATCGTGCAAGAGCCGGTCAGGAATCTCGACCAGAACGCCCTGCTGTGGGTGCTGCTGCAGGCGTTCTCCGATCAACTGCAATGGCCTGTCAACGGCGCCATGTGCAAGCTGTCGCCAGAGGAATGGAAGGACATCATGTCCGCCGCGTTCAAGCAAGAGTCCCAGCGCGTTGCCATGGGCCTGAACGGCGGCATGGTGATGCTCGGGCTTCGCACGTCCAAGATGGGCAAGCGAGCGTTCTCCGAGTTCGTGGAGTTCATCCTTGCCACCGCCGCAGAGCGCGGGGTGTCCATCAACGAACGTGACGCGGCCAACGCACGCGGGGAGGCGGTGGCGTGAGCTACTCAATGCCCGTCAAGTCCGACGAGTCCAGGCTGTACGCAGCCGTCGCCACCCTGGATTGCCAACGCTGCGGCGCGCATGGGGTGCAAGTGGCGCACAGCAACCAACTTCGGGACGGCAAGGCCCGCAGCCTGAAAGCCTATCCGTGGCGCGTGGCGGCCTTGTGCCCAGCGTGTCATCACGAGATTGACCAAGGAACCAAGATGACCAAGCAAGAGCGTCGCGAAGCCTGGGACGAAGCGCACAGGGCGACGGTCGGCGAACTGTTCGCGCGTGGCCTGGTGAGGCCGGCTTGAACGATCGAATTGCCCCGCCGCGCAGCGGTCGGGCCGAATGAGGGGTTGTGCTTCACCCATCCGAAGCGAAGGAGAGATGGAATGCCAGTGACCAAGAGCGTGCGCGAGTGCTACGAGGTGCGCGAGGACAAGCCGCACGGCGAGTGGGCGAACATCACGCTGCATTGCTGGAGCCGCACCGCCAACCGCGGCACCAAGCACGAAGGCACCTACTACTGCGGCGAGATCACGATCCAGTCCAGTTTCGGCACTTGGGGGCACATCTGGACGGCCTGCTCCAACCAGTTCAAGGAGTTCCTGCAGGAGGTCGAGTTTGACTACGCCTTCGGCAAGTTCATGGGCGCCAAGCTGGATGAGTTTGACGGCGACGGTTCCATGCGCGCGATGCGCGAACGGATCATTGAGAACCGCAAGCACACCTGGCTGAGCAAGGCCGACGCCCGCGCGCTGTGGGACGCGCTGGAGGACTGCGAGAGCGAGGCGACGTGCTCAGAGAACGACTGGGTGCGCGCGCTGGGCGACGTGGCCGAGGGACTGCGCCTGGACCGCAAGCCCGACGCGGCCGAGTTCCTGAGCGAGCCGTGGGAGTACATACAGACGCGGCCGAAGCCTTGCGCGGTGAACTTCTGGCGCACGCTGTGGCCTCTGTTCATTGCCGAGCTGCGGCGCGAGACGGAACCCGCCGCGTGCGCAGCGTGAAGCACAACACGAGATAAACAGACCGTGCAAGCTATGCAACCCATCATGACGCCCCTATCTCAAGACATGATCGCCATGCACGACAACGCATGTGCGCACGGCACGTTCATGGTCCAAGTGCCGCGCACCACGATCCTTGACTGGGCCGTGCGCATGTCCAAGCTCGAACGCATCGAGCGCGAACAGGCGGCAATCGCCGGCCTGGCGGAGAAGCCCAATGGATGATCCCGTCACCCTCATCGAGAAGTACGAACGGGCAATCACCAATGGTCAGATCGTGGTGGATTCCAACCACCGCACATCGGCCGACTTCCTCTTGGCATCCGCCATGGCCCAAGCCGGCAGCGCCAAGAACCGGGCAGCCATCGCGCTGTACCGGCTGCACACGAAGGTGAGCAGCGAGGGTGCGCATGAAGTACGCGCATGGGCCGTGCCTGAGTTGATGCGCAAGTACCAGCGCGGGCACTCCCCACTGCGCACGCGGTCAGCCGGGCATGTGTTCGAGCTGGTGCTGCACTGGTATCTTGAAGGCGTGTGTCCCGCCTGCCAGGGCCGGCGCTACGAACTCGTGCCGGGGACGCAGATCATCAGCGGGCATGTGTGCAGGCTGTGCCTCGGCGAAGGGCGCGAGCCGGTGCATCATCGGTTGCCGGCTCGCCAGCAGGATGCGGGTCGGTGGCTGGCGGATGAGTTCGGCAACCTGCTGTCTGTGGTGCAGGCCGAGATGGGGCGACTGCTGAGGGATGCGACGACATGATCCGCGTGCTACCTGCACGCAGACCGCATGCTGGCTGTTCGTGCTGCATAACGGATAGCTCAGGGGCGCGCCCACCTGGCGCGTCGATGACCAACCTGCTGCCGGGGCGCGTCCCTTGCAGCGCACTGTTCGGCCTTGGTGCCGGAGCGAGAGGAAAGTGATGGACCCGTACAAGGCTGCCGCAAAGGCGCACAAGGAACACGAAGGCATGGGCGAGCACCAGCTTCGCGCTGCAATCACTGCCGCTCTGGTGGCCGACCGCAAGCGGACGCTGGCCTACTGGCTATGCCGGCTGCGTCAGCGCGTGATCTGGTTCGGCGGCTGGGAAGAAGCAAACTGCGGTGGATGGGGCTTCCGAACCGACAGCGGGCGCTGGATGAGCCCGGCCCCCGTGTCGGTGTTCCGGGTTTTCACGCACTACGGGTGGGGCTGGCAACTGCGACTGCCCACCACCATCCTGGTGAAGTCTCCGCAGGGCGTGTACTGCAGCCCGGACGGAACGCCGCGCGCTTCGACCCTGTGGCTGACCAAGCGGCCCGACTACCTTTAAGGCCGAACGCCTGAGCTATGCGGCACGCCGCAAAGGAATGACGATGACCACTGAAGACCTGGGCGTGTCCGCCCATGAGCGACCTGTTAGGCCGCTGCGCCCCTACATGTGCTGGTCCGGCGACCCGGAAGACGGCGCGGTGTTGGCGTGGGCGCACACGGCACAGGAGGCCCGCAAACTGGCATACCCATCGATTGCCGACTGGACCGACAGCGGGTTTCTCGACGTGCGTGCCAGGTGGCTGAAGAGGCACCCGGAATACCTGCAGACGCTGAAGCTGAAGGACGGCCCGCATGTGAACGACAACCCGCCCGTGTGCCCCGTCTGCGAACTGTGGGGGAACCCACCGCACCCGGAAGGACAAGGCTGCTGGCACTGCGGCGGTGATGGTGCGGCCTAACGTTGGAGACAAGCGGACCCCTGCGGCGCGCTGATGCTGACGGGGCGAGACAGCGGACCGCCGCAGGTGGTCCGCTTGGTTGACCAGTTGGGCTGCGGCCCGGAGCGAGACGAAGATGGAATGGCAACGGACATACCCCCCACTGGCCACTGTGATGGAAGCCAGTTTCGAGACGCTGTGCACCTGGTGCGACAAGCTGCCAGAACCGGAAACCGACGTGCAGCGCACTGTGATGCGCCGTCTGAAGGCTCGCCGCGAAGAGCTGCTGGGCCAGCAGGTACGCCAGAAGGCGCCGCACATCGCAGAGAAGTTCAACGACATCCTCGATCGCATGGAACGACTGGGCATCAAGTCGCCTGTGAGGCGGATGTGAAGCCCAACGCCTGAGCTATGCGGCACGCCGCGAAGGAATGACGATGACCACTGAAGACCTGGGCGTGTCCGCCCATGAGCGACCTGTTGGGCGGCCGGTGCCGGAGCGCGCAAGCTGCGGAGACACGGTGGAGTGCGACCTGCGCGAGCCGTACCCGCACACCCACCGGCTGACGCTGCTGACGCCTGAAGCAACGGCTTTTGCAAACGAACTGCTTGCGCGGCCGAACACGCCATGGCGCAAGACACGCGGCTGCAGTGAGTGCGGATTCGGCAAAGTGCTTGGCTGCTGGCGCTGCGGGAGCCGGTGATGCAGATACGCACCTTCAAGACGCCTGGGCTTTGGCTGCGCCGCGACCCCGATGCCGGCTGGACGTTAGCCCTGTGGAAGTGGCGCGTGTTCTTCAACATGCGGCGCACCTGAAGACGCCCAACGCAACAGGTGAGGCACGGCCCGCCACGAAAGGATGAGCATGGAGCAGAACGAACGCGAAGCCGTTGCCTCGACCGCCTGGTTAGGCTTGGTGCCGACGCGATGGGAATGCCGCGAAGCAGGAGGAGCCGGCATGTGGGCAAGCGAGGCATCTAAGGCTGAGGCCGAAGCCACTGCTGCGCGCTGGCGTGAGGACGGCTACGAGTGCGAAGTAGTGGCGATGGTTGACCAAAGCGCGATAGCCGCCGCCGAGGCAACAGAGCGCGAGCGGTGCGCGAAGCTGCAACAGGCGTGGGAAGACACCCGCACGCAGCGCGACGAACTGCTGGCGCACATTGCAGGCAGGGGTCCTCTTCCGCAGTGGGCCGCGGACTGGCTTAGGGCCTAACGAGGGGTTATGCCCCAGCCGGCCGTGCGCGCCGCATACGCTGACCCGCCCTACCTGGGCTGCGGCGTGAAGCACTACGGCACGCGGCACGACGCAGCTGCGGAGTACGACGACCCGGAAGCGCACCGCCGACTGATAGAGCGCTTGTGCGATGAGTTTGACGGCTGGGCACTGAGCCTGCACGAGCCGAGCCTGCGCGTGATTTTGCCGATGTGCCCCGATGACGTGCGGGTGGGCACATGGGTAAAGCCGTTTGCAGCCTTTAAGAAGAACGTGACGCGGGCGTGGACATGGGAGCCGGTGATCTTCCGGTTTTCAGCGGCCCGGCCGCGCCTAGTGGAGCAGCCGACATGGCGCGACCATGTGAGCGCACCGATAGCGATGCGCAAGGGGTTCCCCGGCGCGAAGCCCGATGCGTTCTCGTTCTGGATTTTCGAGGGCCTGAACCTACGGCCCGATGACGAGTTCTGCGACGTGTTTCCCGGCTCTGGTGCTGTGGGCGATGCGTGGCAGCGTTGGAAGAACCGTAAGGCGCCCGAGCAGCTTGAATTGCTGGGGCATAACGTTCGAGCTAACCGGGCCACGCCCGCAAGGAGTGACGATGACTGAGAACACTGCCGGCGTGGGTCCGGTTGAGCGAGGGGTTAGGCCAGGAGTCGCCGACGCGCTGCGGATTCAGCACGCCGACAAAGGCCCCGGACTGCGCTACTTCATCAAGCGCGGCGCCACCACTTGGTACAGCGTTGGCTTCAGGTCCAAGGCAAATGCAAGCAAGTGGATCGATTCGCATGGCGACGCGCTGGAATGGCGAGCCGGCTTCGTGTTCCGGCTGCGCGGCGATGCGCGCGACGTGGACATTGTGAACCGCAAGGGTGAGCTTGCAAGGGCCTAACAGGTAATCAACAGACCGTGCAAGCTCTGCGCGCCCCAATCCGCCCACAGCCACTGCAGCCCGCCCGCCTACACTGCGGGCCATGCGCGCCCTGTTCCTTGTCGCCATGGCTTGACAATTCCATCCTAGTTGCCTCAAACTTCGGCCGTCCCTGCGCAACAGGGACCGGGTTTGGAAGCCCGATGGAATCCGCGGCACCAAGCCGCACCGCCACCGTTGCGGCTTTTTCGTATCTGGATCGCTTTTTGGCGGCCCGGATGGGAGCCCGCAAGGGCTGCCGGTTTCCGCTCCGCGGGTTCCCCGGTCTTCCAACCCGTTCGGGCCGCCGCCACGTTTGGAAGCGAGGCGATGGTCATCGACAGACCGGAACCTCGGAGGCCAAACATGGCACCAGCATCCAACCAGGCGCAGTGCAGGCAATCTACGCCACATTCGGCCGCGCAGTCGGGCACGGCCGAACTCACCATCAACATCGTGGAACGCGGCTATGACGCGTGGATCGGCACCAGCGCGCAGCTTGTGGCCGAAGGCCTGATTCCAGAAGACTTTTCATGGCCCTTCGCCGCCGAAGATGTTCGGTGGGAGGCGGACGGCTTTGACTTCTGGCTTCGGCGCCGTCGCCCCGATGGGTTCAAGGGGCCGATGAAGGCGTGGCTTGAGGTGGACAACTGGTATGTCCGCCGTTCACCGATCTCGCAAGGCAGAGACTGCCTGACCGCAGCGATGATCCATGAGAAGCGCAGGGCTCTCGCCGACGCGCTGTGGCGGCAGTCACCCGCATCCGACGAACAGTTCAACCGCTACTGCAAGTCAACGCAAGACAAGCGGTTCCAAGCGTTCAAGTCACTGGTCCCCGGCTTGGGCGCCAAGCGGAAGTCTGCCAAGCAAGGAGCGCAGCAATGACCGACATCGCGCTCCCCGCCAAGACCATGACCAGCCGCGAGATCGCGGAGCTGACTGGAAAAGAGCACAAGCACGTCTTGCGAGACGCTCGGACCATGCTCGGCGAGCTTGGATTGGCGGAACAGGGGTATGCCCAGAACTGGACCGACCCCCAGAACGGCCAGAGTTACCTGATGCTGGCACTGCCCAAGGACTTGACCATCACCCTGGTGGCCGGCTACTCGGTCGTGATGCGGCACAGGATCGTGATGCGCTGGCAGGAACTCGAAGGTCAGGCCGCCGATCCGATGGCAGCATTGGCAGACCCGGCCATGCTGCGGAAGGTGCTGCTTGGCTACACGGAGAAGGTGCTTGCACTGGAAACCAAAGTCGGTGAACTCGCCCCGAAAGCGCAGGCGCTGGACAGAATCGCCGTCGAGACCGAGGGCGCCGTGTGCCTGCGCGTTGCCGCCAAGCTGGTGCAGGTCCCCGAGAAGCAATTCATCAGCTTCCTGAACAGCAAGGGGTGGATCTTCCGCCACCACCACAGCCAGACGTGGCAAGGCTACAGCGACAAGGAGAAGGCGGGCCTTCTTGAACTGAAGCGCACAAGCGTGACGCGCGACGACGGTTCGTCAAAGACTGTGGAGCAGGTGCTTGTGACGCCTCGTGGCCAAGCCAAGATTGCAGAACTGATAGAACGCGAGTCGCCACATCTGCGGAAGGTGACATATCAGCCAATTTTGATCTAGGCACAGCCAGAGCAGGGCACATTCAGGCCACAAAGGCGCATGTTGGCGCGGCTACACTGCGCCGCATGCGCCTGCTAATCCTTCTTTCAGCACTGGTCCTTGCCTCTTGCTCAAAAGAGGTTCGCAGCCCGTCACCTGACAAAGTTGCGGAAAGAGACCTTTCCCCGCACGTATCGGGAAAGATCGAGCTTGAGCCTGGCGACGGCAAGGTCTACGTCATCAAGGTGCCAGACTCGTTCGGCATCGAAACGTCATCGTGCCTGCTCCACATCACATTGACCGGCCTGAACTCAATCGCCTGCACTCCGCCGAAGATTGAGCTTATTGAATCGTCTGGTCGGTGACCTTCTCGGCGAATTTCGGGACTTTGGACTTCTTCGCGTAATCGTCCATTTTCTTGGCGCGGGCCTTCATCTCGTCGGCGTACTCCGCAACCAGTTCGTTTGCCCGCTTCTGGTCAACGCCACGGTCCATCAGCCTTGCCCGCAGCCGCGCCTGTACCTTCATCGTGTCGGCCTTCATCTGCACAAGGTTCTGCGTGCGCGTCACCTCGGGGTCGATGCCATAGGCGTTGGCGCCAAACAGGCGTGACACTGCCTGCCCATAGGTGGCCTTTTCGTCCCCGTAGCGGTTCGTTGCGCCTGTGGTGGCCTGCGCCAGTTTTCCGCCGAACTCAGGCCCAAGCGCCCACATCGGCGACACAACCCCGGTGCTGGCCATCATCGGTGGCACCATCAGATCCCAGGTGTAGGCAATCATCGCCTTGGCCTGCTGTGCTGGCGGGTCGCCCTCTTGCACGATGGGCTTGTCCGTGAACGGATCAACCCCGGTGGTCAGGGCGGTGATGATGCTCGTGACCGGGCCGCCGAAGATGCCCAGGTTCTTGGCCGCATCGCCGAGCTTGCCCTGTGCAGTGTTCATCGCCAACTCCGACCACTGCGACCACGGGAAGAAGTAGGCCAGATCAACCGCCTGCAGCCTCCCGGCCGCGTCGCGGAAGGGCAGGAAAGCAATGTGCCCCTTGTCCTGCATCCACTTCGGCAGAGCGTTTTTCAGGGCCTTCCATTCGTCGTCATCGCCACCAAAGACGGCCTGCGCCCACATCTGCATGCCGTACATCAGCGCCACCCAAGGCAGGAACCGCTGCGGGTGCAACAGCGCCACCTCGGCCAGCCGCGGGAGCACCTTTGCGGTGAACGTCACGAACGGCGCCCCGATCGGCGCATTGCGGGCGTACCGCAGATTCCGGTCCAAGAGCGAGTAGTCGAACAGCCATTTCTGCGCTTCCAACGACGATTCTTCTTCGGACAGCCCGAGCCGCTCCATGCCGTCCATGATCTTGACGGTCTTGAAGATGGCTTCGGTGAACTGGTAGGCATCGCCGGCCATGTCCCCCACGGCCGCCGCAAACGACTTGATCGCAAGCCACGGAGTCATGCCCCCCATCTCTTTTTCGAGGTCGATCAGGTCGCGCCTGGCACGGAACATCTCGCTCGCCTGGAAGGTCGATTCCGTCACCCCATACTTCTTGGCCACAGCCCAGTGCTTGCCGCCGTTGCGCACCTGTTTGATGGCGCGAGCCATCAGGACGGGCAACTTGTGCAGCGGCACCCCGGACAGTTGCAACATCACGGCGTTGGACACCGCGTTGCGCACCTGGCCAGGGATGTTCAGCGCGACCTTGCTCATCTTCCAGACTTGCGTGAGCTTGGTCCCGTACCCGCCATAGCCAACGATCTGCTCGACCCATCCCGGGTCTTTGGGCATGAAGTCCTGCGCGCCCATCAGATCGTCGTGAATCTCCCGGCGCACCAGCATCCCGCGCAGCCGGCCGTATCGCGCCGTGTTCGGGATCTGCTTGTAGTCCTTGTGGTTCAGGTTGACCCCGCGCAGGGCTTCGCTAGCCAGGGCGTCCATTTCCTCGGCAATCGCCATGGCCTTGTCGCGGTTCACCTCAAGCGGGTACAGCCTGGCGCGCGTCCGCAGGGCGTCGGCCTCGGCCTTCAGCCAGTAGGCGGATACCTTCTTGCCCTTCCACTCCACCAAGGATGCAGGCCACACCCACTGCTCATTGCCGCTGATCTGCTCCAGCCAGTCCAGAAGCGCCATGTCGCGCATGGGCTTTGCCAGGGCTGTGGCAGCCAGGAAGGCGGGGTCTTTGACTTCGCCCAGGATCACGTCCCGGATTTCCTCGGGGATGTCCTTGCGCTTCTTCAGGTACCCCATGTCGGATACCTTCTTGCCGGTGCCGATGGCCCGCCAGTCGCCCTCGTCCAGCATGTGCGCCAGGTACATGCGGGGCAGGTAGCGATCACGGTATTCCTCGCGCGCTTCCTCGGGCAACAGGCCCCGCTCGACAAGGTTGTCACCGATGTTGTTGATGTACTGCTTCACCCCGACAGCGACTTCTCGCGTGCGCTCGTTCTGGATGATGTCCGGGTTTGCGTCGCGCTCGGTCAGGTACTCATAGACCTTGGCCTTGTCTTCCTTGGTGGCCTCGCCGAAGGCCTTGCGCACCCCGCCAGCCACTTCGTTGATGGCCGCGATCTTGCCGAGCGTCAGGTAACGCTGCGCCAAGAATTGATCGGAGTCGGGCATGTCGCCAAGCCCGTTGATCGTGTGATCCAGCCGGCCCAGCATGCGGGTCACGCGGCCCTTGAAAGAAGCCGCTACCTTGCCCTGTTCCCCGGTGATGGGCACGGGGCCGGTGTCGGTCGCCGCGGCGATGAGGTCTTGTTTCTCGCGGGCCAGCAGGATGCTTTGGCTTGTCTGATTAGAAGCGCCGCCATTGATCGGCGCGGGTTGCTCATTCATGAGTCTCGCAAGCTCGTCGTGTGCGCGGCGCATGGCCTGCTCTCGGATCTGCTTTCCTGCTGACGGTGCGTCGCCGAACTTTGCCAATGCCTCCTTTGCGGTGGCGATTTCGTCCTCAAGATCCATCACGCGCGACAGGCCCACGTCGACGGCGGAAATGACATCGCTGCCGGCCGTCATCAGTAGCGTTTTTGGCTTGATGGACGCGTATCCGTCGCTGTCAGTCCCAACACGATCAGCAAGGTACACATGCGGCACAGCCTCATGGTCTTGCATCCGAAGGAACATGTATTCGGACAGCGCCTTGGCAATGTCCACTGGATGCGTCTTGTCGGTCACCTCAATGGCGGACAGCCCGTCATGAACAGCCCCGGCGGCAAAGTCTCGGCTGCGCTGCTCACCAGACAAGTCCAGTTGAGAAGATGGAGACCACCGGATGAACACGCGGCCGTGTTTTTCCGCCAGGGCTTCGATCTTCTGCACGAAGTCTTTGCCTGCCTGGATGGTGACGCTCTTGCCCTGAGTCGCGCCCTGCGCGTCACCTTTGCGGCCGGGCGCGGTGTTGTCCGGCATGCTCGCTATCTTGCCACGCGCCAGCAGGATGCTTTGGTCCTCCGGATCAAACGCCCCGCTGTTCCCGATGGCAGACTTCACAGCGGCCGGGTCGTACACCCCGAGGTTCTTGAATCCGCCCTCGTCCACATAGAACGAGTCATGCCCCAGCGACTTGATGGCGTCCTGAAACCACGGTTCCTCGATCAGCATCCAGTTGCCGCCAAGGTCGGGGTTCTTCAGCGCCTCATCGATCGCTTCAGCCGTCCACATCGTCGGTGTGCCGTCGTGGTTCTTCACAGCAGCGCCGTCGCCATAGGGGCCGCTCAATGCCGCCTGGATCACAGCCGCCCGGTGGCCTTCGTCGGCGTAGTCAAACGGTCGTTCAGCCCTCACGAACACAGGCATGACGTTGGGGGCGCCCGCCATCCCGCGCGACCGCATCCACTTGGTCGACGTGACCGCGTAGCTCTCGGCAAACACGGGTTCCGGGGTCAGGAAGATGGCGCCTGCTTGCTTGGGCAGGAAGGACGTGATGTCCTGGCCAGTGCCGTGATACATCACCTTCGGCGTGCCGTCTTCGTTGGTGATGGTGCTGCCAGCAAACCACTTCTTGAAGGCGGGCGTTTCGGTTTGGGCGCGGCTCAGGGTCGCGTCATCCTCTGCTTCGGCGCGCTGCAGCACCGTATCCGGCCCGGCATAGCTGTTCACCGCCGGCTCGCCCCGCAAGCCCGCACGGGTCAGGTTCGCAACCAGGTCATTGATCTGCGCATCTGTCCACTGGATGTCGCGCCCGGTGGCCTTGGCAATCGCCGTCAGCCATTCGCGGATCATCCGAACCAGCTTCTGCCAGCCGTTGAGGTTCGTCGCCTCGCCACTGCCGGCCAGTTCCGCAAGGGCTTCGTTGATCGCCTCCAGCTTGCCGATGCCGTACCGGCTCATCTGGATGTGCGTCAGGTCGCGGACACGCTTGTTCGCTGCGTACAGTTGCCGCAGCAGTTGTGCGCCATCCTTTCCGAAGGTGATGTGCAGCCCGCGATGGAAGGACTCGTGCAGCACCAGCGGCACCATTTCCTCGATGGTGCTCAGGTTGCTTGCAATCACCCACACTTCGTCGGCGCCGGGGAAGTAGGCGCCACGCGCCCGGCCGGATGGGTCGCGGGCCAGTAGGGACGACTTGCGCGCAGGGGGCATGTCGTCCAGCGTGCGGGCGACGTTGATCTGAATCCCGGAGGCGTTCAGTTGCTTGGCAATCTCGGCGATGAGGTCTGTCTTGATGTTGCCTGGGGTGCCGGCGCGGTCAAGTACAGGCACACCACTGTTCGGCAAGTCGCCAGCCTCGGCGGCAGATTTGCCGGTCACTGGGTCGATTGAATCAAGGATTCTGATTTCGGCCAGCCCCAGCGCGCTCGCAATGTTGTCCAGCGTGCGTGACGGGAACGCCCCGCCAGGGTTTGAGATGATCGCCGCGCCTGCACCGGCCTCTGCCGATGCATTTACCAGCTTGTCGAACCTCCCATCCTTGCGAAGCGCCGCCATCTCTGCCGGTTCGGCCGGCATCCATCCGGTCAGTTCATGCTGAGAACTCAGGAACACAACCCCAGGCTTCCCGCCTGATATCTGCTTCACCAGCCGCTTCGCGTCAGATGGCGAGGATATCGCCGGCATGGTCACGCCCGACGTGTCAATCGTGCGCTCAACAATGGCAACCGTGGTTTTCGTGTCCGCCGGAGTGATGGCGCCAGAATCAAAGTCGCCATCCGCATCAACTGCGTTCCACCTGGTGCGGCCCACGGCGGCCAGCCCCATCCACTTGACCGTAGACGGCCCAAAGGTGCGCCCGATGGCTGCGCTCAGGTGTTCGTCTGCGCGCGACAGTTCAGGCGACCCGCTCGGGTGGTTGTGCACGCCCCACGCCATTGCGGCGCCATCGATCCGCAGGGCTTCGGCCAGGATGGTTGCCGGGTACACGGAGGCTTGCGACCGAGCCCCCTTGAACGATCCCACCACAGCCAGCGGCTTGCCGTCCTTGTCGGTGATGAGGATGTCCATGTGCTCAACGGCAAAACGGCGCATGGCCGCCAGCGCGTTGGCTGCGTCATCCCACGTCTTGACCCGGCTGACAGGGAGGTCGCGCCGGCCTACTTCGACAAGCTGCGTGCTCGCGTAGTAGACGCCTGGGAACGCCGGGTCTTGTCGGAGGGCGAGGGTGTTGGGTACGATGCCGGCGGGCTGAACGTCCCCACCTTGGGCCGCTTTGCGTTTCGGCCGAGCGTCAGGCCCTCGGGCTGTTCCGGGTACGGTTTGGAGCCCTTCGAGGCTTTCTGGGAACAGGTCAATCGGCGCGTCACGGGTGGCCCCTGGTTCGTTCACAGCATAGACCGCCGACTCCTCTTGCGCAACAGGCTGGGCCGCCTTCCCCGCCTCCGCTGCCGGGGCTGGCGCTGCGCTCTGTGCGGCGTCGGGGGGGGATGGTGCGTCGTACTTCCTGTCGCGCACAAGATCGCCCACGTCGATGGTCTGCGCACCCATGCGGTCGTCGTTGCCGCCGCTGCGTGTCAAGCCGGTGTCTGCCACTTGGCGGATCGTCACCGTCTTGTCGGCTTGGTTCACCCGGACGATCTGGAATCCGCGATTGATCTGGTCGCGCGTCGGCTTGTAGCCCACGCCGTCGCCGGACTTCCACTTGTCGGGGCGAGCTTCGGCGCGGCGCGTCAGAATTCCCATCATGGTTTCGTCGGCGGCGGTCTTGTACCGCTTGCCGGCGATCTGGTCATACTGGCGCTTGCTCTCCATGTCCACGGCATCCCAGGGCCGTTCTTCTGTGTCTCCACGCCACTTGCGCATGCTGACCATTTCGGCATCGGCCTTGCGTTGTTCCACCGTCGACCGCTGGTCGACAAGGCGGCCGTGCTTTTCGCCGATCTGGTCGATGCTGAACTTGTTGCTCTGCCCGTCTTCGTTCAGGTAGCCCAGCAACAGGTCCGCCAAGTCGCCAGCCGTGTCGCTGCGCTTGATGGTCGGAAATGGGATTCCCTTCTCCGGCTTGCCTTCGTGAAACCACTGGAAGCCAAACTCGCCGTAGTTCGGGCTCGGCCACTTGATGACCTTGACCTCCACCGACGGCCCCTCGGACTGGTTCAGGCGGCCCAGCCAAATACCCTGCGTGCCGGCTTCTTGCAGCATCTGGCCAAGGGTCTTTGCTTCGGCGCCTTCCCTTGCCTTCGCAGCCGGCTCGTCCCCCACCTGTTCACTTTCCGCCGCTTTCTGCACAGGTTCGGCGGACGTGTTCAATTCTGGCGTGGGATTGGACACGTCAGGCGCCTTCTCCGCCTGCTTCACCGCAAACAGCGCCGGGTGCTGCGTGCGCAACAGCGCCGTCACTTCGGCTTGCTCCGCCTCCAGTTGCGCAATGGCGTCGTCCACCGCAGCCAGTTCGGATTGGCGCTCGTCCATCCCCTGCGCGCGGTACGCTTCGATCTTGTCCGTCACCGTGCCCAGGTCGTCGTCATTGAGCTTGGCGACTGCGGTCAGGCAGAACTTGAACTTCATGGTCATTCGAGGCCCCCGGTCACCGCAGCGATGACGGTCATGATGATGAGGTCGTTCTGTCGGCGAACGAATGCCTCGTGTGCCTTGCGCCGGGCAAGGGCTTGTTCGTAGAGCGTGCTGTCAGGCCCGCCGAAGATGTTGGTGACGGTCGCCACCACCTCGGCCGGGTCGTGCAGCAGATGCTGCGCCGCCGTGGTTGTTGGAAGCCCCGAGAAGGCCACCAGCAGCGCGCCGGCAGTCCCTGCAGCCAGGTTGCCCCAGCGCAGCGCGATCCGTCGAAGGTGCTCGCCCGCGGTCAGGCCGGTGGTGCCGCTCAGGAAGACAAGGCGTTCGCCCGTGTTCACGGCAGCGCCTTGCTCCACACCGCGTCAGCCACTTGTGAGGCAGTCGGGGGTGCAGTGGTCAGGGTCCGGCTTCCGTAGGACCACACGTCAGCCGGGGTGACCCCTGCGGCCCCGATGGCCGTCGTGATGTAGGCCGCGCTGGTCTTGCGCTCGACGTACACCCCCGCCACGGGAACGATGGTCCCGTTCAGGTTGCCCAGGATGGTGTAATTGCCCGGTGTCGGGAACTTCAGCGTCCAGCCGTTGGACAAGTCGGCCTGATAGAAGAACGCCCCCCCAAGGTCCAGCGCCTTCCATGTGTGCGTGACCGGGTAGAACATCCCCGTTGCGCTGTCCTCCGCATCACGACAGGCCGCGTGGAACGCGGGCAGATCGGTGATCGAGGCATCGCTCTCGATCACCAGATTGGCGTAGTCGAAGGTCAGGGCCACGGATCAAGCATCCGCCGAGCGGATGGCGTTCACAGACCCGCCGCCAGAGGTCACGGCAAACACCGTTTCAAACGGCACGATGGGCGATCCGCCGCCATTGCGCACCCGCACCCGGGCCGTGAAGTCGGTTGCATAGGTGAAGGTGCCGCTCGATTCGCTCGTGGCGTCGGCCACGGTATCGATCAGCGGGAACCACGTCGCCGCACCGCTGTACCCGCCCACCGGGACCGCAGGGCTCAGGCCCGATACCGTCGTGCCGCTGATGCCGGTATAGGAGTGCGCGGTGTTGCTGATGCGGATGAACCCCGCGCCTCGCGGGACATCGGCAGCCGGGGCGCCAGACAGGGTGACAGTAGTCGCCGCCGCCGAGCCGCTGGAAGTGATCCCGGTCGTCACGTCGAATCCGGTCCCGCTGTCCTTGCCCACCAGCACGTAATCCCCGGCCACGATGCCGCCCACCGACACCGCGATCGACACAGGCGGCGTGATCGTCGTCCCGTCATGGCTGATGAGGGTGTACGCCTGAAGGTCCAGCGCGTTCAGCGATGCGGTGTCGATCCACCACCCCTGCGCCACCAGCCATCGGCCGCTGACCAGCGTTCCGAAAGGCGCCGCCAGCACGTCGGTGTAGGCCGCGTTCAGTTTGCGATAGTTCCAGCCGTCCACGCCGTTGATGGTGCCGTTTGCAGATTCGTGGCACGCCCACTGCAGGGCTTGCCACACTTCGGAGATTCGCGCGCCGCCAGTCCACGAAATCACGCCCTTGTAGGCTTTGGATCCGCTGCCATCCGACAGGTCGTGCGAACTGTCCCCCGGGGTCACCGTCACCGTGAAACTCGGCGTCGTGCTCGTGACCGTGTTCGAGCCCGCGGTGTAGTTGCCGGTCAGGCGCGTGATGTTGGCGTCAGGCGCCACAGAAAGCGCCGCCACCTGTTCGGAGCCCGGCGATCCGTCCGTCGTGAAATGCGAGAAGCTGTAGCCCCATTCGCGGGACAGCACCGTCACCAAGCCGCTGTCGATCAGCGATCCCCCGGACTTCACCTTGAACAGCGCCCGCACCGGCCCGGCGCTCCACCACTTCGTGCCGCCGTTGTACTTGGCGCCGTTCTGCACCACGTAGTGCGATCGCCCCGTCAGGCCTGAGCCGATGGTGTTGATGCCGGTATAGAGCGTGTCGCCGCCGTCCTGTTCGATCGAGCCGAAGTTGAACCGCTGCGACGTGGCATCGTTGACGTTGATCCCGTTGAGCAGGGTCAGCGCCGCTGGACGGGCCGCATTGCGCTTACCGGCCAGTTCTGAAGGGTTCGCCCCCAGGATCGACACGTTGTCATCGGCCGTCGCCGATGCGTTGTCGGCCAGGTCTTGCAGCCATGCGTGCAGTTCCAGAACCGAGTAGATGGTCGACCCCGCAACGCTGCGCAGATCGCCACCGGAGTTGATGGAAAAGTCAGTGGAAGTGATGGCCATCTGTGGTCCTATTCGTCGGCGATCTGCCCAACAAAGATCGATTGATCCTGCGCGCCGATGGTCGTTTGCGTCTCGAACGGCTTGTAGCTGGGCGCACTGCTGGCCTTGCGAGCCTTGATCTTCAGGTCGTTGTTCGCGCTGCCCGTCACGTAGTAGTCGAGCGTGATCGCCACCGTCGATCCAGCAGCCACGCCTTCAGCATTGGCGGTCGGCGTCGCAAGGCTGCCGCTCACCTGGCGCTCGATGCGATACCGGCTGCCGATCACCACGTTGGTCAGCGTCAGCGTCATCGTGCCAAGCGGCTCGGTCGGCAGGCGTTCAATCGACAGCGTTTCGCCGAACGTCGCCATGTTGAACTCGGGCACATCCAGCGCCCGGGACATCACAACCGGATAGTCCAGTTGCTGCACGATCGAGGTCATGCAACCCCCAGCTCAGGCGATGCGTAGAACGTCACCGTGGGGCTGCGCGACGTGCACAGCGACAGCCGGGCCGTGATTTCGCTGCCTTCCTTGATCGGGTTCGCCGTGGTCAGGGTGATCTTCTTGGCGCTGTGCGCTGCCACGCCATTGGCGGTCCATGTCACGCCACTGGCAGCCAGCGCAGAGCGGGTGCCGGCAAACTGCAGCGCCCGCACACCCCCCACCGATTCGTTCTGCCACACGTCCGATGAGTCGAGGTAGCTCACCGTCAGTTCAAGTTCATCGTCGTACATCGTCGTTGCGTTGGGCACGTACAGTTCCACCGTCACGGCGGCCGTTGCGGATGCCGACCGATAGAACCGCTTCAGCACCAGCGGAGTGACGGCAGCCCACGCCGTGGGGATCGCCGTCCATGTGATCCGGTGCGACCAGTTCACCCCGCGCAAGTCGGCCGCAGCGCCCGCATAGGGGAACGTCCCGTCACCCTTCCAGTCGACCACATACTGAGGCGACTCTGACCTGAATCCCTTGTTCGGACCTTCGGGGCTGTTCCACCTCAGCCGGGCGCGCGTGGTGGCGCTGGCGGTCATGCCGACAGATGGGTCAGTCACTCCAACCACCCCGTCGATCAGCGAATCGATGGGCGCGCCGACGTTGATGTTGAACGGCATGGTGCAGCGATACACCGCCAGCGAGTCGCGCACCTCGCCGCCGATCCACTCGATGCTGCCGGACATCGCGGCGCCGGTCGCGTCCAGAATGGCGCCGATGGCCGACGATGCAGAAACGACTTCGGCCACCATGCCATTCAGCGTCACCCGCAGGCCCGTTCCAGATCCGGTAATCGACACCAGCTTTTTCGCCGTGGTGCGGAACTGAGCGAATGCGTCCGACAGGTCGATGAACACCGCTGCCGCGGTCAGGCCGCCGTCACCGCACATCAACACCGTGCGGATGTTGTCGGATGCCTCAACGAACCGACTTTGCTTGTACGAAAGTCGGCCGCCGCTGGCCATCGACACGATGAAGAAGGAGCCCGATCCAGATGTCGTGACGGCCGCCTGAATCTCGAAGTTGCCTTTGCTGCGCGAGTTCAGCGCCAGTGACCCAGCACCAAGCGCAAAGTTTGACGCCACGCTTGAGACGTTGGTGTTCTTGAACGTCACTGTCAGCTTGCCGTTGTCGCCGCTCCACACCGTGCCGTTGTCAAACAGGTAGTTGCGAGAACGCCAGGTCGCCGAGGCTGTGCCGGTCGTGCTCCACGTCGTCGACAGGTCCGATCCACTGCGCCGGGTTCGGACGTGGATCACATCAGCCGTGGTCGGGTCCGTGGGCGCGCTGGAGACTGCGAAGAACAGCCCGTAGGCCGGGCCTGCCGTGCCGGTCTGCCCGTCGCTCTTGCCAAACACCGTCGCGGTGTTCAGTTCGTAGGCAAACGGCCCGTCCGCACCGCCCGCAAATTGCGTCAGCGTCGGCGGAGTGCCCCAGCCCGACGACGAGATGGCCACCGCCCCGTTCGTGGCCTGGTTCAGCGTCGATCCGGCAATCCGCGTGGCAATCTGGAGCGTGTCTGTTGCGCCCGGCTTGACCCGCGCAAACTGCCAGAACGGAAGCGCCAGCGTCAGCGCCGATGCGCTGGAAGACACCGCCGCGTCACACTGCGCCGCACCCGTCCCGCTGGTGTTCAGCAGGGCAACGAGGTTGCTCACGCAAGTGGCGATGCTGCCGCTGATGGTCCACTGGTTTTTCGCGGCTGCGGCGGTCTTGGCGGTCACCGTGGCGCCGGCAATCACCAGCGTATTGCCATCGGCCGGAAGTACCGTGATCTGGATTTCGGCAATCGCCACTGCGGCAGAGTGCCCCGGGCCGGCCTTGCCGTTGCCGTCCATCGGAAGCGGCTTGTCCGTGGCCAGCGCGCCCCATGTCGGCGTCGATGCCCACGCCTGATACTCGTTGCCGATCGCGCTCTTGTCGAGGTAGTAGTCAGCCATTGAATACCTCGTGCGCCGCGGGCGCGGTGTCCAGAATCACCGCAGCCCTGCCGGCAGCAATCAGGCCCAGGGCTTCGAGGGCATGCACGCCCGCCCGCGTCTGCAATCCCGATGCAGTCGCCTGGCTGATGTCGATGTGACTCGCGTCGCGCTGGTCCGCCAGGGTCGCGCGCAGGGATGCCGCCAACTGGCGCTGTTGCAGCGTGGCCGCGGGGTTGTCGGCCGACGCCATTTCGATGGTGACCTTCTCGGTCTGCGTGAAGCGGTTCCGAAACGCCAGCTTGGTGATCCTCACCACCTGAAGCACCGGCTCGGGTTCAGGCGGCGCCACTTCCTCGGTGTGGTCGTGTGTGGCGAAGGGGAACAGATCGAGGTCCAGCGGTTCATCGTTGGCGTAGCGGTACACCTCGGCCCCGTCGCTCTTGCGGGTGACCCTGTAGGTCGTCATTGGCGAAGCTCCGGGGGAAAGTGGATGCGCTTGCGCTCCTTGATGTAGGCGCCCTCGCAGTGCTTGTCTTGCCAGAAAAAGATGACATCGATCACCGGCATCAGCAGGCGGCCCCACGGCTTGCCGTCGCGGTGCATGCGGTAGGCGCAGGACGACAGCGTTTCATCGCTCCAGCCGCCGATGACGGCATTGGCCAACTGGTCGACCGCAATGAACAGGTTGTAGCCGTACCAGACCACCATTTGCCATCGGGTCTTGCCGGCCTTCGCTTCGATCATGTTGCCCTCGCTTCGATCCGCTCCAGGCGGTCGCCTTGTCCGTAGATGGGTGTGAACGACCATCCGGATTTCGCCTTCGGCACCGCCATTGCCAGGGTGGCCGCAAGTCGCTGCATTTCGCCCATCCAAAACGCATCCCGGGCCGACAGCAACTGCTCCAGTTCCGCCCGCGTGATCTGCGGTTCGGATGGTGGCATTGGTGGCGCCACACTTGCGACAGGTTCGGGCAGGGCAGGGGGCTTCGGGTTGATCTGAACCCGCCCGGCGTTGAACACCTCGCCGTCGATCACCGCGGTGGCCCCGGTCTTCAGGGCCAGCCGGCGCACGTCCTCGATGGATGCAACGGTCTTCATGCTTTCCTCGCGCAAGTGCTCAGGGCGCGCAGGCTGTCCAGCCGGGCGGTCAGGTCACGCAGGGTCTTGGCTGCATCCATCTTGAGCGTGACGGTCTGCCCGGTGCCGGACACCATCACCTGCTGCTCAAGGGTCACGCCCTCGAACGCCTTGAAGTCGTCGGCGAATGCCTCGGCGTCGGTCAGGGTGGCGGGCTGTGCATCTGTACTTGCACTGCCGGCTGCGGGGAGTGTGGTTTCGGCGTTTGCGGGCTCGGCCGGCGCATCGAACATGTCGCCCATGCCGCTCAACTGCTGGTCAGCAGTGGCGCCCAACTGGAAGGCATCGACGGTCGCGTCGGCCCGCGCCTTGGCTTCCTTGGCGTCGGCCTCCTTCTTCAGCCGCGCCTGCTCGGCGGCCTTCTTCGCGCGCTCGGATTCCAGCGCAGCGGCTTCGCGGTCGGCCTTCTCCCGAAGGTCGGCCTCGCTCTGCGCTTCGAGCGTCAGCCCTTGCGCTTCTTCGCCGCCGCCATCAGCTTGGCCGCGATCTTCGCTGCCTGCTTCCGTTGCTCCGGTGTCGCGTCCTTCACCGCCTGCAGAAAGTCGGGTGACAGCTTGTCGGATGAGGGCTTGGGCTTCAGCATGGAATGCGTCCTCGGTGCTGTCCGCTGTCGCTCGCGCGGCATCGTCGATCAGGGTTTCGGTGTCGATGCCCAGGGCTTGCGCTTGGCGAACAAGTTGCTCGGTCAGGGCCTGCGTCTCGGGGTCAGCCCGAGTGTATCCACTGTCCGCCAGGTCTTCCGGCGTCAACTCAAGGAACGGGCCATCCGGCTCGGCGTCCTCGTACTGCTTGCGATAGGCTTCCTCGGCGTCCTTCAGCCAGTTCGTGCCCTGCTGGCTGTTGAACGTGGAGAACCCGGAATGCTCGGCCTTGATGGCATCGCGCAACCACCTCACGCCGCCGTCGCTGTCGAAGTCGTCTTGAGGCACGTAGCCCAGTTCATGCAGATAGCGCGCCATCCAGTCGATGGCCTCGCCGTTCTTGGTGAACAGGTGCTTGCCGCCTGCGTTGTGGTTGCCTTCGCCGATGGTGTCGGCCTTCTCCTTCATCGCCAGCCCGCCGAGCTTGGCAATGGCGGTCAAGAGGGTGTCGTTCTCGACATCCACCTCTTTGCGCCGGGCCAACCGCTTGCCGGCTGCATCCGCCGCAGCCATCTCCTTGTCGGTCGCCGGGCGCAGGATGAACCCGCCCTTGACCTTCTGCATGCGGTGGGTGTTGCCGAGTTCCTTCTTGGCCTTCTCGGCGTTGGAGCGCGACTTGTAGACCTTGACGGGCGACGCAGTTGGGTCCGCTGCCTGCGATGACCCCTCCTGCGTCGCTTGGGGGGTCAGCACTTCTTGCCGCCGCCCCCCTTCTTGCCCTTGGCCATTTGTCGACTCCTTCGGTTGCCCCGCACTGGCGCCGGGCAGGGCTTTCGGCTTCAACACATCGGCCATCTGGCCGAGCGTGGAATCCAGGGTCAGTGCTGCGTTGGCCGGGCTTCCAGCGCCAGAAGATGCACCTTGCTCGCCGCCTGGTGCAGCCGCACCGGCAGGGGCCGCGTCTCGTTGTCCGCCGTCTGCAGGTACTCGTCCCACAGTTCCGCCGCTTCCGCCAGGCTGATTTCCTGCATCAGCACCAGCGCCAAGAGGTTGTCCGGCAGTTCCTGCCATGTTGTTGACAAGCTCATCCTGTGCCCCGCGTCGCGGTCCTTTGGCTGTCGTGCTGCTGGGGAATTGGTGCGCCAGCCTCAGCAAGTCTTGGATCGGCGCATCCAGCCGGATCACCTTGACCAGATCGCCGCTGTCGCGCTTGGCCTTCCACTGGTGGTGGCCGTCCAGAATGTGCCCGTCCGCCGACACCAGAATCGAGCGGTCGCCGCCCTCGTACTCGGCCGCCTGCTTCACCTTGGCCGGGCTGAACTCGGCTTGCGTGGGCTTGAGCGTGTCTGCCGCCACCTCATCGGTTTCGTGGGTGATCCCACGGGCGTTCAGGAAATTCACCAGCGCGCCGCGGTGCTCTGCCTTGATCTGCGGCAGTTGCTCGCGCGGCAGGCCCAGCGTGCCCGATTCAGGAGCAAACGCGGTCCAGTTCCGGTTGATCGGCTCGCCCTCGATATTGCGGTCATCGGGCGTGACCGCAATCGGCGCCGCGGTGGCGGGCTCGGCCGGCGTCTCTGTGGGGGGTTGTGCGGGTGGTTGTGCGGGTGGCGTGTCCAGCACAGCCAGCGCCGCATCGTCGGTCGGGCCGCGGAAGATCCCGCGCCTGGCCAGGGCGCTCACAGCCCGCTTCATGAACCCCGGCAAATCGGCAAGCGGCACCTTGTCTGCGGCTTGCTTGATGGCCTTGACCGCTGCGTCGCCCATGCCGTGCTGGGCCGCAAAGTCGTCCAGCCGCTTCGTGGTTTCCTTGCGGGCCGCCATGATGTTGCCCGCCGCCTCGGGAACAGCCCCCGGCAGTTCTGCGAAGGCTTCCATCAGCACATCGGCGCGGTTGACCGGCTCGCCCACAGCCACAGCCCCGGCGGCCTCACCAGCGCCGCCTAGACCGGCCTGCATGCCGGTTTCCTTCAGGGTCGCTGTGCCAGCCGCCCGGACTGCCTTTCCGCCCGTCAATGCACCCGATTCCATGGCCTTGACCACAGGCCCGATGAACTTGCCGGCCAGCCCTGCGCTGATGGCGTCGAAGGCGCCGACCGTCATGCCACGGATCGCCCCACGCTTGCGGGCCGCTTCCATCAGCTTGGGATCGTTCAGCGCCGCCAGCACATCGGCCGGGTTGCGCGGATCGCGCCCGTTGGCTGTGATGGCCTCCATCAGCGATGCGGTGTACTCCTGCGCCGCAGATCCCGCGAACGCCCCGCCCACTGCCCCGGCAGGGCCGCCAGCCGCAAAGCCGAGTGCGCCTGCACCCATGCTCACGGGCAGGCTTTGCAAGGCCGAGTCCGCCAACATGGTCAGCGTGGCGCCCGGGTTCTCGGCCATGGCAGACAGCACTGCGCTGAAGCTCTCCTTGCCGGCTGCGGAAATGGCCTGCTGGCCTTCCATGTTCTCCAGCGTCGGCGCTGCGGCATCCATGGCCTTGCTGCGCTGCGCAAAGCGCCCGGCCATGGCCTCATTGCCCATGATCCCGGCTTCGTTGGCCAGCAAGTCGCCGGTCATGCCGATGCGCTGGCCAGCACGGGTGATGGTGTTGCCCACCGTCTCGACCATGCCCGGGTCGCGCCGGCTGATTTGGCCGTCCATCGCGCCATCGCGCACGGTCACTTGCCGCGTGTCGGCCGTGAACTGCGGGCCGCCGAGGGCATGGCCTCGGGCGTCAATCTCGAAGGCCGTAACGCCGAGGCGGGAGAACTGGTCATAGACCTTCTGCCGGTCTGCGCCCGATTCGATCAGGTCAACAGCATCGTCGATGGCCGCTCGCTTGTCCTCATAGGGCTTCTGACCCCTGGCGTACACCGCGCGCTCGTCCGGCTTCTCCACCGGCATACGGTTTCCGGGGGACGGCTCCACGCCTGCGGGCAGTTGCCGCTGCGCCGGGTCTTGCGCCATCGGGGCAGGGCGCGTCTCGGCGGCAAGTCCGCCCCGGGTGCGCTGGCCCTGCGGTGCGCTCGGCAGTGCGTCCTGCAATCCCGCGCCGATGCGCGCCAGCATGCCGGGCTTCTCGGGCGTTGGCACATCGTCCACTTCAGGTCCGAAGTAGTCGGCCGGATTCGGCAGTGCTTTCGCTCCAGCCTTCGCCGGCTTGATTGGGGCGCCAAAGTAGTCGGCAGGGTTCGGCTGCGCTGCGGGCACCTTCGCCCCACCGGCTCGGGCAATCTCGTTGCGCAGTGCTGCCACGTCGCTGGCCGCGCGCTGGTCGCCGGCATTCGCGCGCTGCGTGGCGTCGGCAAGATCGGCGTTGAGGATCGTCAGCCAGTCACTGTCGCGCGCCGCCTGCGTGGCACGGCTCACCACCGCATCGGCCAGGCCGGGATAGGCGCGGTCAGCCACCGTTTTCCTTCGCCCACTTGCGACCGGCCGCCGACTTCTTCCAAGCCTCGGACGATTGGCGGATCACCTCGGACACGCTCAATTCGGGGTTGGCGGCCTTCAGGTCGGCGGCATAGCGGGCCATCGCCTGCGTGTGCTCATTGGCAATCCTGTTTCCGCCAAGAGGTCCGTTGACACTATCCCCGTAGACCTTGATCGCCTCGTCGTGCAGTTGGTCATACAAGCGATCCGCCTTGCCCGGGGCGGCGCCGGAAGCGGTCTTCTCTGCGGCTGCAACCCGGCTGTCAGCGCCAATCCTGGCCGCGCCGAGGGTGGCGTCTGCGTGGATGTTCGCCACCTCGCGGGCTCGCTCGCCCTGCCGGTCGGCAAGGGCCAATTGCTTCTCGGCCTTTATCGACTCCAGAGCGGCCGCGCTTGCGGACTTCTGGTCCTCGGTCTTGCGCGCTTCTTCGCCCTTCACGCGCTCGACCTTGGTCTTCGCCGCAGCGTCAATCTCAGCCTTCATGCGCTCAAGATTCAGCATGGCCTCGTTCTTCATCGCCGTCTGCGGGTCGATCAGCGAGGTCTTGACCATCTTCACGATTTCATCGGGCGCCAGCATCTTGGTGCTGCCGTCCGACAGCTTCAGCCGCAGCATCGTCGGGCCGCTCGGTGCGCCCTTCAGCCCCTCACCACCGATCACCTTCTCGGTGCCGACGATCTCCTTGCCGTCGAACAGAGTCGGGTAGACCGTGCGGGCCAGGGCCTCGGCGTCGCCGTCCATCTCGTACTTCTGCAGGGCCGTCGCGCGGGCCTTCACCCTCAGTGGCGCAACCTGGGCCTCGTTCTGGATGAACTCGTCCCACCGCCCGCGTTGCGCAAGCGCCATGCCGCGGGCTTCAGCGGCCTTGAACATGGTCGATTCGCTCGGGCGGTACTGGCCCTGCGCCCCATTGGCCGCCCATTCGGCTTGGCTCTGCTGGATCACGCTCGTTGCTGCTGCGTTGGCTTCGTCCAGGGCCGCCCGCTGTTCCTGCGCGCGGGCAATCTCGGCCTGCTGCTGCTTCCATGCGGTGCCCTGCTGGAAGGCGTTGACCGCGTTCATGAGTCCCAATCCCGCCATGTCAGCCTCCAAGCCCCGGAATCTTCACCTTGTCGAACAGGCCCATCCCCGCCGCCTGCAGCCCCGCGCCGAAGATGTCGGCAAACATGCCATTGCGCATGTTGGTCTGCTGGTTCTGCTGGTTCTGCCCGGTGGTCGCCGCGTTGAGTGCGCTCGTGCCCTGGTTCGTCGCCAGGCCAGATGCGTTCAAGGCCATGCCCGGAACCTGCTGGCCAAACTGTGCGGCTTGGCCCAGGTACTGCATGCCGCGGTTCTCGATGTCGGCGCGGGCGTTGTTCTGCGCCCCTGCGCTGGCCTTGGCCTCGTCCATCAAGCTGGCGGCCCCGAGGGTCTTGATCGTCGTCGGGTCCAGCCCGGCAGACATCATGTCGCGCTCGGCCGATGTGCGCATGGCGTCGTATTGGCTGGCGACCGAGTTGGATGCGTTCTGCGCGGCCTGCTCACGGCGCCATGGCGTGTTGTAGTCCATCGCCTGCTTGGCGTAGGCTTCTTGAACCGGCTTCCACGTGGCCTGATAGCTCGCCCACAGATCGTCGCCGCGCTGGCTGGTCTTCTGCTGCTCGGCAAGCATGTTGTCGAACAGTTGATTGAACCGGCTCATGTCCACGCTCGGGGTCAGCGCATTGGCCGCCAGTCCCGACACCACAGCCCCGCCGATCACCTTGCCGACAGGGGATGTCGCCACGTTGGACAGCACGTCCCATCCGTCCTTGATGCCACTGGTCAGCGTCGATGCGGCGCTGGTCAGTCCCGACAAGGCCCCACCAGTCCCCGCAACAGTGGCCGCGCCTGGCAGTGCGCCGTTCGTGGCGTAGCCTGCCAGTTCTCCCGTGCGCATGGCATTGAGTCCGGTCGTGCCGAGTTCGCTGGCGCCGATGGCAGTTGCATCCGCGCCGCCGATGGCGCCCACCGTGTCAAGCCCCAATCCGGGGCCGTTCGTCCATGCCGCAGATGTGGCGGCATCCGCGCCGCCAGTGGCTGCGGCATCCAGCCCAGCGGCCCCGCCATTGAGCCCGTAGGCGCCGCCCACCAGTGCCGCAAACGTGGCCAGATCCTTGCCGGTCAGCGAGTTCTTGCCGTTGCCCTCGTTCATCAGGGCGCCGTCCGTGTCGTAGGTCTGATACCACTCCTTCGACGGGTCTTTGTAGCTGAAGGCGACTGGAGTCGTTCCGTAGATCGGGCCGGTCGCATCGCCGCCACCATCGCCCATGCCTCCGGGCGTGTCCGTGCGGTTGTAGTTGATGGTCCAGCCCGGAACCGTCTCGCCGGCCATCAGCTTGGCCAGCACATCCGGAGGGATTCCGCGGCCCTTGGCGCGGGGGTCGTTCTTCCCGTATCGGGTGTATTCATTGGCCATTCAAAACCCCCTTGTGGGTTGGTGTAGTGTCCCCGCGCTGTCAGCACACTTGCGACAGATCACGGCACGATCAGGCGCAGCGAGCCCGCTCCGGTCAAGGCATTTGCGCCAGAGGTCGGCGTCGAGATGTCCACCGTCAATGAGGCGGTGTAGGTGCCGCTCACGGTCTGGTCAATGCGGTACTCACGATCCGTCGTCAGAGCCAGCCACGAGCCCACCGAGCCCGAGGTCAGCGCGCCGGCCGTCACCGTCACACGGATGAAGTGATTGGCCGCCCGGGTCGCGTCCACCGGGAACGCCCAATAGGCAATCAGCGCATAGGCATCCGTGTTGCGCTGGATCATGATCCGGCCATCGCCCATGAACTTGATGCCGATGGCCGTCCCGTCAACGCTGAACGGCGCCATGCCGGTGCCAATGCGGATGCCCGAGATGTCGGCGCCCTTCGACTTCACGACACCAATTGCTCCGGTCATGATCGGCTGGCCGGGCTTGGTGGCCGTGAACTCCACATTCGCCGTGTCCAGCGCCGCAGTCATGCCGGTGATGGTGGCCACGTTGCCTGTCCCGCTGACAGGCGTCAGGCCGGCGTTCGTGGTGCGCCATGTCCACGTCCAATTCGCCGTGTCCTCGGCGCCGTTCTTGTGGGCCTTGGCCGTGATGATGGCGTTTGTGTAGTCGGTCACCACCCCATCGGCAGTGCTCGGCAGCAGCAGCGAGCCTGGCAGGGCAGAGAACGCATAGATGTCCTGATTCAGCGGAACGCCCTTGCGCACGGGCAGGCTCAGGGTGTGCTGGATGTCGCCCGGCTTGTCGGCCGTCACTGCCACCTGGCCCACCGCATCAGAGGTGGATTCGAGGTTGTGCTTGCGGATGGAGTTGTTGACGGTGGAAAGCGTCGGCAGGTACGGCTGATTCCATTCGCTGCCGATCACGATGGCGTTCGTTGTCGACGGCAGGGCGCCCATGCCCGGGATCACGGCCCCGCCCTTCCACGAATACCCGTCTGCTGTCCAGAACAACAGGCTGTTGCTGTCGATCATGTAGAGGATTCCTGACAGCACAATCCACTGACGCGGCTGCGTGTAGTTCACCGGAGTGACAACCCTAGTCCACGTCCCATTGCCTGCGGTCACGTAGATGATGTTCCCGGCGTTCTGCGCGCCCACGATCAACAGCCCGCGAAGGTGCGCCATGCCATAGGCAAACTGCCCGGCCGGCATCTGCATCAGGGTGCGTTGAGCCGCGCTCCACGCCGTCCCGCCATTGGTGCTGATGTAGATTTCGCCGCTGGTGTCAAGGGCTCCCCATCGGTCGCCGCCAAACCACTTGGGTTTGCAGCTTGTGCCGGGCATCGTGATGTTCGTCCACGTCCCACTGGCGCCCGTTGTGGACTGCAGCCCGACTGCGCTCAGGCTGCGCGTCAGGATGAACTTGTTTCCGTACTCCAGTTCCACCCACTGCGCCGAAGTCGGCAGCACTTGGCTGACCCATGTGGCGCCGCCGTCAGTGCTGGTGATCGCCCGGTTGCCGGTGACCCCATCTTCGTACAGCAGGAACTTGCCTGAGCCATAAGCCCCGCCCTGCCACTGACCAGACAGCCCGACATCCACGTCAACGAACGTCTCCATGTCCACGCTCGTGCGGATGAACGTCGAAGTCCCGAAGAACCCGACCACCCAATCGCCATCGCCAAACACCGCGAACTCGGCCCGGGTCCAGCCCGCAGGCATGCCCACTGCAAAGCTCGTCGTCGTCGTGCTGGTCACATTCCCCAGCGTTCCCAGGCTGGTGATGGTGATCCGGTTGCTCACCAGCGTTGACGTGCAGTTGGTATCCGTCTTGGCGAACGTCCAATTCGCCGTGTCGCTGGTGCCGTCGATCACCTTCGTGACCTCGTAGTCGGTCCAGGCGTCAACGAAGTTCATGATGTTGCCGGACCCGTCCACGGGGAGAACAATCTCCGTGCGAGGGGTGAAGAAGTGATTCGTCCCCACCGGGTCGACGGGCGTGTCGCCTGGGTTGTCCGGCTTGACCAGCGAATCACCGTCAAACACCAGCAGGCCCCATCGCAGCATGTCGGCCTTCGTGATGAACTTCGCCAGCACACCACCATCGGCGATCGGCTCGCGGGTGCGTCGCCAGGTATCAAGCCGCTGCAGGTAGGCCAACACTTCCTCGGCAGTCGGTGCCGGCGGAAGGGCAGGGAAGTCGGCAACCTGCTCGAAGTTGCTGTAGAGGCCGAAGTTGTCGGTGCTCACGGCAAGTCCGCCAT
>JACCDG011257629.1_pt1 | contig 30319 bp, 38 predicted proteins | sample 7442471 | NCBI WGS metagenome assembly JACCDG01 (sample SAMN15323444, study PRJNA562643) | freshwater metagenome | isolation source: river surface water | place: USA:Blue River Watershed | collected 2017-08-17 | reverse complement strand
CCTGGCTGGGGGCGTGGGGTCCCCTCCCACTAAATCGCCCCTCCAAACCTCTGGAGCGCAGGGGGTGGGGGGTCAAAATTCGGCGGGCGGCGTGGGGTCTCGGAAACTGGGGTACGAGGGGCCGGCGCTCCGTGGTCTTCATGTGACGAGCATGACGATCGAGGATGCGGAGCATTACACGCCGGAGCAGAGGGCGGAGATCATCTCGTCGTATCCGCGGCATGAGCGGGATGCGCGGGCGCGGGGGATCCCGACGCTTGGGAGTGGTCGGGTTTTCCCGGTGAGTGACGATGATCTGGTGGTGGAGCCGTTTCGGGTTCCGGAGCATTGGCCTCAGATCAATGGGCTGGACTTTGGTTGGGATCACCCGTTTGCGGCGGTGAACCTGGCGTGGGACCGGGAGGCGGACGTGGTCTACGTCTGCAAGGAGTATGCGGCGCGGGAGCAGACGCCGATCATGCATGCGGCGGCGGTGAAGCCCTGGGGGGAGTGGATTCCGTGCTCCTGGCCGCATGACGGGTTGCAGCACGAGAAGGGGGCCGGGGAGGAGTTGGCGCTTCAGTATCAGCGGCAGGGGCTGGCGATGCTGAGTGAGCGGGCGACGTTCGAGGACGGGGGGTCGAGTGTTGAGGCCGGCATCATGGAGATGCTGGACCGGATGCAGACGGGCCGGTGGAAGGTGTTTTCGACGTGTGCGGGGTATCTGAGCGAGGTGAGGCTCTACCACCGCAAGAACGGGATCATCGTGAAGCTGAAGGACGACCGGATCTCGGCGTCGAGGTACGCGATGATGATGCTGCGGCGGGCGGAGACGAAACCGAAGCCGCGGACGGATGTGAAGGTGGTTTCGTCGGGATCAGGGAGTTGGATGGGATGACGGACCTCACGGTGAGGCGAGACGCCAGCGGCAAGATGTGGCTGGTCGGGGACTGGAACCTCATGAACGAGGTCTCGGTCCACTCGGACAAGGGGATGATGGACATCCTCAAGGTGTTGCAGGACGCAGCCGCCGAGATCAACAAGCTCTCCCCGGGCTCGCCGATCGGCCGGGCGGTGGAGGACATTCAGGCCATTATCACGGCCCGCATGGACGAGACTGAGCGGAGCACCGACGACGAGATCGAGAAGGCGATGTCCAGGCCGCAGTCGTGGTTTCGCGAGCCGCCCGGAACATATACGGCCGACATCGCCCAGGCGAGGCAGATCCGTCGCGCCGCGGACTATGTGCGGTCGCGGCCGGTCACGCATATCGACCAGGATCGGTTTCGGGCGGACCTGAACCGGGCGGCCGGCGGGTGGTTCGAATGAGCGAGACGGTCGAGGTCGTCGAGCCGATGGCGAGCCCGCTGAAGGAGCTTGCGGCGCTGGAGTGGAGCCGGGACCCGGATTTCACGGGCGGGCCGCTGATGTTCCGGGGGGTCCTGTGCGGGCGCCGGCGCTGCATCGTGGCGGGGTCGGCGGACGAGGACGGGGCGAGGCGGCTGATGCACCTGGCCGTGGACATGGCGTTCGGCCGGGCATGACCGACAGCAACGTGGTGTCCCTGCACGGGGGCCCGATCGAGAGCGACCGCAAGGCGCTGTTTCTGGAGACGGTGGCGGAGGCGTTCGACAAGTTCGTCACCGAGAACGGGGAGATCCCGGACGGGATCGTGTTCGCCATGGGCGGGGTCGCGCAGTCGACCGCCTGCTGGTCGATCACGGAGGGCGGACGGAGGATTGTTCCCGGGCGTTCTCGTCGCTCGCGATCATGTCGCTGACCCGCTGGCTCCTGACGGACGACGACGACTGACCCCAACCTGACAGGGATGCAGGAATGACCAAGCACAGCGCCAAAACGCTGCGCGCCTGGGCGCGGGATGCGGAACGGGGCGCCTCGATCGTCTATTTCGTGGGCGATCTCTGCACGGCCCGGGCGGACGAGAAGGACCGGGTCGACGACGACGATGACAGCGTCCGGGCGCCGGTGATCGAACCGCTGGCCCTGGCCGCCGAACAGATGAGCGAGGACGAGGTAATCTGCCTGGTCCAGCGCCGGCTCGGGATGAACCGGGCCGAATACATCGCCCAGCGAACGCGCCGGCCCTACCACGAGCGTCCGTATGGCCGCGGGGACCGGCCCTGCAATCTCAAGGCCCATGTGGTGACGCCGCCGCGTCTGGGCCCCCGATACCTCTGAAGGACGCCCGATGTCGCGACACGACGCCCCGCTGACCCTCACCCCGGCCCAGGAGAGGGCGCTTCGCTGCGCCCTGACGCGGCCGACCGAGGTGACGCAGGCGGACATGGAGATCCTGAACGCGCTGGCCCGGAAGCTGGAAGACCGGGCCCGGGTCTGGCGCAAGAAGTTCGGCGCGGTGATCTGACATGGACCGGGAGATGGACCAGACGGACACCGGCAAGCCCGATGACATCCTCGAGGAGGCTCGGGAGGTCTTCGAGGTCTGCGAGAAGGCCTTTTCCCACAATCGGAAGGAGGCCGAGGACGATTTTCGGTTCGCCCGGCTCGGGGACCAGTGGCCGTCCGAGATCCGCAAGCAGCGGGAAGACGACCACCGCCCCTGCCTGACGATCAACCGGATGCCCCCGATCATCCGGCAGGTCGTCAACGACGCGCGCCAGAACAAGCCGTCGATCTCGATCCACCCGGTCGATTCCGGGGCCGATCCGGACACGGCCAACGTCATCTCGAGCCTGATCCGGAACATCGAGTACGAGAGCCGCGCCGGGATCGCCTACGACACCGCCATCGACTGTGCTTGCACGGGCGGCTTCGGATACTGGCGCATCAACACCGATTACTGTGACGACACAGGTTTCGACCAGGACATCAAGATTATCCCGGTCCCCAACCCGTTCAGCGTCTATCCCGACCCCTATTCCACCGGCATGACGTCGGAGGACTGGAACACCTGCTTCGTGGTCGAGCACCTCGACAAGCGGGCCTTCCGGAAGAAGTACAAGGGCGCCGAGGAGGTCGACTGGGAAGCGGACGGCTATGCCAGCCTGTCCGAGCCGTGGATGGACGACGAGCGCATCCAGGTCGCCGAGTATTGGCGGCGCGACGAGGCGGTCAAGTTCATCATCATGCTCTCCCCGCCCACGTCGGGGGAGGAAGGCGAGAGCGGCGGCCCGCTGATCGTCGACCTGGCGGACTACGAGAAGAACAAGGGCCTCTACGACGCGATCGGATCCTTCCCGATCGGCTCGCCCCGACCCGTCAAGACCCACAAGGTCAAGCAGATCATCCTCACCGGCGCCGAGGTGCTGGAGGAGAACGACTGGGCCGGCAAATACATCCCGGTCGTGCCGGTCTACGGCGACGACGTGTTCGTCGACGGCAAGCGCCACCTTCGCTCCCTGATCCGGGACGCCAAGGACCCGGCCCGGATGCTGAATTTCTGGCGGACGTCGGGGACGGAACTGGTCGCCCTGGCCCCGAAGGCCCCCTACATCGGGCCCAAGGGCGCCTTCAAGACCGACTTCAGCAAGTGGGAGACCATCAACCAGGCGACCCACGCCTTCGTCGAGTATGACGGCCCGACACCGCCCCAGCGGCAGGGCTTCGCCGGCGTCCCGCAAGGCATCCTCCAGGAGGCCCTGAACGCCGCGGACGACATCAAGACCGTGACGGGGCTGCACGACGCCTCCCTGGGCGCCCGGTCCAACGAGACCTCCGGCCGGGCCATCATCGCCCGCCAGAAGGAAGGGGACACCTCCACCTTCCACTTCATCGACAACCTGACCCGGGCCATCAACCACTCCGGCCGGATCATCCTCGACCTTCTGCCGAAGGTCTATTCGACCGAGCGGATCGTCCGGATTCGGGGCGAGAACGGCAAGTCCAACCGGGTGCCCCTGAACCAGCCCTTCGCCAAGGGCCCGGACGGCCAGCCGATCACCCAGGTCGCCGGCCAGCCGCTTCAGCCGGGCGCGAACACGATCGTCGACCATGAAACCGGCGAGACCGCGGTCATCATCGCCCGGATGCACGACCTGTCAGCCGGCAAGTACGACCTCACCGTCGAGGCCGGCCCGTCCTACACCACCAAGCGCGAGGAAGCGGCCAACCAGATCCTCGCCATGATCCAGGCCCAGCCGGACCTCGCGATGATCCTGGGCGACATCCTTGCCCGGAACCTCGACTGGGAGGGCGCCGAGGAGATTTCGGCCCGGATCAAGGCGATGCTGCCGCCCCAGATCCAGGCGCTCCTGAAGGAAGAAGACCCGGATGACGGGTCAGGCGCTCCAGCGGCCCCCGGCGGCCCTCCCGGGGCTCCTCCGGGGCAACCGGCCATCCCGCCGGAGCTTCAGCAGGCCCTGCAACAGGCGGGGCAGATGATCCAGACGCTGCAACAGCAGGTCCAGACGCTCCAGCAGCGCCGGGACCTGGAGCAGCAGAAGATGCAGATCGACGGGTACAAGGCGGAAACCGACCGCATTGAGGCGAGCGCGAAGGTCGCAGAGGCGACCCGCCCCCAGCCCGTCCCGAACCTCAGCCAGCCGGCCGCCAACCGCCTGGTCTGACCACGGACCAAGGCCTAATCCCAGGCCAGTCCACCCACCCGAGAGAAGGAACCCATGAGTCTGATCGAGAACGCGACCAATCCGGTCGAATCGACGGCTGTCTCCGTGGACAACACGGCGGACGACCTCGACGACGCGGAAGTCGGCTTGCAGGATAGCGACGACGAGGCCGAAACGGCCGGCGACACCGAGGAGTCTGACGGCGATGGGACGCCGGACGGGACCAACCCCGACGAAGGCGCCGATTCCGATTTCGAGACCTACGAACTCGATGGCAAATCCTACAAGGTCCCCAAAGATCTCGTCCCGAGGCTGATGAAGGACGCCGATTACACCCAGAAGACCCAGCAGGTCGCGGAGATGCGGCGCAATGTCGAGGCCATGAAGGCCGCGACGGAGGCCGAAGCCGCGATCAGCGCCGAAGTCATCGACGCCAAGGTCACGCTGAAGGCGCTGGACCGGGAAATCGAGGCCTACCAGCAGATCAACTGGCTGGAATGGCAGCGGCAGGACCCGGACGCCGCCCAACGCAACCGCTGGGCCTATGACGACCTTCTCCAGAAGCGGCAACAAGCCGCCGGCGAACTGTCCGCCAAAGAACAGTCCCTCGCAGCGCAGCAGCGGGAGCGGACCATCGCAGAGCAGCGGGAAACCGCCGAGCAGATGCGACAGGGCCACGAACAACTGCGCAGAGCCATCCCCAACTGGGGCCCCGAACGCGCCACCCAGCTCACGAATTTTGCGCTGACCCACGGATTCAAGGCGGAGGAAATCTCCACCCTGAACGACCCTCGGGTCATCCAATTCATGGACCTGGCTGAGCGCGGCGCCGCGGCCCTGAAGCGCGAAGCCGCCCGGACGAAAGCCGAGAAGGCCCAACAGGTGAAGCCCGCCCGGACCGTTGGGTCCGGCGGCCCCGCCGGCAAGGTCGACGAAGGCCGCCTGTCCACCGCCGAATGGATCAAGCGCCGCGATGCGCAGGTCCGCAAGGCGCAGGGCCGCTAACCGCGCCCCACCCCACCCGCAGCGTCGTGATGACGCCGCCCCTCCCAGCACAGGCCCCAGGGCCCGTCAGAAGGACTTTCTTTCACTATGGCCAACAGCATCTTGACTCCCACTGCTGTGACTCGCGAGACTTTGCGAGTCCTGCACCAGAAACTGACGTTCATCGGTTAATAACGTAGCCGCTTTGCCGGGCGACCGGCATCGAACAATGCTGTGAACTCAGGGGAAGTCTTGTCAAAAACTGCCGATTTTGGTAGTTTATGGTATGAACAAGATAATCCTGAGCCAAGACCTGAGGAACTCGAGACTTAAAGAGGACCCGACCTGTAGCAAGTGCGGCATCACCAAGACGGTCGCGGATTTTCCCCGCAAGGCCGTCGACTACTGGTGCAACACCTGCCGGCGGGACTACGCGAGAAAGGCCTATCGCCAGAAGGTCGCAAAAATGTCGCCGGTCGAACTGGCGATGCACCGGGCGGCGGTCAACGAACGGCAAAACAAGCGGCGGCGAAACTACATCACCACGCTGCCGAACGATGACCGAGAGGCGTTTTTTCAGCGAGTGCGGGCCTCAAGCAAGCAGAGCCGGGATCTCGTGAGGGACGAGACATACCGGGCATATGGCGGATACCGCTGCAACTGTTGCGGTGAGACCGAGCGGGCCTTTCTGAGCATCGACCACGTCAACAACGACGGGGCTGAGCATCGGCGGCAAGCGGGCATCTCAACAGGCGAACAACTCCACCGCTGGCTCAAGCGCAACGGATTCCCCGAGGGGTTCCAAATCCTGTGCATGAACTGCCAGTGGGGAAAGCGGAACAACAAGGGTGTCTGCCCCCATCAGGTAAGGTGCAACGACTATCCCGAAAGGGAGTAGGACCAAGCGGTCCGAAGCGCAGCACACCTCTCCGAGGTGATGATATAGTCTGCTCTGCATGGTGACATGCAGCAGTCCGGAGTTGCCAACCGGACGGGCGAGGAACTAGCGAGCCTCGTTGAACACAAGGTCCATCAACCGGCAATATGACGACCAGTTCGCCAAGGAAGGCGCGAAGATCGGCGACAGCCTGAAGATCCGGCTGCCGAACAAGTACACGGTCACGACCGGCGCCCAACTGAACGCGCAGGACACGACCGAGACGTCCACCACGCTCCAGGTCGCGACCCAGAAGCACGTCGGCATGAACTTCACGTCGGCCGACCTGACGCTGTCGATCGACGACTTCTCCAAGCGGTTCATCGAGCCGGCCGCCGCCGTCCTCGCCGCCGCCATGGAGGCCGACGCGCTCCAGTCCATGCGCAAGAACGTGTACCAGCAGGTCAACAACACCGGCTCGGCCACGACCCTCGCCAAGGTGCTGGGCGCCGGCAAGAAGCTGACCGACAGCCTGACCCCGCTGCAAGGCCGCAAGGCCCTGCTCAACACGCAGGACACGGTCGACCTGGTCGATGGCCTGAAGGGTCTGTTCCAGGACCAGTCCCAGATCGCCAAGCAGTACCGCGAAGGCCAGATGGGCCGGACGGTGAACTTCGACTTCGCCGAGACCACCCACCTGCCGCAGCAGACCCGCGGCTCGGGCAACGGCTCCTATGTGGTCCAGACCACGGTCGCGGCCCAGGGCGCCACCACGGTCGCCATTCAGACCGGCACCGGGACCATCAAGGAAGGCGAGATCGTCACCTTCGCCAACGTCTACTCGGTCCACCCGGAGACCAAGGTCTCCACGGGCGTTCTCCAGCAGTTCGTCGTCACGGCGGACTCGGCGGGCGGCTCCGTGACCCTGTCGGTCTCCCCGGCCATGTATACGACCGGCGCCAACCAGAACATCGACGCCTTCCCGCAGTCGACCGCGGCCATGACCATCGCCGGCACGGCCTCGACCAACTACGGGCAGTCGCTGTTCTACCACGAGGACGCCTTCGCCTTCGCGACCGCGGACCTGGTGATGCCGAAGGGTGTCGACTGGGGCGCCCGCGACAACTACGACGGCATCGCGATCCGGATCATCCGGGACTACGACATCAACAACGACCGGCTCCCCTGCCGTCTGGACGTCCTCTACGGCTTCAAGACGCTGCGGCCTGAGTTGGCCTGTCGTCTGGCGTCGAACTAGATCTGACGCGGGGCCGCTCCTTCACCGGGGCGGCCCTTGTCATGTCTGCCATCCCCAACAACTGAGAAGGACCAGCCATCATGGCTACCGAAAACCTTTCCCGGGGCAACGACGACGGCACGAACTTCGGCCTGTCGACCTCGGACCTGATCGGCTTCTACGGCCTGGCCACGCCGATCGCCCAGCCCTCCGGGGCCGCCCAGGGCGCCGTCACCGATTCCTCGGGCGGCACGGCCAACACCGCCACCGGCATCGCCGCTCTGACGGGCACCTACAACTCGACCATCCTCGGCAACGCGATCGCCACGCTGGCGGCCCAGGGCAATGCCCTTCGCGCGGCCTTGGTCAGCCTGAACCTCATCAAGGGCTCCGCGTAGTCCCTGATGAAGATCATGGTCGCCGTTCCGGCTTACGACGGGAAGGTCCATATCGAGACAGCCTCTGCCCTCATGAAGGAGCAGGGGCTGGCCGGAGACACCGGGAACGAGCTTCAGACGCTGTTCCTTCCCGGTGTCTCCCTCATCACGCTGGCCCGCAACCAACTGGCCCAGGGGTTCCTGGACTCGGATGCGGACCGGCTGGTGTTCGTCGATGCGGACGTCTCGTGGGAGCCGGGGTCGCTCATCAAGCTGGCGCACAGCCCGCACGATTTCGTGGGCGGGGCCTATCGCCTGAAGCAGGGGGTGGAGAAGTACCCCTTCGGCTTCCTGCGCGACGGGACCCCGCCTGGCGAACTGATGGACGAGGCCACCGGATGCTTCCAGGTGGCCTTCCTGCCGGGGGGCTTCCTCAGCCTGTCCCGGTCCGTCTTCGAGACCCTGAAGGCCGCCCACCCCGGGCGGTCCTTCAGCCACTACGAGTTTCAGGGGCACGGCTATTTCCACGCCCCGGTGCGGGACGGGGTCTTGATGGGTGAGGACTCCTGCTTCTGCATCGAGTACCGCGAGGCCGGCGGCAAGGTCTGGCTCGACCCCAACCTCACCCTGACCCATGTCGGCGGCGTCAACCGCTACGAGGGCAACGTCGCCCGGTGGATGAAGTCATGCCTGCCCGCCCAGACAGAGGAGCCGGCCGATGTCGCTTAGCACCTATGCGGGCGTCCTCGCCGCGGCGGCGGACTACGTCAACCGCACCGACATGACGACCCAGATCGTCGACGCCCTGGTCCTGGCCGAAGCCGAGATGCGCATCAAGCTGCGCGAGGCGGGCCTGTGCGGCGGGGAGACCCGGGCGACCTCCTCGATCGACGCCGAGTACGAGACACCCCCGACCCGGTTCGGCCGCCCGATCCAGATGAAGGTCTACAACGACGACACCGACGTCTGGGAACTGCTGAGCAACATCTCGCCGCAGGCCTTCTCCGACCTGAAGGAGAGTGTCGCCGCCCAGACGGGCCGGCCGACCCACTACAGCTACATCGCCGGGTCGCTGGCGTTCTACCCGACCCCGGACACGACCTACACGGTCGAGATGATCTACATCTCCGACTTCGCGCCCCTGTCGGTTTCGAACACGTCCAACTGGATCCTCGCCGACTACCCCAACGCCTACCTCTACGGGACCCTTCACGCGCTCGAGCCGCTGCTGTTCGAGGACACGCGGATGGGTCTGTGGAGCGCCAATTTCGCCCGCGCCGTCCAGGGCATCATCGACGCCGAGGGCGCCAAGCAGGGCCAGCGCGACACCGCCCGCTACCGGGCAGACCTCCCAATCCGCCGGCGCACCGGCTTCAACATCAACACCGGCGTCTAGCCGAGCGAAGGGCGGACAACCATGGCCGTTGGCAATTTCACCCTGTTCAACATCGCCAAGAAGAAGCTGGCGGACGGGACGTTCGATCTCGACACGCACACCTTCAAGCTGGTGCTCTGCAACGCCTCGCAGGCCCTGGACGCGACCTTCGCCGGCGCCTCCACCGACTGCCGGCTGGCGGACCTCACAGGGCAACTGTCGACCGCCAACGGCTACACGAGCGGCGGCGTGGCCCTCGCCAGCGTGACGTGGACCCGGTCTACCGGGACGATCACCTTCGACAGCGCGGACCCGGCCTGGACCCTGACCGGGGCGGGGATCACCTACAAGTACGGGGTGCTGTACGACGACACCGACGCCAACGACGGCCTGGTCGGCTTCTTCGATGCGGACAACACGTCCGGATCCTCGACGATCTCGCCGCTGGCCGGGACGCACACGATCGTCGTCAACGCCTCCGGCTGGTTCACGCTGGCCTGACGACGATGAAAGTCCGTGATCTCATTGAGGCCCTGAGCGGGCTGGACGCCGACACCGAAGTGTTCATGTTCTCCAACCTGGAGAGGCTTCTTTCATCGGAAGCCCCACAAGGGCCCGACATCCGCGTCATGCGGGACAAGATGTCTGGCGCCGTCTGGATCGGCTTCAACATAGCGAGCACCCAAGAGTTCGAGCCGACAGCTTGGGACGTGCTGCTTCGTGGCTGAGATCACCCCGTCCACCTTTTCGGCCACGGCGCCCTATAGCGCCAATGACGACGCCGGAACGGGGCTCTACCCATTGGGGGCGTCGGCCAACGCAACGGTGGCGTGGGCGGCGGACGGGATCAACTCGACGGCCGAGACGTTCTGGGGATGCGCCAACGCCTCGGGAAACTACGTCGAGTTCGACTTGGGCTCGTCAAAGGACGTTGCTCGGATCGCCGTCTTGCACACCGCCTACCCCTCCGAAGGGTGGAACGCCTCATACACAAACGGAGCCGCCCTTCAGTATTACAACGGCTCGAGTTGGGTGACGATCGCCACATTGGCGGGTCATACAGACGGGGGCGGCGCCGTCTCGTACACCATGGCCGTCACGGCGCAGAATTTTCGGATCTACAAGGTGGGAACGGGATACCTCGCCCTCGGCGACATGCGCTTCTACGAACCGAACCTGAAAATCGGGAACGTCAGTCCCCTTCGACCACTCGTCCCCCTGCTCGGAAGGTAAAGCCTATGGGCCAACGCTACAATGTCCCCATCACAGCGGTCGCATCGCCCGCTGCGATCTGGGACGCCTTTGAATTGAACGTCGCGTCGACACGCGCCGTGAAGCTGATCCGCGTCAGCCTTGGGCAGACCTCAGACGTGGGCGATGCGAGTTCGGAGAACCTTCAGGTCCGCATCAACACCGGCCATTCCACGTCCGGTTCTGGCGGCTCGGCCACCACGCCCAACCCGCTCGCCACGGGCGGGGCTGCCTCGGCGTCGTCCGCAGAGACGATGAACACGACCATCGCCTCAAGTGGAACCGAAGTGGTGCGGCACGTGGGGGTCTGGAACACGCAGATCGGCTATGAGTACCGGCCCATCCCCGAGGAGATGCTTGAGTTCGCACCGTCCACCCGCGTTTGCGTGAGGGTCAGCGCCCCGGGCGATGCCATCACGGTCAGCGGCGAACTCGTCTTTGAAGAAATCGGCGGCTAGGTAAACCGCCATGCCGGGGGTCTTTCGGCGATCTTGGCCGTCCTACCGCCGCCTCGAGCGCCGAGCGCCCTCTGGTCCGGGCCTCGTAGACTCCACACTGGTCCTGGGCTCGACCCAGGCGCTCGTACTCTCCGGCAAGTCACCGACCATCACCAATCAGGGCTCGATCTCCCTCGGATCGACCCAAGCCCTCACCCTGACCGGCTACCAGCCGGCCTTCGGGCCGTTGGTGGTTGTGGGCGGGGCCCAAGCCCTCGCCCTCACTGGCTACCCCCCGACCCTCCAGAACAGCACGACCCTGACCATTGGGGCGTCGGCGCTGACCTTGTCGACCTACGCGCCGACGCTGAGTTGCAACAGCGTCAGCGAGCCGGGCGCCGGCAGCCTCAGTCTGAGCGGGCACGCCATGACCCTTGATGGCTGGCTCGGCGGACCGATCGACCCGGACGACTGGACCACCCAGATCCCGAGTGACGACCCCTGGACCACCCAGACCGCCGACGCGAGCACCTGGGCCTGACCACCTCCATCAAGCCGCGCCGTGAGGCGCCGCAGGAGACACCATGGCGACAACCACCAACTACGGCTGGACGAAGCCGACCGTCTCCGGATCCTCGGATACCTGGGGGACGGAGAACAATGCGGTCATCGACGCCGTCGACTCGGCCCTCCACGCCGTCTCCGTCGTAGCCGATGCGGCCCTGCCCAAGGCGGGCGGGACGATGACCCAGCCGATGATCGGCCCAACCCCGACGTCGGGCGCCGGCGGCTATGCGTCCTGGCGGGCCCCGCACGGCACCGCCCCGACCACGAACCTGACGAACGGGGACTTCTGGACGACGACCGCGGCGCCGTTCATCCGCCTGAACGGGACGACCCACCAATTCGTGCTGGCGGCCAACAACCTCTCCGACCTCACCTCGGCCTCCACCGCCCGGACCAATCTCGGTCTGGCGATCGGGACCAACGTCCAGGCCTACTCCGCCAACCTGACCACCTATGCCGGCATCGCGCCGGCGGCCAACGTCCAGACCCTCCTCGGATCGGCCGACTACGCCACGTTCCGCTCCAACCTCGGGCTGGGGTCGGTGGCGCTCCTGTCCTCGATCAACAACTCCAACTGGTCGGGCACGGTCCTCTCGATCACCAACGGCGGCACCGGGGCGTCGACGGCCTCGACGGCGCGCACGGCCCTGGGTCTCGCCATCGGGAGCGATGTCCAGGCCTATGACGCCGATCTGGCGGCCATCGCCGGCCTGACCTCGGCGGCCGACACCGGGATCTACTTCACCGGGTCCGGGACGGCGGGGACCTTCACCCTGACCTCGACCGGCCGGACGCTTGTGGGCGGGGCCAATGCGTCGGCCATGCGCTCGACCCTCGGCCTCGGCGCCCTCGCGGTCCTCGGCACGGTCAACAATGGCGACTGGTCGGGAACCGCGCTTGCCGTGGCGAACGGGGGCACAGGCGCGACGATCGCCGCCACCGCCCGGTCGAACCTTGGCCTCGCCATCGGCTCGGACGTTCAGGCCTACAGCGCCAACCTTGCCGCCCTGGCCGCACTCTCGACCACCGACAAGTTCTACTACCTGTCGGCGGCGAACACCTGGACCGCCGTCACCATCGGGTCGGGCCTGTCCTTCTCCGGCGGCACCCTGTCGTCCTCGGGTGGGGGCGGGGGCCTCGTCGCGGCCAACAACCTGTCGGACGTCGCCAACGCCGCGACGGCCCGGGCCAACCTCGGCCTGACCATCTCCACCGACGTGCAAGCCTACGATGGGGACCTCGCCGCGCTGGCGGCCCTCTCCGGCACGAACACGATCTACTACCGCTCCGGGACGAACGCCTGGTCCGCGGTCACGGTCGGCACCGGCCTCAGCTTCTCCGGCGGGACGCTCCAGACCTCGGGCACGATGATCGGCTCGAACAACCTCTCGGAGATCACGACCGCCGCGACGGCCCGCACGAACCTCGGCCTCGGCACCGCGGCGACCCAGAACACCGGCACCTCCGGCGCCGCGATCCCGTTCCTGAACGGGACGAACACCTGGGGCCTGCCCCAGACCTTCTCGTCTCTGGCGACCTTCTCGCTGGGCGCGGACATGACGCCGGCGGCGACCCCGTCGACCACGGCGGTCGGCTATCTGGGGTCCCCGATCAACACCCAGAACAACGCCTACACGACGGTCATGTCGGACGCGGGCAAGACGCTCTACCACACGTCCGCGACCCCCCACACCTTCACCATCGACAGCAATGCGAACGTCGCCTACCCGATCGGCACGATCATCGCCTTCGAGAATGAGAACGGGGCGGGCGCCCTGACCATCGCGATCACGGCGGACACCCTGCGGTGGGGCTCCTCGACCGGGTCTCGCACCCTCGCCGCGAACGGCTCGGCCACGGCCCAGAAGATGACGGCGACGTCCTGGCGCCTGAACGGATCGGGCCTCTCCTGATGGCCGGCGCGCTCCTCCGAAAGACCGCGGCGGGCCCGGACGTTACCCCGGACGCGGTGAACTGGGCGAACATCACGGCGACCACCCAGGGCGCCAACGCCAACCAGACGATCTCCGGGATCCACAGCTCGATCACCCTCGGGATCACCTACTCGGACGGCCTCTACCAGATCGAATATCGGATCAACTCGGGGACCTACATCGGCGCGGGTTCGGGCGGGACCTTCTCTGTCTCCAACGGCCAGACGGTCAATTTCCGGGCTATCTGGAACGGCGTCGACGTCGTGTCGCACGACGACGTCACGGTCACCAATCAGTCCGCCCCGGGAACGCCGACGCTCGACACCTTCGCCGTGCAACTGACGGGGTAATTCATGCTCGTCGAGATGTCGCTGCCGCCCGGTCTAATGAAGAACGGGACGATCCGGCAGGCCAAGGGCCGCTACTACATGTCCGACAAGTGCCGGTGGACCTCCGGGGTGCTCGGACCCATCGGGGGCTGGCAGGCCCGCTCGGCCTCCACGGTCTCGGGGTCGGCTCGTGCGATCTGGACCTGGGTCGACAACGGCTCGGCCAAATGGATCGGCATCGGCACCCACACCAAACTCTACGTCATGAAGCGGGACGGCTCGCTCTACGACATCACCCCGGTCGGCTTCACCTCCGGCCGGGCTGACGCTTCGGTGGCGGGGGGCTACGGCGCCGGAACCTACGGGTCGGGCCTCTACGGCACCCCGCGCCTGACCACCGGGCTCATCCAGGACCCGACCGTCTGGTCGCTCGACAACTACGGCGAGGACCTGATCGGCTGCAACGCCGACGACGGCAAGCTGTACCTCTGGGACTCCTCGGTGGGCACCGGCACGGTCGCAGCCGCGCTCTCCGGCGCCCCGACCGGCAACCGGGCCTGCATGGTCACGGAGGAGGGCTTCGTGGTGGCGCTGGGAGCGGGCTCTGACCCCCGTCTCGTCCAGTGGTCAGATCAGCGCGGCGCGACCACCTGGAGCCCGTCAGCGACCAACCAGGCGGGCTCCTACACTCTCCAGACGTCGGGGCGGATCATGTGCGGCCGGCGGACCCGGGGCGCCTTCCTCGTGTTCACCGATCAGGACTGCCATCAGGCGACCTATCAGGGCCCGCCCTACGTCTACGGTTTCCAGCGGATCGGCGAGGGCTGCGGCATCGTCTCGCAGGCCGCCGCGGTCGCCGCCGGGAACATGGTGGCCTGGATGGGGGCGGCCGGTTTCTGGGTCTACGACGGCTTCGTCCGGCCCCTGCCGTCCGACGTTTGGGACTACGTCTTCTCGGACTTCAACCGGGTCCAGCAGGGCAAGGTCTTCGCGATCCACAACCCCGACTACGGGGAAGTGACCTGGCACTATCCGTCCAGCGGCTCGACCGAGATCGACCGCTATGTGACCTGGAACTACCGGGACAACATCTGGTGGGTCGGGACCATGGACCGGACCTGCGGGATCGAGCGCGGCGCCTTCAATGTGCCGATCATGGTCGGGTCGGACGGGGTCGTCTACGAGCACGAGACCGGGAACGCCCTGGGCGGCGCCTCGCCCTATGTCGAGACCGGGCCGCTCGAATGGCCGGACGAGACGGGCATCGGCAACAAGGTCTTCACCGTCCTCCTGCTCCGCCCCGACGAACGGTCGCTCGGGGACGTGGAGGCGACCTTCTACGGGCGCATGTCGGCCAACGACAGCGACACCACCTTCGGTCCCTACACCCTCGTGGATGAGACCAACATGCGCTTCACCACCCGCGAGGTCCGGATGCGCCTGACCGGGGTCAACCTGACCGACTGGCGGATCGGGGCCTTCCAGATGGAAGTCGTGCCGCGGGGTCTGCGGTGAGACTGTCCAGCCCGCCGCCGGCCTACAATCAGGCCGACCAGGCCGACCTGCGCCGGCAGATCCAGGTCGCCGACGACCAGAACCTGAAGGACGGGGTCAACCTCGACCTCACCCGGATCAAGTCGATCTCCAATGGCTCGACCCGGGCCCGGAACCTCCGGGGCTCCGTCACCTTCGCGGGGGCGGGAACCGCCACTGTCACCTTCGCCGTCAACGAGGCGGACGCCAGCTACTACATCGCCGGGTCGGGGAACGCGAACGAGACCTTCTGGATCACCGGCAAGGGGACCACGGGCTTCACCGTGAACTCCTCCAACGCGGCCTCCGCGGCGACCTACGATTGGGTCTTGGTCCGATGAGCACCGTGACGCTCGAGCAGCACTGGGCCCGGTGCAAGCCATGGATCGAACCGGCCCTCCAGTACGGGTCCTTCGGCTACGACATCGACGACGTCTGGAACGAGATCAACGACCCGTCGACGCTGACCCAACTGTGGCCGGGGCATGAGGCGGCGATCGTCACCCAACTCTGGATCTTCCCCAAGGCCCGGGCCGTCAATTTCTGGCTGGCCGGCGGCGACCTCACCGAACTGACGACCGCCATGCGCCCCTGCATCGAGACCTGGGCCAAGGGGATCGGCTGCACCCATTCGATCATCGCCGGCCGCCCCGGGTGGGGCCGGGCCCTGCGCGATGAAGGCTACGCACCGGCGTGGTCCGCCCTGAGCAAGGAACTGACCTGACCCTCGCGAAGGGCCAGCGCCACTAGCCGATAGGAGGCTGCTATTTCTTTCGGGAAGAACAAGTCCAAGCAGTCGAGCGTCCAGACGTCGAACTCGTCGACGAATCTCGACCCGCAGATCATGGGGCTCCTGACGGGCAACTACGCCCATGCGCAGGGAGTCGCCAACCAGCCCTACACGCCCTATTCCGGCGACCGGGTGGCCGACGCCAACCAGAACCAGCAGGACGCATGGGGCCTGATGACCGGCATCGCCTCAAGCGGGGTGGGGCAGGGGCTTCTGAATCAGGCGTCCGCCGGGGCGGCGGCGGCCGGCGCCTACCAGCCGGTCACGGTCAACGCGCACGGCTATTCGGCGCAGGGCTACAAGCCCTCGACCTACGCCGCGACCAACGCCGGGTCCCAAGGCTATGACGCCATCACGGCCAGCCGCGCGGCCCCGGTGAACGCGACCATGGCCCAGGGCGGGCAGATCGCCGTCACGCCCGGGGCGCAAGCCTCGCTGGCGACGGCCGGCCGGATCGCGGACACCCCGCTCGCCAGCGCCTCCCTCGCCACCGGGTCGCGAATCGCCGACACCCCGCTCGCCTCGGCGTCCACCGCCGGGGTCACGAACATCAACCGCGGCGATGTCCGGGACGTCTCGTCGGGCCTGCTCAACACCGACCGGATCAGCGCCCTCCTGAACCCCTACCTCGACACGGTGGTCGGGACCACGCAGGCCGACCTCGAGCGCGCCCGCCAGATCCAGCGCGTGAACGACGCGGCCAAGCAGACGCAGGCCGGCGCCTTCGGCGGGACCCGGGGCGAGGTGGAGAACGCCGAGACCAACGGCAACTACTTCCGCGCCCTCGCGTCCCAGATCGGCCAGCTTCGCTACCAGGGCTACGATCAGGCCCTCAACGCCGCCCAGGCCGAAGCGGGCCGTCAGCAGTCCTCCGAGCAGGCCAACCAGGGTGTCGACCTGTCGGTGGCCGGCACGAACGCTGGGGCCGCCAATCAGGCCGCCCTGACCAATGCGGGCCTCCTGACCAACGTGTCCCAGTCCAACGCCAGCCTCGAGGCGCAACGGGCGGCGCAGCAGGCCCAGATGGAACAGGCCCTGTCGACGACCAATGCCGGCCTGCTCACCAACGTCTCCCAATCGAACGCGGCCCAGCAGGCGGCTCTGGCCCAGGCGCAGGCGCAGATGGAGCAGCAGGCGTCGACCACCAATGCCGGGCTCCTCACGAACGTCAGCCAGTCCAACGCCCAGACGGAGGCCCAGCGCGCCGCCCAGCAGGCGCAACTGGATCAGACCCTCGGCATCACCAACGCCGGCGCCCAGAACCAAGCCTCGCTGTTCAACGCCGGGCAGGACCAGCAACTCGCCCTCGCCAACGCGGCGGCGCAGAATCAGGCCGCTCAGTTTGGGGCGGGCGCCGCGAACCAGGCGTCTCTGGTCAATGCGGGCGCGGCCAACGAGGCGGACCGAGCCAACGCAGCGGCGGCCAATGCGGCGGGCGAGTTCACCGCCGGCGCCCAGAATCAGGCCGCGGCGCAACTGGCCGCCCAGCAGATCGCCGCCCAGCAGTCGAACCAGTCGGCCGGGCTGCAAGGGGCGGACCTCGGGCTTCGGGGCGCCGGGCTCCTTGGTCAGCTTTCCGGTCAGGAACTCAGCCAGGCCATCCAGCGGGCCGGGCTCATGGATCAGGCCGGGCAGGAGCAACACGCCCAGCAGCAGGCCGAACTCGATTGGGCCTACCAGAACGGCTACCTCAACGCCCAGCAGTACCAGCAGCAGATGCAGACCCTGCTCAACCAGACGCTCTCGCTTCTGGGCAATCCGACGCTGGCCCAGTCGACGTCCTCGGGCACGTCCACGGGCAGCGCGTCCGGCTTCAACTTCGACTCCGGCTTCCGCTTCGGCCCCGGCGGCTAAACCCAAGGATCAACACTCATGTCCCTTCTGTCTCAGGGTCTCGGCTCGATCGCCAACATGGGCTCGGCCGGCCGTGGCTTTCTGTCGCTCCTTAACCCGGCAGGCTTCGGCCGCGCGCCGGGTCTGCTCGGCCCGAAGCCGGGCATGTTCGGCCTCGCTGGCGATTCGCCGGAACAGGGCGGTGTGGCGACCGGGCCGCAGATCAACCTGGTCCAGAACCAGCCCGCGCCGATCACCGCGGGCCCGGCGCCGAACCCTGCCGCCACGATGATCCCGCACGACCACCGCAACGAGCGGCCGGACATCTCGTTCGCGGCGGCGGACATCCAGAACGCCCCGATCCGTCCGATGCTCACGGCGCCGGCGGACACCCACATTCCGAACTTCATGGAGCGGATGGGGGACCGGGCCTCGGCGGCGTGGGACGGAGCATCCCAAGGGAGCGTCGGGTCGGGCGTGCGCGACATTGCCGCCCTGCCGTTCAACATCCTGCGGGCCTATGGCGCGGCGTTCGCCGACATTCCCCGACAGTACCACGACCGGGCAGCGGCCCGTCAGGCGGCGCTGGCCGACGCCGCCGAGACACGTCGGGTCCGGGACAAGGTGATCGTGGACGGCCGGGAATGGCTGGGCGCGGTGATGAACCCCACGGCGACCGGCGAGAACTATGCCTCCCGTCAGGGCTTCCACACGGTCGGGGCCGGGGATACGGCGATCAACGGTCCCCCGGGCATGGAACTCTACAACGCGCCCCGGTACGGCATGGAGGGCAACGTCGGCTACAGCGTGACCCCGGAAGGCGTGAACGATCTCGGGACGGTTCAGCCGTCCTACGCGATGGACACCGACCGCCTGAAGGCTCAGGAGGACGCCCGGCACAACAGGACCACGGAGGGGCAGGGCGATCAGCGCCTCACGCTCGATCGCCAGCTTGGCTTCGCCAACGTCGACGCCCGCAACGCGGAAGTCCAGGTCGCCCGTGACCGTCTGGCCCGCGAAGGTGAGCCGACCCCGAACCGGGTCATCGGCGGCATCCTTGACCGCATGTCCCGGGGCGACCCGCTGAGCGACGGCGACCTGCGGGTCTATCGCGACTGGCGCTCGCAACGGATCGACCCGAACAGCCCGTTCCAGCCCGATACGGACAACGGGCTCAGCACGACCCCGACGCCCCAGGCCGGCGCGACGACGCCCGCTACGCCCCCGGCGCGCGGGTCGGGCGGTCGTCCGCCGCCGATTCCCCAGGCAGCGATTGCCCTCCTCCGGCAGAACCCGAGCATGGCCGTGCAATTCGAGAAGCACTACCGCCTCCCCGCCGGTAGCGCGCGTCGGTACCTCGCCCAATGACGACGCCAAACCCGTTCGCTCAGTTCGACCCCGCGCCCGTTCCCACGGCGCCGTCGACCCCCAACCCGTTCGCGCAATTTGACGTGAACGCGGGCCCGGGCATGAACGCGCGCGGGTCTACGGCCGACAATCCGTTTGGCCGGTTCGCCGATCAGACGATCCGTCCGGAGGTTCGCACCTTCGGGCAGCGGTACGACATGAACTTCGAGGACGCCCGCAAGCGGGGGACGCTGCTGGGCGCCGGCATGAGCGCGGCTGCGGTGCGGGCGGACGAGGCCCGACGCGCCGACGCCATCCGCCGCGGACTGCCGCCGCCGCCGGACATGAGCGCCCGCGAGCGCAACCGGCAGGAAGCCGAGACCTACGCCATGCGGTCCGACGCCGATCCGTTCTACCGGGTCGACCGGCTGCACCTGTTCACGATCCCCGGCACCAATGTCCGCGTCGACCTCTACGGCAATGACGCCCGGAACGCGGCGGCGGTCGCCACCCTTGGCGGTCAGCTTGCCGGGTCGATGACCTCGCCCGAAGCCGTGGCCGGGGGCGAACTCCTGGGCCCGGCGATGCGGTTCGGAGCGCGAGTGGGCGCACGGTTCGCGCCGTGGGCCATTCGGGAAGCCCCGAAGGTCGTCTCCGCGCTCGAGCGGGTCACGACGCCGGTCGCGCGCCGCCTGTCCCCACTAGCTCAGCGACTGGGCGCCGACGCCGCGGTCAACGTGGCCGTGGATCCCGCCGTACAGGGCCTGAACGAGGCCGCCGGCGGACAGGAGGGCTACAACCCGCTGGGCACCCTGGCGGCCGGCGCCCTCGCCGTCGCGCCGTCTCTGGCCGCCCATGGCCTCCGCGCCCGGGATCGCCGCGCCGCCGCGCGTCAGGCCGCCCGGGAGGCGGAAGCCGCCACTGAACGGGCCCGCGCGCCGGGACGCGCCGCGGCGGAATATCAGGGTGGGGGCGAGAACCCGTTTGCCCGGTTCGACCCGCCGGCCACCCCGCGCACCCGCGCGCCGGCGGGAACCAACGACGCCGCCCAGTCCATCCAGAACCCGGGTCATGCCGCGCGCTTCACCGGCCCCATGGCGGATCTCGTGCATCGGGCGGCGGTGGCCGGCGGCGTCGACCCGCACCTCGCCCAGACCATTGCCCAGATCGAGAGCGGGTTCGACCCGAACGCCCGGTCCAGCACCGGGGCGACGGGCCTGTTCCAATTCACCCAGGGCACCTGGGAGCGCATGGGCGGGGGCAACCGGAACGACCCGGTCCTGAACGCCCAGCGCGGGGCTGCGCTGATCCGCGAGAACCAGAACGCCCTGCGTCAGCGCCTTGGCCGCGAGCCGACCAGCGCCGAGATCTATCTGGCCCACCAACAGGGCGCGGGTGGGGCCGGCTCGCTCCTGACGGCCGATCCCCATGCCTCCGCCCTCGATGTGCTGACGTCGGTCTATCGCGACCGGGACGCCGCGCGCCGGGCCATCGTCGTCAACGGCGGCCGGCCAGACATGACGGCGGGCGAGTTCGTCGGTCTCTGGACGGATCGCTACGCCCGGGCGTCGGGCCAGCCGGGCGGCCACATCGGGGCCCCCGGTGAAGCCCCGGCGCCGACGACGCGCACCCTCTCCCGCGAAGAAGAAGCCCAGATCGCCCAAACCTACGGGACGGACGAGATCGCCCAGCGTGAGGCGCGTCAGGCGGCGGAGCGGGCGGCGCGTCAGGGACCGCCGGCCGAGGCGAAGGTCGAGCCCGTCGACGAGCCGTTCCCGGGCGACCAGCCGTTCACCGGCCAACAGGCGACCGATGTCCCGGACCCGTGGGCGCCGGTCGACCAGCAACAGGCCGCCCCGACCCTCGACGAGACCCGGACCCCGCAATACCAGGCGATCGACTACCTGCGTCGGGGCGCCAACCCGCCGGCCAGCGAGCGCGGCCCGAACCTCCTGGACTTCATCGCCCGCAACGGCGGGATCCGCGATGACGGCGGAGACGTGGCGAACCTGGACAGCCGGGCGGCCGGGCGTTGGGGCAACCGCTCCCTGACCAACCAGAACGGCATCGGCCTCGACCAGATGGCCGAGCGGGCCCATGCGGCGGGCTACTTCCCCGAGATGGGCGTGCCGGGCGAACACACGTCCGACAACTACAACCCCGTCACCGGGCGCGACCTGCTGGACGCCATGGACGAGGCGATGCGGGGCAACCACCGCTATGCCCAACCCCCCGGCGCCGCCGACGACATCCGCTCGCACATGGATGACCTCAACCAGCTTTTCGACATCATGGAGGTCAACCCGCGGGACCACACGACCGCCGAGCTCCACAACGCGGTCAACCAGTTCCTGTCGACGGGCACCCACGACCTTCACCCGGACGGGCAGTTCTCCCACCCGCATTTCGCGCCGCAGGAGGACGGACCGCCGGATCACGCCGACGCCTATGACCCGTCCAACTACGACACCGAGGCGAACACCAACTGGGACGCGATTGATGCGTTCGGGATGCGGCCGGCCAGGGGTGGGGTGCTGGGGGCGCGGAGCGGTCTCGACCGGGCCATGGCGTCGGTGCAGGTCCAGCGCGCACGGGCCGCCGAACTGGCGCCGCAGATCGCTTCGGGCGAGCGGGTCCAAGTCACCGACCGCCAAGGCGCGACCCTCGCCGTCACGCCGGCCACCCGGGGACAGGCGGGCATCCAGATCACCCGGTTCGAGGGCAACGAGCCGGTCGGCCATGTCATGTTCTCGACGCCCGAGGGCGCCGCCAAGCACCTCGCCCAGAACGAGGCCCCGGCGCCCGATGGCGTGCTGGGCGCCCGCCGGCAATTCCCGTCCTACACGACCGAGCAACTTCGCGCCGCCGTCGCGCGCGGGCCGACGCCGGAGAACACGCCCGAGCACATCGAACTCATCAAGGCGGAGATCGCGGCGCGGGAAAGCGGCGAGTCCCAATACCGCCCGACCCCGCAGGTCACGCGCGCCACCCCCGCCACAGAGTCGGTGAAGCTGGGCGACGGCGAACATCAGCAGACCCTGATCCCGGGCGTCGAGCCGGTGAACCGCAACGCCCAGATGATCGCCGACGAACTCCGCCGCCGGATGATGAAGCGGGGCTACGGCAACCAGGACCCGTCCCATGCCGGCCCCCTGTTCGACGAGACGAGCAAGGCGCAAGGGGACCTGTTCAGCCAGACGCCCCCGTCCGGCCCTCAGGATGGCGCAGGGCAGGCGAAAGACCTGTTCGGCAATCCCACGTCGGGGCAGCCCGCCATGCCCTCAGACGCCCCTGTGGCGCGTCAGGGCAACCTGTTCGGTGCGCGGCCGGCCAAGGTGGCCGAGACGGCCGAACCCGACCTTCTGGCCGCGAACGCCCGCAACGGCCTGCGCCAGTCGCCCCGCCCCGACCCCGTGCAAGCCGTCACCACCCCGAAGATGCGGGACCTGCGCATCCAGCGGGTCGGGGAACTTGCCAAGCGCCTGCGCGAGACCCTGGGCCTCACCGCGCGTCAGGGCCGGATGACGCTCCGCCGCCCGGCTGTCGGCGAGTACGACACCCGCTCCGGGGTCATCCGCACCCGGTCGTGGCAGGAACTGGACGTGCTGGCCCACGAGGGCGGCCACGCGCTCGAGTATCAGAACCATCCGAGCGTCACCGCGGCGATCAACCGCCACGCCTCGACGCTGGCCCCGCTGGCCTATCCGGGCGCCCCACCCGCGCACCTTCGTCAGGAGGGCTTCGCCGAGTGGTTCCGGTGGTACGTCACCAACCCCTCCTACGCCCAGAAGATCGCGCCGGCGTTCTATGCCGACTTCGAGGCGGCGCTGGCGAAGGACCAGCCCAAGATGGCGTCGGGCCTTCTGGAGGTCCAGCAGGCCTACCAGGACTACCTGCAAGCCCCGTCCGTTCACTCGGCCATGGTGTCGACCGTGACGGAGGAGCCGCATCGGTCGGCGAGCAGTGTCGTGCGCGAGACCAACGGCAACCCGGTCCGCAACTGGCTGCGGGCGTTCAAGAACGACCCGGTGGGCGCGATCGTGGGTCTGGGGCACTCGGCCTACACCGCCGCCGTCGACGACCTGAACCCGATCAACCGGGCGACCCGGGAACTCCAGCGGATCTACCAGCAGAACACCGGACGCCGGCTGGACCTGACGGCGTCGAAGAACCCCTACGCGCTGGCCCGCCTGTCCCGGGACGCCTACTCGTCGGGCATGGTCGACCTGGTGCATGGGGTCGTTCCCCACGGCAAGCTGGACCCCGAAGGCCCGTCCCTCTACGGCGCGCTGGAGAAGGCGCTGGGCGCGCACATGGGGAAATGGAACGAGGACCTCTACAAGGCCTTCAACGCCTATCTCGTGTCCCGACGCATGGTCCACGAGTACCGCCGGTTCGATCAGGGCCTGCTCGATCGTCCGCCCGACCAATTCTCCTCCGACTATCACCAACAGGTCATCGCCGACCTCGAGCGCATGAACCCGTCGTGGAAGGACGCGGCGGACATGGTCTACGAGTGGAACCGCAATTCCTGGACCAAGGAATTTGAGGCGGGACTCATCACTCAGGAGACCTACGAGGCGGGCCTGAACGATCACCCCGACTATGTGCCCCTGATGCGGGACATGAGCGACAATCCGGCCGGCGCCGGCGGACGCCCGGTGTCGGGGAACCAGAAATTCGCGGGTGGGGCCCGCCGGTTCAAGGGCTCCGACCGTCAGATCATCGACCCCGTCCAGTCCATGATGAAGCGGTCGATGGAGATGTCGACGATCATCGCCCGGAACGAGACCTTCAAGGCCATCGACAACCTCGCGGTCGCGGCGGGGCGGGGCGGCGGGGCGATCGCCGAGCGGATCCCGACCATGGAGACCAAGGGCATCGACGTGAACGTGTCGGATGCTCTGGCGAGCGCGGCCAAGAACGCCGGCATGAGCCCGCGGGACGTGACGGTGTTCGTCCAGACGGTCGAGAGCGTCCTTGGCGAGAGTGCCCGGGGCACGATCTTCAAGTCGGCGGTCATCAACGAGCGCCGCGAGCCGATCATCTTCGTCTGGCGGAACGGGGAGCGTCAGGCGGTCCGTCTGGCCGAGGGGCAATTCGGGCTCGACATGTTCAACGCCCTGTCGGGCATGAACCAGACCGCGCACAACGTCCTGACCGACATCTTCGCCGCCCCGACCCAGGCCCTGCGCTTCGGGATCACGGCCAACCCGGCCTTCTTCCTCGCCAACTTCATCCGCGACCAGGTGGCGACGGCCATCACCTCCGACGTCGGCTTCACGTCGTTCGTCTCCGGGGCCAAGGGGACGGCCCGGGAACTGCAACAGGGCGATGTGGCCCGCCGCTACAACACGGTCGGGGGCATCGTCGGCGGGGCCAACGTGGCGTCTCTCGACAAGGCGCGGATGGAGCGGGACTTCCAGGCGCTGAACCGCCGGGGGATCAACGTCCGCCGGGTCTCCACCATCCACGGCGCCCTGAAACTGTCGGAGGTGTCGGAAACCGGGACTCGTCTGGCCGTGTTCGAGTTGGCCTTCAACCGGGCCAAGAAGGAGGGGATGAGCGACCTCGACGCCGCGCGTGAAGCGGCGGTGGAGGCGCGGGACATCCTCGACTTCGGCCGACGCGGCTCGCGGATGCTGACCGCCGTCCGCCTCGTGACCTTCATCAACCCGGCGATCCAGGGCCTCGACAAGATCATCCGGGTCGGCGCGGGGGAACGGGTCGGCGCGGCGCCGGGCGGGCTGTTCGCGGCTATCCGGCCCCTGTTCGACAAGGGCGCCCAAGCCCCCTCCGCGCTTCAGAGCCGGGCGATGAAACATGCCGTCCGGGCATGGGGCCTCATGGCGGCGCTGGGCGTGGCCGGCCTGACCCTGCGCGCCCTCTACCAGGACGATCCGGAGTATCAGGAGTTCAGCCAGCAGATCCGGTCGACGCACTGGCTGTTCCGGGCCAACGGGCACTGGCTCGCCGTCCCCAAGCCGTTCGAACTCTCGATCATGTCGTCGATCTTCGAGCGCGCCTATGAAGGCCTGGCGATGCACGACCCGAAGGCGTGGGACAACCTGGTCGCGGACTCCCGCAACATTCTCGTCCCGCCGATGGATGTGACCTCCGACATCCCGGCGATCTCGGTCCCGCTGGCCCTCTACGCCAACCGGACCTCCGAGGGCGGGCAGATCGTCCCCGAAGGCCTGGCCGGCCGCGATCCGTCCGAGCGGTTCACCGCCTACTCCTCGCGTCTGGGGCGGCTCCTTGGTCGGCTGACCCACACCTCGCCGGCGGTGATCGACTACGCCATCACCGGGTTCCTGGGCTCGACGGGCCGGGACATCCTCTCCATCTCCGACATCGGCGCCCGCAACCCGACCGGCTTCACCCCGGAGCGGACCCCGGTCCTGCAACGCTTCGTCCGCGACCCGAACCGGGGCTCGACCTCCCAGTCCCAATTCTGGGATCTGATGGGTCAGGGCGGCGGCGCGGTTCAGCGGGCCGGGAGGTTCCAGGAAGTCGCCAACACGGTCCGGGGCATGGTGAGCGGCGGATCGGTGCGCGACCCCGATCTGGCCCGCTACCTGCGCTCCCGCCGTCCCGAGGAGCGGGAGTACGCCATCGCCGTTGGACTGCTTGGCGGTCAGGCCGGCAGCGTCCACCCCATGAACCGGGCCCAGAAGGCCGTGGGCGTCATCGGCGACATCCGCCGAGAGATGTCCACCGGCCAGATCAGCGTCTTCAACGGCCGGCGCATCGAACTCACCCCGAACCAGCGCCGGGACGCCGACCGCGCCCTGTCCGAACTGTCGACGGCGGAGATGCGCAACGCCCTGATCGAGACCGGGGTCCGCGGCTGGCAACAGCGAGAGCCGATGGACCTGGACGGCATCGCCCAGCGCCTGTCCGCGGTCAGCCCCGAGGTCGCCCGGGCCCTGCAAGACCGCATGGCGTCGGAGCGCATTCCTTCGGCCGCACAGAACAGCCGGGCCTGGCAACAGGTCCAGCCGCAGCTTGATCGGATCATGGCGCTGTACGGGGTCGAGAGGCTGGCGCAGGCTCGCCGGATCCGCACCCGTGACGGGCGGCTTCTGGAAGCCCAGCCCTAGTCGTTACGCCGGGACCTGGGGCGCCACATGAACTCGCCCCGGGCCTCCATCTCGTCCAGCCGGCGCTTCAGGTAGGGCTTCCACCCGGCAGCCAGATAGTCGCTGGCGTAGTGGCCCTTGCCCCTGAACCGGCGCCTCACCCACTCGCCGACCGTGTTCCAGATCACGAGCACGATCACGACGGCGAGGAAGGCATACCAGACCATCCCGGCGAGGAAGATGCCGAACCCGATGACGGAGACCCAATCCATAGGGCTCCCCATACCACCGTTTCTCAAAACCCAAGAGGGCCAGCATGACCCCAGAAGCATTGGACGCGCTGCATCGGCGTCTCGAGGGTGTGGAGACACGTCTTGCCAGCATACACGCCGAACAGGCCTGGATGATGTCGGAACGGTCGGCGCTGCTGGCGCGCCTCGTGGACGCCATCGGGGAGCGCAGCGACGACGGGAAGGGCGGTTCCGGTCTGGTGGGCGAGATTGCCCGGCTTCAGCGGGATATGTCCGAAATCATCGCGCTCAAGAATCAGGGGGTCGGCCTGATCGTCGCGGTGTCCATCTTCGGGGTTCTGATCGTGCTGGGCATCCGACAATGGATTGCCAACATACTAGCGCACCACTGACCATGCGCGCGGTCCTGCTGGCGCTGATCCTAACCGGATGTGTCAGCAAGCCGCCCCCGCACAACGGCTGGCGTCCGACGCTCTACCCCTACCTCGCCTACTGCCCCCACCCAGACCTGTGCGCCGACTACACCGGGCGCCGGGCTGTCTGAACGAGACTCCAATGGCCGACGCCCCATCCACCTCCACAACCGCCGATCAGCTTGGCTCCGGCGCTCGGTCGGTCATCATCTTCGTCTTCGGGGCAATCGCGTGGCAGGTCTTCCACGACGCGGGCCTTGTGGCCGCCGCTCTGGCCGCCGCGCCCGCCGTCCTCGCAGCGATCTGGGGCGTGTTCCGGTGGCGGAAAACCCATCGCAAGCTGTCTGACATCGCTGACCTCTGGCGGGAGTTGACGAACTGATGCCCGATCAAACACCGCAAGTCCGGACCCAGCGAGCCGTTCAGGCCGGCGGGGTCGTCGCCGCGCTCGCCGCCGTCCTCATCATGGCCTGGGAAGGACTGGTCCCGCGCACCTATCCCGACCCGGTGTTGGGCTGGCGCGTTCCGACCGCATGCTGGGGACACACCGGGGCGGGCGTCATCATCGGCCGCCGCTACACCACGGCGGAGTGCCGGGCCTTCCTGAACGACGACATCCGCGCCCATGCCGAGGGGATCGCCCGGTGCATCACGGTCGACGTTCCGCCGGAGAGCATGGCGGCCTTCGTCTCCTTCAGCTTCAACGTCGGGGTCAACGCCTTCTGCCGGTCCAGCATCCGCCGCGACCTGAACGCCGGGAACCTCCGCGCCGCGTGTGCCGGGCTGTCCCGCTGGGTCTATTCGGGCGGGAGGCGCATCCAGGGACTTGCCAACCGCCGGGCCGCTGAACGGGCATTGTGCGAGCGGGGGCTGTGATGAAGGCCCTCGCCATCGCCATCCTCGCCCTGATCGCCGTGCTGGGCCTGTGCCTGCTGACCTGGCCGGCGCCGACCATCGACTTCCTCGCCCAGATCCTGTGGGACGCCGTCCGCCAGATCGTCGCCTTCACCCTGCTCGCGGTGCTGGTGGTCTGGGTCTGCGCGGCGGTCGTCATCCCCTTCCTTCGGAGGCACCTGTGATCGGACTGCTCCTCAGCCAGTGGAAGCTGGTCGTCATCGGCCTGCTGGTCGCGGCGATCGGCGTCCAGACCTGGCGCATCGACCGCCTGCACCATGATCTCGACCATGCCCGGGACCGGGTGAACGCGGCCCAGGCCGAGACGGCGCGCTGTCAGAACAATCGTCGAACACTGGAGACCGCCCTGTCGGCCCAGAACGCCGCTGTGGCCCGGTTGGGGCAGGAGAGCGCCCGACACCTCGCCGAGGCGCAGAACGCCGTCAGGACGGCCCAGAGCGGGCGCGTGGCGGCCGAGAGACGTGCGGCGGCCCTGATGCGCCCCGCGACCGGATCGACCGTCTGCGAGCGCCTACAGGACGTTGACCGCCGGGTGCTGGAGTCGCTGCGATGAGAACCGCCGTCATCCTCCTCGCCCTGGTCCTCGCCGGCTGCGCAACCAGGCGCCCCGAACCCGAGATCCAGACCCGCACGGTCGAGGTCCCGGTGATCGTCCGGTGCATCCCGCCGGACCTGGGCGCCGAGCCCGTCTACCCCGACACAGACGATGCGCTCCGCAACGCCGCCGACGCGGCCGAGCGGTACGCCCGGATCGCCGCGGGGCGCCTCCTTCGCATGGCGCGTCAGCGGGAGACCGAGGCGGTCATCGCCGCCTGTCGACTGCCCTAGACGGTCCAGACTGAGACATTCCGCCAACCGGCCCGTCCTCCAATCCGGGGGGCGGGCTTTTTCGGCGTGAGGGCCCATGATTGACCCGAAACTGCTGGACTGGGCGACCCCGACCCAGGCGAAATACATCGAGGCCGTGAACCTGCATGGCAGCGGCGACAACACATGGAACGGCATCCCTCGGGTCGTCGCTCGCCCAGATCGCCGCCACAAGCGCGACCGCCGCACCGATTAGGTAGCCCCAAACCCAGATCATCCCTCGGCCTCCCCGTCAGTAGTGGTGGGATTTCGCCCGTTGCCGCCGTAGTTCGGCGCGCAGTTCGTCCTTGGGACGCCGTGCTTGTCGGTGCATGGCGAGCAGCGATAACGCGGGTCGTGTAGGTCGGGGAAGCCGCTCATGTCGTAGCGCCATTGCTGTCCCCATGATACGCCCGGTGAATGGATGCCAACGAACCGACCGCAGGTGTCGCAGTTCTCCATCACCCTTCTCCAGTGGTGGGGGCGTGCAAGACGCAGCCGAAGTCGGCGGTTGTCATGACTGCGGCGTGGTAGCTGGACCCGTCCACGGCGACGGCTTTGGCGGCTCGGAGTGCAGCGTGTTCGCGCGCCTCAGCAACATCCCAGCCCTCACCCCATCGGTCGTCGTCGCTGAAGCCCTTGTGAGCCGAACGCTCGACCTCCTCGCGCATCTGGATCGCGCCGCAGACCCTCATGCCCGCCGCCTTCTCCGTCCAGTCGTCTCCAGGTTCCCAGTGCTTGCAGGTGTCGCAGCGTCCCATCACCCTTCTCCCTCACCAGCCGGGGCGTCGAAGTAGGTGGCGCGGCAAATCTGGTCGCGGGGATCGTCCTCACCGCAGACCTTGCACCGCAGAGTGTGCAGTTCGCCGTTGGGCGCCTTGATGTCCCTCGGGCAGTCGGCCTCGCCAGGTCGCCAGAAGCGGTGCTTGGCCGGCTTGGCGATAAACGCCTCCGCCCTCTCCAGCCTCTCGATCAGCGCGAGGATCGCCGTGGGGGAGGCGGCGGCGATCCAGGCGGCGTTGGCGTCTCGTTGGGCACGATCTGGCCCCGGCCCTTCTGTGTAGCTGTGGAGATCAGCCAGCAGATGGCCGTCGGCGTAGAGGTAGGCGCAGATGCCGGATTGGCTGATCCTGCGCCACCACTCCCCAGGTGTCGCTTTGCTTGCGAGGGCGCGGAACTCAGCGAGGGTCATCGGTCAGTCTCCGTCACCACATTGTTTCGAGAGTTGAGCGCGGCTTGCGCCAGCCGAAGGAATGGAACGCCGAGGGCCTTGGAGAGCCCAGCGACTGCCCCAACCGTGGGATTGCGCGAACGGCCTTGCTCAATCTCCCAAACGTGGCTCTTAGTCATCCCAGAGGCGACCGCGACAGCATCAAGGGACATCCGTTCGGCCTTGCGGGCGCGTCGGATTTCGT
>JACCDG010203841.1_pt1 | contig 30368 bp, 29 predicted proteins | sample 7442471 | NCBI WGS metagenome assembly JACCDG01 (sample SAMN15323444, study PRJNA562643) | freshwater metagenome | isolation source: river surface water | place: USA:Blue River Watershed | collected 2017-08-17 | reverse complement strand
TGGTGAGGTATGGTTTTTGTTTCATGTCTCCTCCATCCCCAATCTTTTAAAGCAATAAGTCTTGTGCTGCCACAACTCCACTACCTTTTAACTTGATACCAAATGCTTTCATACCCATTTCGCAACCACTCAATGCGCCCAACAAGGCCAACTCATTGCAATCACCCAAGTGACCAATGCGGAACATCTTGCCTTTGACTTTGCCAAGACCTGTGCCCAATGAAAGGTTGTATCTTTCATGAATCAATTTTCTTAATTTGTCAGCATCCACACCTTCAGGTGTGACCACACCAGTCAACACTGGTGAATAAACGGCTGGGTCTTTACATTGAACCTCTAGTCCCCATGCTTCAACCGCTGCACGACATGCTTTAGCCAAACGTTGATGGCGCGCAAACACATTGTCTAGACCTTCAGTCAAAATCATGTCCAAGGCTTCATGCAAACCGTACAACAAATTAGTAGACGGTGTGGTTGGCCAGTAGCCAGTTTTATTGGATTCTAGGATTTCATCCCACGCCCAAAATGCTTTTGGTAATTTTGCTGTTTTGTTCGCTTCCAAAGCTTTAGGTGATAAAGCATTGAAACCCAAACCTGGTGGCAACATCAAACCTTTTTGTGAACCACTCACTGTCACATCAACGCCCCACTCATCATGGCGGCAATCAGCTGATGCCAAACCTGAAATCGTATCAACCATCAACAAAGCAGGATGCTTAGCAGCATCGATGGCTTTTCTGACCGCGGCAATATTTGAGGTCACACCTGTCGATGTTTCGTTATGAACCACGCACACCGCTTTGATTTGGTGAGATGTGTCAGCTTTTAAACGCTCTTCAATAGCGGCTGCATCAACACCATAGCGCCAACCTTCTGCGCCTGGCTTACCCAAGAATTCTGTTTTGATGCCCAAACGATCAGCCAACTTTTGCCACAAAGTAGCGAATTGACCAGTTTCATACATCAACACATGATCGCCAGCTGACAAGGTGTTAACCAAAGCTGCTTCCCAAGCACCAGTTCCTGATGATGGATAAATGATCACAGGATGCTTGGTCTTGAAAATCTTTTGCATGTCAGCCAATAACTTCAGGCCTAACTGACCAAACTCAGGACCACGGTGGTCAATGGTTTGGAAACTGATCGCTCTTAAAACACGTGCCGGCGCAGGACTTGGGCCTGGAATGTGCAAAAAGTGGCGTCCAGATGAATGATTATCAAGTTTTAGCATGGTTGGTCTCACTCGGTTTTATTGTTAGTCGTGTCGAAAGTGTAAGTCATTTTTTGAGAATTTGCATTTTTGTATGCAAAAAATATGGATTATGACTTTCCCTATAGTGGTAAATACTAGGTAAATAATGGGTTTTATGCCCTTCTTTTTAAAATCCCTATCGGTTATATTAAATGTGTATACAAAAATAGGCTTTATTGATGGCATCCATTATTCAGTTAAATTCGCAAAATTTGCACGAAATCACCTTCCAGAAACTGCGCAGCTTATTGGTTGAGGGTGCGATTGCCCCTGGCAGCAAATTAAACGAACGCGAATTGGCAGAACAACTCAATGTGTCACGCACCCCCATTCGTGAAGCGATCAGACGTTTAGCTGCTGATGGCTTGGTTGAATTGATCGCCAATCGTGGCGCAATTGCCGTTCAATTAAGTAAAGAAGATGTGATCAATACATTTGATGTGATTGCCAATCTTGAAGGTTTCTCTGGAGAGCTGGCAGCCAAAAACATCAGTGATGCCGCCCTATCTGAATTAGAAGCCATGCATTATGAAATGATGGCTTCTTATGCTCGCCGTGACTTATCGAGCTATTACAAAGTGAATTTAAAAATACACAACGCCATCAATACAGCAGCAGCCAATCCAGTATTGAGTCAATTGTTTATTCAAGTCAATGCTCGCATTGAAGCTTTGCGCTTCCGCTCAAACCAAGATGAGGTGAAATGGGAAAAGGCTGTGGGCGAACACCAAGAGATGATTGACGCACTTAAAGCGCGAGATGGCGCACGCATGAGACGCGTCATGATGAATCACGTGATGAATAAACGTGATGTGGTGATTCAGTTGATGGATTCAGAAAACTTATCTCACTCAGTCAAAGCATGAACAAACCACTCGCACTCCAAGAAGTCATGATAGACACCAAGTTTCTCGCCAAGCGGCTGGAATCTGAAACGTCTGGTGAAGTGATGACTGATGTGGCCAGTCGTGGGCGTTATGCCACCGATGCATCCATCTACCAAACCATGCCAGTGGCAGTCTTTGTGCCAAAAACTGCAGAAGACATTGTTGCAGCAATTCAAATTGCTGCAGATCTTGGTGTTCCTGTTTTGCCTCGTGGTGGTGGCACAAGCCAATGTGGCCAAACAACAGGCCCTGCTTTGGTGATTGATAACACCAAATATTTCAGAAACATTTTAGATATCAATCTTGAGCAAGGGTATGTGGATGTTCAGCCAGGCATTGTGCTGGATCATCTGAACGCAGCCCTAAAAAAACACCAAGTTTGGTATCCAGTTGATGTCTCGACCGCCGCGCAAGCAACCATTGGCGGCATGGCCGGTAACAACTCTTGCGGCAGTCGCTCAATTGCCTACGGCAACATGGTTCACAACGTCTTTGGTGTTGATGCTTGGTTGGCAGATGGCCAAGAAGCTTCATTTGGTTTGATGAAAAATGCAACCGGCAAAGCTTTAGAGCTTGGTCAATTTGTTCAATCATTGGCTCATCAGCATCAAGCAGAGATTGAAGCAAAGTGGCCAAAAGTGATGCGCCGAGTGGCAGGTTACAACTTAGATATATTCAATAATCAAAGTGAGCGCCCTTATACGCAAGACGGTCAGGTGAACTTAGCGCACCTCTTGGTGGGCAGTGAAGGTAGCTTGGCCTATTACAAACAATTGCGCCTTGCATTGTCCCCACTACCAAAACACAAAACTTTGGGCGTGGTTAACTTCACCAGCTTCTATGAAGCGATGGACAGCGCACAGCACATTGTTAAATTGAAGCCATCTGCTGTTGAATTGGTCGATCGCACCATGATTGATTTATCACGCAGCAATCCTGCTTTTAAATCAGTTATTGAAACTGCTTTGATTGATGTCGCAGGTAAAACTCCTGAAGCGATTTTGTTGGTGGAGTTCTCCGGCGAAGAACTCGCTCCTCTTGAGAAAAAAGTCAAAGACTTGGTCAGCTTGATGGCTGACTTAGGTCACCCTGGCTGCGTGGTAGAAATGATTAACGCCGAGTCTCAAAAGAATTTATGGGAAGTTCGTAAAGCTGGCTTGAACATCATGATGAGCTTAAAAGGTGATGGTAAACCAGTGAGCTTCATTGAAGACTGCGCTGTTCCCTTGGAGAGCTTGGCTGGGTACACCCAAGATCTCACAGAAGTGTTTTCAAAGTATGGCTCGCGCGGTACATGGTATGCCCATGCTTCAGTGGGCACCCTGCACGTTCGCCCGATACTAGACATGCGCCGTGGTGGCGCACAGAAGATGCGTGCCATCGCTGAAGAGGCTGCTGCATTGGTCAAACGCTATAAAGGTGCATTCAGTGGCGAGCATGGCGATGGCATTTGTCGTGGTGAGTGGATCCAGTGGCAATTTGGTCACAAGTTAACTGAAGCACTCGGCGAGATCAAACACGCTTTTGACCCAAATAACTTATTCAATCCAGGCAAGATCATCAATCCTCCAAAGATGGATGACGAATCCTTGTTCAGGTTCCCTCAAACCTATCGTGTGATTCCACTCAAGACCTCCTTAGATTGGTCAAGCTGGGATGTGCAAAATGATCCAGTGACTGAAAAAACAACAGCACCTGGAACAGGCGGAGATCCTAGCGGTGGTTTTGCAAAAGCTGTTGAGATGTGTAACAACAATGGTCATTGCCGCAAGTTTGATGCTGGCACCATGTGCCCTAGCTATCGAGTGACCCGTGATGAGAAACACTTGACCAGAGGTCGCGCCAATACATTGCGCCTAGCCCTATCGAATCAATTAGGTAAAGATGCCTTCTTATCTGAAGATGTCAAAGAAGCTTTTGATTTATGCGTCAGCTGTAAAGGATGTAAGCGAGAGTGCCCTACTGGCGTTGATATGGCAAAAATGAAGATTGAGTATTTGAGCCATTACAAAAAATCGCATGGCTGGACTCTCAGAGATCGCTTGATTGCTCATTTGCCACGCTACTCTCATCACATTGCAGCCATCCCTGGTTTGGCATTTATGTTGAACTTAAGGAATAAGGTTCCTGGTCTGGCCTTTTTAGGTGAAAAGCTCACACAAATATCAGCCAAACGCAGTTTGCCAACTTGGCGTCGTGACACAGCTTGGCGCTCAATGATGGGCAGCACCGAAGAAGCATTGTTCGCCAGCGCCAAACCTGTGGTTTTGTGGGCAGACACATTCAATGGTTGCTTTGAAACAGAAAATATCAAAGCAGCGGTCAATGTTCTTGAGGCCAGCGGCTACACCGTTCACATTCCTCAGAAAAAGCAAGGTCACTATTGCTGCGGCAGAACTTATTTGGCCAGCGGCATGGTGGATGAGGCTCGCGCCAGCGCACAAGAATTATTGGATGCTTTCACGCGCTACACAGAGAAGAATATTCCGATCATTGGTTTAGAACCTTCTTGTATCTTGACTTTGCGCGATGAGTTTTTGGTGATGGGTCTAGGTGATTCAGCCAAGACCTTGGCCAAAGGCAGTCAGACCTTTGAAGAGTTTTTAGTCTCAGAAGCAAACGCTGGTCGCTTTGCTCCAGAACTAAAAGCTTGTGAGCAACAAATTTTGTTGCACGGTCACTGCCACCAAAAATCTTTTGATGCTGTTAAACCAATCATTTCATTACTCAAAATGATTCCTCAAGCTCAACCACAATTAATAGAGTCTTCATGCTGTGGCATGGCTGGTAGTTTTGGTTATGAGAGTGAGCACCACCAAGTTTCTTTGCAAATGGCTGAACTGCAATTACTTCCTGCGATTCGCCAAGCGCCTGATGCGATTGTGTTAGCTGATGGCTCAAGTTGCCGTCATCAAATCAAAGATGGCGCTGACAGAGAAGCATTGCATGTGGCACGAATTTTGGAAATGCATTTGAAATAAGTTTTAGTTTGTTTGCTTGATTTTGTATTGCTGTAAGAGTTTTAATTTTTTGTACTTATGTATTTGTAGTTTGATTTAACCAGAAGTAAGGGTAAGTTTTTAGAACTTAGTCATCAATGTTCAACGAGGAGAGATCATGAACACAAGACGTAAAATCATTGCCACAGCTGTGGCAGCATTAACAACTTCAGTACTGGCATCCCCAGTGTTAGCTCAGGCAGCATGGCCAAATAAACCAATTCGTTTGGTTGTTGGTTTCGCCCCAGGTGGCGGCACAGATATTGTGGCGCGCGCATTGGCTCCAAAAATGAGCGAAATCTTGGGTCAAAACATCATCATTGAAAACAGATCAGGTGCTGCTGGTACGATTGGTGCGGACGTAGTTGCCAAGTCTCCAGCCGATGGTTACACATTGTTGATGGGTCATTCAAATTCAAATGCGATCGCTCCATTTGTTTTGCCAAAAGTGCCATTCAATGCTGCAACTGATTTCACACCAATCACTTATGTTGGCTATGTGCCTAACGTGCTAGTTTTGCACCCTTCAATTCCAGCAAAAACAGTTCCTGAATTGATCAGCTTGGCTAAAAACAATCCAGCACAGATGACTTATGGTTCTTCTGGTATTGGCAGCACTCAACACTTGGCTGGCGCTTTGTTCTCAAAGATCGCCAAGGTTCAAATGAATCACGTGCCATATAAAGGCAGCGGTCAAGCGATCATTGACTTGATGGCTGGTCAGATCAATATGAACTTTGATACTTTGCCGCCAGTATTGCCACATATCCGCGCTGGCAAAATAAAGCCTTTGGCTATTTCAACACCGAAGCGTTTAGCAATTCTTCCAGATGTTCCAACATTTGATGAAGTAGGCATCAAAGGTTTTGAAGTGACTAACTGGTACTCAGTGATGGGTCCAAAGAACATGCCTAAAGACATGGTTGCAAAAATTGATGCTGCGGTTCGTGCTGCAATGAACGATCCAAAGAACAAAACAACTTTGGATGCACAAGGTTTGCAAACGGCTGGTCCTCAAACACCAGACGAGTTCTCAGTGTTCTTGAAAGCTGAACTAACCAAGTACTCAAAACTTGTTAAAGAGTTGAACGTAAAGGCTGAGTAATGACGTCTCCCCAAACTGGAGTAACTTCACGCCCACTGCCCCTGGTGGGCGTGAAGGTTCTAGATATCAGCCAAGTGATGGCTGGGCCCTATACCTGCATGCTATTGGCAGACATGGGCGCTGATGTGATCAAAATAGAACCTCCAGGTTCTGGGGATCAAACACGGGGTGCGATGGGATTCAAAATGAAAGGCCCAGACAGCATGGGCTTTTTAAACATGAATCGCAATAAACGCAGCATCACGATCAATTTAAAGTCTGATGCCGGCAAAAAAATTCTTTTTGAATTAGTCAAAGATGCCGATATCTTGGTGGAAAACTATCGACCAGGAGTCATGAAAAAATTAGGTGTTTCTTACGAAGTTTTAAGCAAAATTAATCCTCGCTTGGTTTATGCCAGCATCTCTGGCTTCGGTCAGAGCGGTCCTTGGGCAGATCGCCCAGGTTTTGACTTGATGGCTCAAGCGATGTCAGGCGTGATGGCCATGACGGGTCATGGCGATGGCCGACCTGTCAAAGCGGGTGTGCCAGTGGCCGATATCGGTTGCGCGCTATTTGCCACTTATGGCATTTTGTCAGCCTACATAGGTGCTAAAAATACCGGGCAAGGTCAATACATTGACGCCTCATTGTTTGACTCAGCTTTGGCTTTCTCAATCTGGGATACCGCTGAGTATTGGGGCACAGGTAAACCACCTGTTGCTTTGGGTACTGCCAATCGCATGAGCGCACCCTACCAAGCCGTCAAAGCAAAGAATGAATATTTTGTCATGGGCGCAACAAATAACAAGCTCTGGCAAAAGTTATGTGAGATCTTGGGACGTGATGATTTGTTCAACGATGATCGCTGCAAAACAATTTCTAATCGTTTAGCCAATCGTGAATACATCATTGAAGAACTAGAAAAATCTTTTGCCGCCAAAGATGCAAACGTTTGGATCGATGAATTACTGGCCAAAGGCATTCCGGCGGGCCCTATCTTGGATTATCCAAGAGCCTTTGCCAGTGAGCACGGCCAACATCGTCAGATGAAGATAGAGATTGATCATCCATTAGAGGGAAAAGTTCCTAATATTGGCTTTGCCGTGAAGATGCAAGGCACACCTCAGCAAGTTCGTCGCCACCCTCCTTTACTTGGCGAGCATACTCACGAGGTTTTAAAAGAAGCAGGGTTTACTGCTGATCAAATCAAAGTGTTTGAACAAGATGGCGCATTCTCTGTGGAGCAATGATTCATGAGCGACGCAAATAAAGTTAACTCGGACACATCAGGAAAAGTTCACCTAAAGATTGAAGGTGCTATTGCGTGGGTATCTTTTGATCGCCCCGCTGCCAGAAACGCCATGACCTGGTCGATGTATGGCGACTTAAAAAATATTTGCGAAAAACTTCACACCGACAAAACCATCAAAGCAGTTATTTTGCGTGGTGTTGGTGGTCAGTCCTTTGTATCTGGGACTGATATTGAACAATTCAAATCTTTTAAAGACGGTCAAGATGGCATTGACTACGAAGCCTTGATTGATCTTCACATTGATGCTTTAGAACAACTGCCGATGCCGACCATTGCCATCATTGATGGCTTAGCCGTGGGCGGCGGTCTTGCAATTGCCACTGCTTGTGATTTTAGGATTGCAGATCCAAGCGCACGCTTTGGTGCCCCGATTGCTAAAACGGTTGGTAATTGTTTATCGCCAACCAATATTGCAAGACTGATGGCCCACTTGGGCATTCCAACACTCAAGCGAATGTTGCTATTGGCCGAGCTGATCAAGGTTGATGAATTACTTTCTTCTGGCTATATCCACACTGTGGCTGATGGTACAGAACTTGAATCAATCGCCAGAACTCTGGCTGAGAAAGTTATGAATTTGGCACCTTTAACGATTCGCTCGTCCAAATTGACGATCAGTCGAATCCATCAACATCAATTACCTGATTGCGATGATTTGATCAAAGCCTGCTACGGCAGTTCTGATTTCAAGGAAGGTGTTCAAGCGTTTGGTGAAAAAAGACCGCCTCGTTGGCAAGGGTCTTGAAACTAATTAAGCAGTTTTCTTTTTCTTCAGCAAGTAAGAGCCCCAGTTAAACACTGAGCTCACGATTGGTTGCTTCTTGGCTTTTACACGAGCGCCAGCTTTGATCTCTGCTGACTTGGTGATTTTTTTCTTACTTTGAACTTGTGCCAACTGCTCAAATTGCTTCTTGCCAGATCTAACCCCTGCAGCAATTTTCTTGGCAGTTTCTGGGTCAAGCAAAGACAATAAAGTCACTGAGTTCATGTAACCCAACATTTCTTGATGCAAGGTATCCCACAGAGCATGACAAGCCAATTGTTGATCTTGCTGCTCTGGCATGATGCCGTCCACAGCCATGATGATTTGACCAACAGAAATTTCATTAGGATTTCTAGCAAGCGTGTATCCGCCACCAGGCCCTCTCATACTGTCAACCAAACCAGCATGACGCAACTTAGCAAACAGTTGCTCCAAATAACTCAAAGAAACATTTTGTCTTGAGCTAATTGAAGCCAAAGTTTGGCTCGGCTGATCACTCGCGAAATGATTCGCTAAATCAACCATGGCAATAACGGCGTAACGACCTTTGGTAGCAACTCTCATAGCTCTAATCTAGCATAAATTCTTGATTTAGTTAAATCATCCAAGAATTAATTTCCCTTTGATTATTAGGTTATTTTTAGTGAACAAATTGGCTGTTTTCCAGAAAAAATTGGGCTAATTAATACTTTTTACGCGAGAAGCCAGCAATTAACAGCACAATCCAAGCTGAAATCAGCAAAAAGCCTCCTAAAGGCGTGATTAAACCAACCCGCCATGAGCTGAGCGTTAATAAATATAGGCTGCCAGAAAACAAAATAGTCCCTACGACCATCAAGCTCGCTGATATCAATAAGGTCTTCGAACGCCCTAACTGGCTTAATAAAGCCACAATACCCAAAAGTGCCAGCGCATGAATTAATTGATACAAAACTGCCGTTTGGAATACGTTCAATAAATACGGGCTTAGTTTTTGGGATAAGCCATGTGCTCCGTAAGCTCCTGCAGCAACTCCAGTGGCCCCAAAAATACTAACAAAACCTAAAAAGACTCTTTGAGCAAGGCTCATATTCATGCTGTTTTCCTGAAAAACATGGATTAATTGTCAGCCATCATACTGGTCTTGCTCCCATCAGTAATCATTTAAATCACATAAGCAAAGATCATTTGAAACCACCCAAATAAATCGTGAAAAATAACAAATTAATTAATCATGCGAAAAGTAAAATCTTTAGCTAAAATAATTACCTAGGTCCTGATTACTTAGTAAATTTAACTAACTACTAAGTGTTAATACCCCTTAACTATCTGAAGCAGACTTTCTAAACTTCTCATGGGTAAGGTTGTTTTGTAACCAATTGGAGAGAACACATGAAATTGATTAGCGCATTAGTAGCATCTGCATTGATGGTATCTGCACCAGCATTTGCTTCAAAAGAAATCGCAAGCAAAAATGCTTGTATGGGTTGCCACGCTGTAGAGAAAAAAGTTGTTGGTCCTTCATACAAAGACATCGCTGCTAAATACAAAGGTCAAGCTGATGCTGTTGACAAGTTAGCTAAGAAAGTTAAAGCCGGTGGTTCTGGTGTTTGGGGCCCAATCCCAATGCCAGCAAACGCAACAATCAGCGAAGCTGATTCAAAAGCAGTTGTTAAATGGATTTTGGACGGCGCTAAGTAATTTTTTAGCCTCATCTACTAAGAATGGCTGGTTTTTAACCAGCCATTTTTTTGGCAATAGCATACGTATAAATGATCAGTTATTAAAAGAATGTAACTAATCACTGAGTGATAGTATTAGTCAGTCAAAATCATCTCAAAGAGCTTTCGAATGCGCCCATACGATCACCCACTAAGAACTGTTCTTCATGAAGAGGTGCATGCAAGACCACCCGTTGCTTTGTGGCCAAGAGATCGCATACTCAATCAAGCATTCTTGCTGCAAGGATCTGATCGTCAACAACAAATTGACTGGATCAATGCCATCAGCGAACAAACGAAACAATCAATAGATCCCAATCATGGTCAAACGTTTCGCATCATTGAATTAAGACCTGCGCCGCAGCGTGTCATCATCAAATGGGAGCTCCATGGCGAGTTCTCTTCCATCTCAGCCATCATTCAGCAAGAGCAATTGATCGCAGAGGCCTCAATCAAGAGCAGAGTTGGCTTGGAAAATGAGGTCAATCAATTATTGTCCAAACTGACAATCAAGCCAATGCATGAGGCAGGCGGTCTAAGAATATCTGCAATTGATATTGCTTTTGAAGATCGTGGGCTCTTCAAAGAGGCAGATGAGGTGTCTCATTTGTTTTCTGGAAATACTTTGATTGGCAGCAGCATCCTCACCAATCAAAAAGCCCAACTATGGACAGATTTACAAGTCAATGAAGATGGCTATATTTCTTTTTTAGTGCCACATGCTGGCATGGGATCTCGTCAGGCTGGTCGAGTAGCGCGCCGAATCACTGAAGTTGAAATCTATCGCATGGCTTCAATGCTGGCTTTTCCTGTTGCAAAAAGTTTATCCGGTCCATTGCGCAATGCCGAAGCAGAACTCTCAGAGCTATCAAAAGAAATTTCCATGGCTCAAAATCAGGAAAGCGTGGCAACTCATCAAGATGGCGAGTTCTTAGAGCGCATATCAACGCTGGCTTCAAAAATCGAAGAGTGGATTTCTGAGCATGGTCTTCGCTTCACTGCTGCTGAAGCTTATAGCCAGTTAACTGCAAAAAATCTTGAGGAATTGAGCGAAGCTTCTTTGCCTGGCGTACAAACCTTATCTGAATTTATGGAGCGTCGCTTTGCTCCAGCAATGAGCACCTGCTCATGGACTCAACGTCGCTTGCGTGAGTTATCTGATCGAATTTCACGCACCACGCAAATTTTGCGAACACGGATTGAATTTGTGAACGAGAGTCAAACCCAAGAATTATTGGCGAGCATGGATCGTCGCGCCAAGATCCAACTTCGCTTGCAAGAAACAGTCGAAGGTTTGTCAGTTTTAGTATTAACTTACTATGCGGTGAGTTTGATCATTTATATGGCCAAAGGCGTCAAAGAATTAGGCTTGATGGTTCCAGCAGAATTCATCGGTGGTGCATCAGCACCCATCATTGCCTATGGCATTTATGCACTGAACAAGCTTCGCAAGAAAAAGTTCAACCCTAATTAAGTTTCTTGATGTAGCTAAGCTAAGCTAGGCTAAGCTTAACTTTGAATCATATTCAAGGCCAAGGCTTCAGCAACTTTGATGCCATCAACACCCGCAGACAAAATACCGCCGGCATAACCTGCACCCTCTCCAGCCGGGTATAAGCCTTTGACATTCAAGCTTTGATAATTATTTCCTCGAGTAATTCTCAAAGGAGATGATGTTCTGGTTTCTACCCCAGTTAAAACAGCATCGTGCATGGCAAAGCCTTTGATCTTTTTTTCAAAAGCAGGCAAAGCCTCTCTCATCGCCTCAATCACAAAATCAGGCAGTGCTTGCGCTAAATCAGTCAGGTGCACACCTGGCTTATAGGAAGGAATCACTTTGCCAAATTCAGTGGAAGTCTGTCCAGCAATAAAGTCCCCCACCAATTGACCAGGTGCTTCGTAATTTCTGCCACCCAATTCAAAAGCTTTGGACTCAAGAGCTCTTTGGAAATCAATGCCTGCTAAAGGGTTCTCAGCACTGCCGCCATAATCCTCAGGATCAACGTTCACCACAATACCTGCGTTGGCATTGCGCTCATTACGAGAGTATTGACTCATGCCATTGGTGACCACCCTGTTTTCTTCTGAAGTGGCAGCCACAACAGTTCCACCAGGGCACATACAAAAGCTATAAACAGCTCGACCATTTTTGGCATGGTGCACCAACTTGTAATCAGCTGCACCAATCAAAGGATTGCCTGCGTGCGGCCCAAGTCTGGCTCGATCAATCAATGATTGTGGATGCTCGATCCTAAAACCAACAGAAAATGGTTTTGGCTCAATATAAACACCAGCCTCATGCAATGCCTTAAAAGTATCACGGGCACTGTGACCAAGCGCGATGATCACATGACGGGCCGCCAATTTTTCACCACTCTCTAAATTGACGCCTGCTATCTCACCATCTTTGATCTCAAAGCCTGTGACTTTTTGCTGAAAACGCACTTCGCCACCCAGGCTGATGATTTCTTGACGCATCTTTTCAACAACGCCCACCAAGCGAAAGGTCCCGATGTGAGGTTTCGCGACGTAGGAAATCTCTTCGGGTGCCCCTGCTTTGATGAATTCTTGAATGACTTTGCGACCATAGAATTTTGGGTCTTTGATCTGGCTGTAAAGCTTTCCATCCGAGAACGTACCAGCACCACCCTCACCAAACTGAACATTGGATTCAGGGTTAAGAACGTTCTTGCGCCACAAACCCCAGGTGTCTTGGGTACGCTCTCGCACTTGTTTGCCGCGCTCTAGAACAATGGGTTTAAAACCCATTTGCGCCAGCAGCAAAGCTGCAAAAATGCCGCAGGGTCCAAAGCCAATCACCACTGGTCGTTCTTTTAAAGGGCCATCTAACTGATGACTTGCTTGAGCCACAAAGTGATAACTGGTGTCAGGAGATGGTCGCACATGTTGGTCATGCCCGAATTGAGCCAGAACAGCTTCTTCATTTTTTACAGATACATCGACGGTATAGATAAAAGCTAAGGCAATGTTTTTTCTGGCGTCATAACTGCGCTTGAAAACTATAAAATCAACTAAATCTTTAGAAGAGATGCCCAAACGCTTTAAGATAGCGGCTTCAAGCTCCTCAGGAGCATGCTCAATGGGCAAACGCAGTTCTGTAATACGAATCATAAGGCTATACGATACACAATCTGTCAAAGAAATTGGAAACTATGTCCTCAAATGCCAGCAATATCATTCAAGAAACTCAGGATTGGCTGATCAAAGCCGTGATCGGTTTGAACCTGTGCCCTTTTGCTAAAGCAGTGCATGTCAAAGAGCAAATCAAGTATGTGGTCAGTGAAGCCAGAACAGTCGAGCAGTTACTTGAAGACTTGGCACAAGAGCTAGAGTTCTTGGCTGAGGTTTCTCGTGAAAAAACAGACACCACTCTACTGATTCATCCGGATGTATTAAATGATTTTCTTGATTACAACGATTTTCTAGAATTAGCCGATCAATTATTGGAAGACTTAGATTTGGATGGTGAATTACAGATTGCAAGCTTTCATCCTCAATACCAATTCGCCGGAACTGACATTGATGATGTAACAAATTTCACCAATCGCTCGCCTTATCCGACCCTGCACTTGATTCGAGAAGACAGTATCGATGAAGCCGTCAAAGCATTTCCAGAAGCTGAAGCTATTTTTGAGACTAATATGCAAACCATGGAAAAACTTGGAATAGATGGCTGGGAAAAGCTATTCCCTAAAAAATAAGCTTGCTTAAACCGAAGACCGAGCTTCGCGCAAATAGTCCACCAATCGACTGATCACAGGCGGATTTTCTTTGGTCAAGTATGAGACCAAGAATGCAGCAATGAAGCTGGCAGGAATGCCGAATGCACCTGATGCTATCGGATCAATCCCAAACCAACGTTCCCCGAACACGCCAGTGATACGTGAAACAAAGGGATAGTTCAAAGCAATGTACGTGCCACTCACAAAGAATCCTGTGAGCATTCCGGCGATTGCTCCCCATTGATTTATTCTTTTTGAGAAAACAGCCAAAATCAATACAGCAAAAAAGCTCGATGCTGCCAAGGAGAAAGCAGCGCCTACTAAAAATAAAATATCTCCTGGTCGCAGTGATGTGACATAAGCCGCAAATAAGGCAACACCCAATAGAACGATTTTGGCAACTGTGACTCGTCGCTGATGCGAAGCACTTTTATTGACCAAGTGATAGTAGACGTCATGTGAAATGGCATTCGCGATGGTCAGCAACAGTCCATCAGCTGTTGATAGAGCCGCGGCCAAAGCACCTGCTGCAACCAAGCCAGAGATCACATAAGGTAGGCCGGTAATTTCTGGGGCAGCCAAAATGATCATGTCAGGTGAAATAGATAATTCAGCCCACTGAACAAAGCCATCACCATTGATATCAATGATTGATAAAACAGGAGGGTCTAATTTTCGCCAATTCAAAACCCAATTAGGTAATTCCGTATAGGAAATACCTACCAAATTTTTAAATAATTCCAACTTCACCATGGCAGCTAAAGCCGGAACACTTAAATAGAACAGCGCAACAAATAGTAAAGTCCAAAATACAGAATAGCGAGTTGCTGAAACATTAGTGGTTGTGTAATAGCGCGTTAGGATATGTGGCAAGCTGGCTGTACCAAACATCAAGCAAAAAATAAGAAGAATAAAGTTAAGGTTGTCTAGACTGGAATCACCCACCCCCTTGGTAGAACCTGGGTCCATCGATGGGACGGCTGTTTGACTTTTAATCTGGGCATCTTTTTTCTGCGCCTGCCAAAGCTCATAAGCACTGGCTGGGTCTTTTGGAAACTCATTGAATCTCTTTTCAATGGTCTTCAATTCTTTAAGAGGAATTTGACTGGTACGGGCTTCTTGTAGTTTTTTCTCAGCCTCTTTTTTTCCCTCAAAATAAGAATCCGGTAATGCTTTTATTTTTTTATCTAAAAGCATCACTTGCTTCGAATAGTACTCGCGAACCTTGTTTTCCTCAGCAGTAACTTCAAAATCTTTTTCATGAAATTCAATTTCTTGAAGTACCTGACCGTACATTGCTTGCGGAATAATAGAATTGTGCTTTTTGTATGAAATCATGCTCAATGGCAAGAGCAAAGCAATCATGAAAATGATGTACTGAGCTACCTGAGTCCAGGTCACCGCTCGCATGCCACCCAAAAAAGAGCAGACCAAGATACCTGCTAAACCAAAAAAGACGCCCACCCCAAATTCAACACCGATAAAGCGGTTCACAATCAAACCCACACCTTGAATTTGAGCCACCAAATAAACAAACGAACATATGATGGTGGTAGCAACAGCCACAACTCTCACAGACTTACTACCGCCCTCTTTGCCTTGGCTATAGCGTATCGCCAAGAAATCTGGAATGGTGTAGGAGCCGAATTTACGAATGTATGGGGCAATCAGCATCGCTACCAAACAAAAGCCACCCGTCCAGCCAACGATGAATGCCAGACCTTTGTAGCCAGAGCTGAAGAGAATGCCCACCAAACCAATGAAGGTCGCAGCACTCATCCAATCAGCAGCTGTTGCCATGCCATTGAAAATGGCCGGTATCTTGCGGCCCGCCACGTAGTAATCAGTGATATCCGATGTGCGAGAAATCAGTCCAATACTGGCATAAATGGCAATCGTTACAAATAAGAAAACATAGCCAAGCCAAATACCTGAACCAGTGGCAACTTCAAGCAAACCTAAAAAGTAAACGAACAGCAAAAAGCCTGCCGTGAACAGCAGGTAGTAAAAACCTATCTTTTTTGATTCAGACCGAATCTCCATAAACAGATTATGACTCAGACCCAAGAAAATAGGCCGGTACTGTGAAGTAACCGGCCTTAATGACTACAAGATGATGCTAGTCAAGGAAACTTAAATAGCGTGCTTGAGTTGCTCCAAGATCGCTGGATTTTCAAGCGTTGAAGTGTCTTGAGTGATTTCTTCACCTTTTGCCAAAACACGCAATAAACGACGCATGATCTTGCCTGAACGTGTCTTAGGTAAGTTGTCACCAAAACGAATTTCTTTTGGCTTAGCGATTGGACCAATCTCTTTACCTACCCAGTTACGCAAGTCTGTTGCAATCTTCTTCGCTTCGTCACCTGTTGGGCGCTTACCTTTCAGCACCACGAAAGCAACAATCGCTTCACCAGTCATATCATCAGGACGACCAACCACCGCCGCTTCAGCAACAATCGGATTAGCAACCAAAGATGATTCGATTTCCATCGTACCCATGCGGTGACCTGAAACGTTCAACACGTCATCGATACGCCCAGTGATAGTGAAATAAGCAGTCTTTTTATTGCGAATCGCGCCGTCACCCGCCAAGTACAAAGTGCCGCCCAACTCTTCCGGGAAGTAACTTTTCTTGAAGCGCTCTGGGTCACCCCAAATGTTGCGGATCATTGAAGGCCATGGACGCTTAACCACCAAAATACCACCTTGGCCATTAGGCATGTCGCCACCAGTTTCATCCACAATTGCTGCCATGATGCCTGGCAATGGCAATGTGCATGAACCAGGAACTAATGGTGTTGCACCAGGCAATGGGGTGATCATGTGACCACCTGTTTCGGTTTGCCAGAAGGTATCGACAATCGGACACTTCTCGCCACCAATGTTCTTGTGGTACCACATCCATGCTTCAGGATTGATTGGCTCACCCACAGAACCCAAGAGACGCAAACTCTTCAAGTTGTATTTCTTCGGATGAACTGTAGGATCTGTATCAGACGCCTTGATCAATGAACGAATCGCTGTTGGCGCTGTGTAGAAAATAGATACTTTGTGACGCTGAATCATTTCCCAGAAACGGCCGGCATTTGGATAAGTAGGCACGCCTTCGAAAACGATCTGTGTGCCACCGCATGCTAGAGGACCATAAGCAACATAACTATGTCCTGTGATCCAACCAATGTCAGCTGTACACCAGAATACATCGCTATCACGCAAGTCGAAAGTCCACTTCATGGTCAACATTGCCCACAACAAGTAACCACCTGTTGAGTGCTGAACACCTTTTGGCTTACCTGTTGAACCTGATGTGTAAAGAACAAATAAAGGATGTTCTGCGCTCACCCACTCTGGCTCACATACTTTCGGTTGACCAGCAGAAACGTCATGCATCCACTTGTCGCGACCAGCCTTCATTGGCACATCGCCACCAGTGCGCTTGTAAACAATCACGTGCTTGAGCTTCTCGCAACCACCTAAATCCAAAGCTTCGTCAGCAATGGTCTTCAATGGCAACGCTTTACCGCCGCGCAACTGTTGGTCAGCAGTGATCAAAGCCACAGCGCCCACGTCTACGATACGCTCTTGTAATGATTTGGCTGAGAATCCACCAAATACTACTGAGTGTGTCGCACCGATACGAGCACATGCTTGCATCGCCACAACACCTTCGATTGACATTGACATGTAGATAACAACGCGGTCACCTTTTTTGATGCCTAGTTTTTTCAAGCCGTTAGCAAAAGTTGCTACACGGTCATGTAGTTCTTGATAAGTTACTTTTGAAACTTCACCGCCGTCTGCTTCAAAAATGATGGCAGTTTTCTTAGCCAAACCATTTTTGATATTGCGATCGATACAGTTATATGAAGCATTCGTTAAACCATCTTCGAACCATTTGTAAAAAGGAGCCTTTGATTCATCTAAAACTTTGGTGAATGGCTTCTTCCAAAATAAGTTTTCTTTTGCCAAACGTGCCCAAGTACCATTGAAATCTTTATCAAAAGCTTTGCACATCGCTTTGTATTGATCCATGCTTGTGATGGCTGCTTGTTTAGCAAATGCTTTTGGTGGGTTAAACACACGATTTTCTACCAACATTTGTTCCATACCGGACATACTTTTCTCCTACTTTCTAGGCAGTGTTTTAGACAATTTTCGAGATTAGGCTCGCGGACTGACAATTGACTGACAATTTCAATAAAGTTCAGCCCCCATCAGGGTTACCCCTAGGTGCTACAGGGATATCAACGCTATTTTCTCAAACACTTAAGATAAACATGTAATCGATATCTGTAAATGGCAACTTTCCCTAGGTAAAATAGATATCTTTCAAACCTTTATAAAAAAAATTATGAGTGCAATTCGCCAACACGACTTTATTCAGAGCATTGCTGATGGTTTTCAGTACATTTCTTACTACCACCCTTTGGATTACATCACTGCCCTAGGCAAAGCCTATGAGCGCGAGGAAAGTCCGGCCGCCAAGGACGCGATTGCTCAAATTTTGACCAATAGCCGCATGTGCGCTGAAGGCAAGCGCCCTATGTGCCAAGACACTGGTATTGCGGTGGTATTTTTGAAGGTTGGTATGAATGTTAAATGGGACGCCAAAATGAGCGTCACTGACATGGTTAACGAAGGTGTGCGCCGTGCATACAACCACCCAGATAACAAATTACGCGCATCAGTCCTATTAGATCCAGCAGGTAAGCGCACCAACTCTAAAGACAACACCCCAGCCGTGATTCATTATGAAATCGTTGAAGGCGATGGCGTTGAAGTGATTTGCGCAGCCAAAGGTGGTGGCTCAGAAAACAAGAGCAAGATGGTCATGTTGAACCCTTCTGACTCAATCGTTGATTGGGTGGTTAAAACTGTTCCAACCATGGGCGCTGGCTGGTGCCCTCCTGGCATTTTAGGTATCGGCATTGGTGGCACACCAGAAAAAGCCATGCTTTTGGCGAAAGAGTCTTTGATGGCTCCAGTGGACATTCATGAGTTGATTGCTCGCGGTCCAAAAACCCGCATTGAAGAATTACGTTTAGAGATCATGGACAAGGTCAATGCTCTTGGTATTGGCGCACAAGGTTTGGGTGGTTTGACCACAGTGCTTGATGTCAAGATCATGGATTACCCAACCCATGCAGCCTCATTGCCAGTCGCGATGATTCCTAACTGTGCAGCCACACGCCACGTGCATTTCCATTTGCACGGCGATGGCCCAGCTGTATTAACACCCCCATCGATTTCAGAGTGGCCTGATGTTGCTTGGGCACCGAACACAGAAAAATCAACCCGCGTGAATCTAGACACTCTCACGCCAGAGGAAGTTGCTAGCTGGAAACCAGGTCAAACTCTCTTGCTAAACGGCAAGATGTTGACAGGTCGCGATGCTGCTCACAAACGGATTGCCGACATGTTGGCCAAAGGTGAAAAACTACCAGTCGACTTCAAGAATCGCGTGATCTATTACGTGGGTCCAGTCGATCCTGTGCGCAATGAAGTGGTTGGTCCTGCAGGCCCGACAACAGCCACACGCATGGACAAGTTCACCGAGATGATGCTTGCACAAACTGGCTTGATCTCAATGGTAGGTAAAGCAGAACGCGGCCCAGTAGCGATTGAAGCGATCAAGAAACACAAGTCTGCTTATCTAATGGCTGTTGGTGGTGCGGCTTACTTGGTATCAAAAGCAATCAAAGAATCCAAAGTGGTTGGCTTTGCAGATTTAGGCATGGAAGCCATTTATGAATTCACAATCCAAGACATGCCTGTGACAGTAGCGGTTGATTCAACCGGTACTTCTGTGCACAACACAGGCCCTAAAGAGTGGCAAGCGAAGATTGGAAAAATTCCAGTCGCCCAAGCTTGATTCAACTCATTTAGGTTAGAGAACAATTGGCAACAATCGGGGTTTTTGATTCAGGTATCGGTGGTCTCACCGTCCTGAATGAAGCCCTGCGCCAAGCGCCCTCTCATCATTACCTTTACTTGGCTGATTCAGCCAATGCACCCTACGGTGAAAAATCCAGTGAATGGGTTGCCGCCAGAAGCTTGGACTTGTGTCACTGGTTAGTGCGCGAAGGATGTCAGGCACTCATCATCGCTTGCAATACGGCCACTGCTGAAGCCATTGCGCACATCCGACATGAAATGCCTGCGATCCCTATCATTGGCATTGAACCTGGCGTGAAGCCAGCTGTTAAGAAAAGTCAAAATCATAAGATTGGTGTTCTGGCGACTCAGAACACTTTAAAAAGTGATAAGTTCAAAGCACTCTTAGACGGCTTAGAGGGTCTTGATAATGATTGCGAATTGATCACTCAAGCAGGTTTGGGTTTGGTGCCATTGATCGAGTCAGGCGCCTTAGATACTCCCGAAACAGAAGCCTTGTTGCGCGAGCACTTGGCACCGATGCAATCAGCTGAGATTGATACTTTGGTTTTGGGCTGTACCCATTACCCTTTTTTAGCACCCTTGATTAAAAAAATCCTTGGCCCTGAAGTTGAAATCATCGACACCAGCGAAGCTGTGGTTAAACAACTTTGTCGTAAATTAGAAGAGCACCATCTCCTGCAATCAGCACCACCAAGAATCATTCATTTGTATTCCACTTTGGATGCTGAAGCTTTATCAGCTCAAGCCAAACAACTGATTCCTGCGGCGTTTGAACAACACAGCGTTCAAACGTCGACAGTTTTTATTTCTTAACGCTCACCTCATAGATCATGATGCAGAGCCTACGAACTTGGATCCTTGCAAATAAGATCGCTGCATTTGTGGTGTTCATGCATTTAATGCTGATCATTGGATTTCAGTCTGGCATGGATCGCACAAAGTCAGCATCCAATATGGGCGATACAGTCGTTGCTAATTTATTAGATGCAAATCCCCAAAAAGAAAAATCGACGGTGTCGCGGCCAACTCCAGTCAAGCCCGTTGAAAAAAAGAAGTCTGAAGCAACTCCTACCCCAATCACCACGACGACAGGCAGCTTCACAGCACCAACACCAGAACCCTCACTGCCAGCCTCTAGCCTGGGCGGCAGTAGCAGTGGTGACCCTAAAACAATTTCAATCAGCCAAGCTCAATGCAGCGTCCCAGAGCCCTTTTATCCCAATTTATCTAGACGCATGGGCGAAGAAGGTAAAACCATGGTGCGTTTATTCATCAATGAATCTGGCGTGGTTGAAAAAGTAGCCCTTGCTCAAAGCAGCGGTATTCATCGTTTAGATCAAGCGGCACTCGATGCTGGGATGCGCGTGCGCTGTAAACCCTTTATAGAATTTGGTAAAGCGATTAAAGTAACGGCTATACAACCTTATATTTTCCGTTTGGAGTAATTGAATGAATCAAACTTTTGGCCTTGCCAATATGTGGGCACAAGGTGATGCCGTCACCAGAACCGTTGCAATCATTTTGTTGATGATGTCAATTGTTTCTTGGGTCATCATTTTGACCAAAGTCTTGGCGCTTTATAAAGTTAAAAAAATGGCAAAAGAAGTTGAATGCTTTTGGCATGCTCCATCCTTTGCTGTGGCTCTTAGTCAAATGAGCACAGATCAAAATCCTTATGGTGATCTTGCGAATAGCGCTCAAGAGGCCATGCAACACCACAACCAACAATCAGGCACACGCAGTGAACTCAATCAAACCATCAATGCCTCTGATTGGCTCACACGTTGCTTGAAAATCAGCATTGATAAATCAGTGGGTAGTCTTCAACAAGGTTTGACATTCTTGGCCTCAACAGGTGCTACAGCCCCATTCATTGGCTTGTTTGGCACCGTGTGGGGTATCTACCACGCCTTGGTGGGTATTGGCACCTCAGGCACTGCGACGATTGACCAAGTGGCTGGCCCAATTGGTGAAGCCTTGATCATGACAGCCTTGGGCTTGGCAGTAGCCATCCCAGCTGTTTTGGGCTACAACGCCATCAGCCGCATCAATAAAGTTTTAATTGCTGAGCTCAATCGCTTTGGCAATGACTTGTATGCCTACTTCATCACTGGCGCCACCGTTGGTGGAACTAACAACGCCCGCATCAGCTCTCAGGATTAATCATGGCCTTTGGTAACGAACCAATCGGAGATGATGACAGCCCACCGATGGCTGAAATCAACATGACACCTTTGGTAGATGTGATGTTGGTGTTATTGATTGTTTTCATGATCACTATTCCAGTGATGCAACATGCTGTCAAAGTAGACTTGCCGCAAGCCAGCAGTCAACGCAATGACATCAAACCTGAATCCATCAATCTCAGCATCGCCGCCAATGGCCAAGTGTTTTGGAACAGCTCCCCTATCGATTTGAATACTTTATCGATTTACGCCCAAACAGCAGCGAAGAAGTCACCTCAACCTGAAGTTCAACTCAAAGCGGATAAAAATGTTCGTTATGAATCAGTCGCGCAGGTTTTATCGACTGCCAAACGCTCAGGATTAACAAAAATTGGATTTGTGACAGAGCCTAATTAAAAGACGATCCTAAATATTATTTAGGCTTGTACTGGGTTGGGCAGTAAGCGCGCTTCACTTCTCCGCTTCGCAAGGCAGCGTGTTTGGTGCCCCGCCCCGTGACGCGTTTACGCCACATCCGAAATGAACTGGGTTTCATTTCTTGACGCATCAAATCAATCACGCGAGATTCATTTAAACCATAGGTTTGCATGATGGCATCAAATGGCGTGCGATCTTCCCAAGCCATTTCAATGATGCGCGAGACATCCGCTGGTGCGATGATAGGTTTCTTCATGTCAGTGATTGTATTAACAGAATCACTTCTTTGCTCGACAGCGGTCTGAGCAATATTTCACCTCTTCCCAAACCTTTTCCCACTTTTTGCGCCACGTAAAAGGAAGTCCGCAAGTTAAACAAATCTTGGTGGGTAAATCTGATTTTTTGCGCATCTTCATAATTGATCCAACTTAACGTTTTGCTTTGGCTGACGGTGAGTCAGTGACTTTTTCAGAGTGATCCCAATGCATTTTCCAGTTATCAGCATATCTTTTGGCAGCATAAGCAGAACGCACGATCATGATGTTCTCAGCATTGCGCTTTTCAGCTGAATTGGTGAAGTTATAACTGCCTGTGATGACAATATCATCATCAATCAACATCACTTTATTGTGCTGAATGGCATGTTTGCCATCACTGCGAACTTCAATACCAGCGGCCAATAGAATTGGCAGGGTCTCACGATTGTTTTGAGCGGTTTTTTCATCCTGGATGAGCACGACTTCAAGGCCTCGTCGTTTTGCTCTCACGAGGGCCTCTGCAAGGTTGGTGGCAGTGAATCCATAAGCCATGACCTTGATTGATTTTTTTGCCCCATCCATTTGTTTGATCAAGCCAGACGCCCCTCCAGCAGGAGGCGTGAAATAGATCGCTAAGATTTCTGCGGGCTGAGGTTGCGCTTGAACGTTCTGCCACCATGACACAGTGGCCAAAAGGCCCAAGCATAGAAAAACTGCCACTCTTTGACTTGTTTTACTGCCAACACCTTTAAAAGACCATTTTGTTTTTACAGTTGTCATCAGAAGCACCAGAAATAAAAGAAATATAAAAATTTGTATTAATTGTGATTTTAGAAGGAAAGTTCTGAGTGTGGCATTTATAAAAAACTGGACAGGATGTATGACCCATAAAAAAACCCAGCTCAAGGAGCTGGGTTTTAAGGGTAAAACTAATGATTAATTAGTCATTCGCATAAATATCAACGTCTTTAGTTTCACGGACAAACAACATACCGATCACGAAAGTCATTGCTGCGATAGCGATTGGGTACCATAAACCGTAGTAAATGTTACCGTTCTGAGCTACCAAGGCGAACGAAATCGTTGGTAGCAAGCCACCAAACCAACCATTACCGATGTGATATGGCAATGACATTGATGTGTAACGGATACGGGTTGGGAACATCTCAACCAACATCGCTGCGATAGGACCATAAACCATCGTTACATAAATCACCAAAATGACCAATAATGCAAGAATTGCAGGGATATTTACATCAGCAGGATTTGCTTTTGCTGGGTAACCTGCTGCATTCAATCCTTCACGAACAGCTTTCTTAAAGGCTGCATCTTTGGCTTTAGCTTCATCAGTTGGAAGACCTTTTGATGAGTAACCTTCAATCACTGTCTCACCAATTTTCACAGTCGCCACAGTACCAGTTGGTCCTGGGATAGTTGAATAGCTGGCTGAGTTAGATGCCATCACCTGCTTAGCAATATCGCATGAGCTTGTGAACTTAGCTGTGCCTGTTGGGTTGAACTGGAAAGTACATTCAGCCTCATCAACTGTGATAGTTGCTGGAGCTTCTTTCATCGCCTTTTCCAAAGCTGGGTTAGCAAAGTGTGTCATTGCATTGAAGATTGACACTGGTGTATTTGGAATATACGTAATGATCGCCAATAACAAACCAGCCATGATGATCACTTTTCTACCGATTTTGTCTGATAGCGCACCAAATACGATGAAGAACGGTGTACCAATCACCAATGAAGCGGCAATTAACAAGTTAGCAGTCTTAGGATCAACTTTCAACACTTGTGTCAAATAGAACAAAGCGTAGAACTGACCTGTGTACCAAACAACCGCTTGACCAGCTACTAGACCAAAAAGGGCCAAGATAACGATCTTTAAGTTTTTCCACTCACCAAATGATTCTTTCAAAGGAGCTTTTGAAAGCTTGTTCTCTTCTTTCATCTTCTTGAAAGCTGGAGATTCGTTCATAGACAAACGAATATAAACAGAAACAGCCAATAACAAGATTGAAACAAGGAAAGGAATACGCCAGCCCCAAACTTCAAAGTTTGCGCCAGTGAATTCACGAGTGAACAAAATCACTAGCAATGATAGGAAAAGACCTAAAGTTGCTGTTGTTTGAATCCATGCTGTGTAAGCACCACGACGACCGTGAGGGGCGTGCTCAGCAACATAAGTTGCCGCACCACCGTATTCACCACCAAGTGCCAAACCTTGCAACATACGCAAGATGATTAGGATCACAGGAGCAGCCACACCAATCGTTTCATATGTCGGCAAGATACCTACGATGAAAGTCGCGCCACCCATCAATAGGATCGTAACGAGGAAAGTGTATTTACGACCGATCAAGTCACCTAAGCGACCAAACACCAAGGCGCCAAAAGGACGGACAATAAAGCCGGCCGCGAACGCCAATAAGGCAAAAATGAAAGCAGAGCCAGCATCTAGGCCGGAGAAGAACTGCTTTGCAATGATGGCTGCCAATGAGCCATATAAATAAAAGTCATACCATTCGAATACCGTGCCGAGTGAAGATGCAAAGATAACCTTGCGCTCTTCAGCCGTCATCGGTGCGGCTTTTGTTGTTGCCATGATGATTCCCTTAAAAGATTATTAAAATTATTAAACTTCAACTGCAGGCGCGATTATGTTTAGGCAGTGGATGGACTTTTCTTACAAACCCAAAATTACTAGGGTAAACACCTAGAAAATAACCACTTTTAGATATAGGAAATAAAGTTTGAGGCAAATTTCGTAAAAATAATGTAAGTATTTTTTGTAATCAAATCTCAATAATTTTGGCGTAAGTGCTGCAGAGTAGAATCCAACGCTACTCACTCTTATAAAGCCTGAATCATGGTTATCCTCTTTGGGATTTTCGCAATACTTCTACCCGTAGCAGCCGGTATTCTTGTTTGGAAAAGATTTGATCAAATCTTCTTAAAAACTGCTCAAGTTGATAGCAATGACAGTCTTCCAACTTATTTAAAAAAACTCGCGGCAGTTTCTTTGACAACAGGATTTTTACTGTTCGTTTGCTTCCAGTTACTTTTTATCTTTAGCGGTCAAGCATGATTTTTCTTAAAAAGATTCTTCCAAACCTACTTGTCCTATCGAGCATCGTGATGATGTTCATTATTTCGCAAACAGGCAATAACCAAGAAATCCAGGATATCTTTCGATTGATTGATGACCTGGCAACCAATTTAATTTTGGTGATTGTTGCTATCACCTTGGGGCTGTTTGTAGCGCAATACCTTTATGTACTTGTAGGGCTGGTTGCAGCGATGGCTCTGGTGGTGATGGTGTCCGCACTCAATAGCGCACTCAATCTAAGTGTTGATTATGTTTTAGCCTGCGGATTAGTTTGCTTGGGCTTTTCTGCTATTTCAAATATTTATGCCAACTACAGAGGCATCGAGTAATTTTTTATTAATAACGAATGTTCAATAAGGGAGTAAGAAAAAATGAGTAATCGCTCAATCGCAATCATGGTTTTAATTTTGGTCGCCGCTACAGGTTATTTGCTTGTAACTGGTGATGGTGACATCGATATGGGTGGCGAGAAGCACGGTGCTGAGGCAGTTCATGTTGAAGATAAAGATAAGAAGCCAGCTGCTGCACCAACTGCTCCTGCAGCGCCAGCAGCAGAACCAGCAAAGAAGTAATCAGCTGAACTAGTTAGCAGTAACAAAGACAAAGCCCCTGATAGATAGACTATCAGGGGCTTTTTTGTTTGTGCTTGAATCATTTAACTCATGACTCAAAGAGTGGTGCCCGAGGCCGGAATCGAACCGGCACGGCTGTTTAAGCCGAGGGATTTTAAATCCCTTACGTCTACCTATTTCGTCACTCGGGCAAACTTACTTCAATACTTTAGAGGTAAATACTTGCGTTAAAAAACGACTGATTTACTACTTTTAACTACTGCGATTTCATTATTTTGTAATGAAGTCAGCATTTTACATATATTAAAAACAAACCCCGCAAAAAGCGGGGTTTGTTAACTGGGCGAACCAGATTTTTAGCTATACAACACGCTTGGCAACCACATACCAATTGCTGGGAATGCGTACAACAAGATCAAGGCAAGAACTTGGATCGCCATGAATGGCATCATGCCTGCGAAGATCTGGTTGAGTGTCACATGCGGCGGAGCCACACCTTTGAGGTAGAAGGCCGCCATTGCCACTGGTGGTGACAAGAATGCTGTTTGTAGGTTCAAGGCAACCAATAGACCAAAGAATAACGGGTCAACCTGGAAGTGAGCCAACAAAGGAATAAAGATCGGCATGAAAATCACGATGATCTCTGTCCACTCTAATGGCCAACCCAACAAGAAGATGATGATCTGAGAAAGAATCAAGAATTCAATCTTACTTAGACCAAGACCTAAGACCCACTTCTCAATCAACTCTTGACCGCCGAGCAAGGCAAAGGCCGCTGAGAAAATAGATGATCCCACGAATAACCAGCAAACCATGGCACTTGTTTTAGCTGTCAAAAAGACAGACTCTTTAACAACATCCATGTTGAGCTGCTTGTAGGCCCAAGCTAGAGCAAAACCACCAAACGAACCAAGGGCAGCTGCTTCAGTTGGGGTTGCTAAACCAAACACAATCGCGCCCAGAACAACTAAGATCAAAGCGGCTAATGGGAAGAAAGAGCCCAATAACATCTTGAAAATTTCTAAACGATGCATTGTGAGGTAGTAATAGAACAAAACCCCAATCAGTAAACCAATACCTAGAGTGATCCAATACCATAGTGGCACAGGTGCTCGCTCTGCAGCAGCTCCATCACTTGTTGGAATCTCTGACACACCAGTTGAAGACATATTTGCTGCAGCAGCTGGTTTACCTTCTTCTTTAGCATCTTCTTCTGCGCCCGGAGGCAAGGCAACACCCTCTGCTTGAGGTTGTGGTGCATCTTCTGCAGACTCTAAGCTCATCATGCCGCCGTCACTGACCATCTCAGTAACCACTGATACTTCAACCGGCTTAGTTGCAACACCGTACATAGATGTCATCACAACCGCAAAGAAAATCAACGGTCCGATGATGATCATGAACTGTTTGAACAACTCACCCAAGCTCATATTGCTAGCCGCGCGACCCTTCATCACTCCTAATAATCCAGGTAAAGCACGCTGGCTGTACTTAGCCAAAATTTCTGATGGAGGCGTTAGAGTGACCAAGCGATCCACATCGGCCATCGGTGGCGCAAGTTCAGGCTTTAACTTAGCAACAATGATCACATAACCAATGTACAAAGTCGCCAACATGATGCCTGGGAAGAATGCGCCTGCATACAACTTAACAACTGAAACACCAGCAGTTGCACCGTAAACGATCAACATCACTGAAGGTGGAATCAAAATACCCAAGCAACCACCAGCAGTAATGGCACCGGCTGAGAGTTTGACGCTATAACCAGCCTTCAACATCGATGGCAAAGCTAACAAACCCATCAAAGTCACCACAGCACCCACAATACCGGTTGCTGTAGCAAAAATAGCGCAGGTTACCAATGTTGCTACCGCCAATGCACCAGGGACTCTGGCCAATGAAAGATGCAGAGATTTAAACAACTTTTCAATCAAGTTGGCACGCTCAACCAAATATCCCATGAACACAAACAATGGGATTGAGATCAAGACGTCATTGGTCATCACAGAGAAAGCTCTTTGCACCATGAGTGCAAGAGTTCGATCGACCGCTTGAGCAGTTCCCTCACCCTGACTTAAGAAAGCAAACAAGGCGAAGATCATGCCCATACCCATCAAGGTAAAGGCGGTTGGGAAACCCAACATGATGGCAACCACCACCAAACTGAGCATTAATAATCCCAAATGACCATTGGTCATTTCTGAGAATGATGGCATTGCAATCAATGTACCGACCACGATTGCGGCCATGATGCTAAAACCGAAATAAAGTTCCTTACGCATGGTTAAGCACCCTTCTTTTCATCTTCATGGCTAACCATGGCTTTTAATTTATCAACGTCTACTTCTTCCACATCATGCTCACGTTTTGGCCACTCACCTGTTTGAAGACAAACAATGCAACGGACAATTTCAGCTAAACCCTGCAACAGCAATAGGCCGCCAGCGATTGGAATGATCATTTTGAATGGCCAAATGGGAGGGCCATTAGCAGTTTGAGTCGTGTGCTCATTGATGGCAACAGACTCTGCTGCAAAATAAATACCCGCATAGACCAAAGCAATGATGCCTGGAATGAAGAATATGAAATAAAGAATTAGGTCGAATAATGCCTGGGTTCTTGGTTTAAAAAAACCATAAAGAACATCGCCCCTCACGTGTCCATTTTTGGACAGGGTGTAGGCGCCCGCCATCATGAACATAATGCCGTAGAGCATGTAGGTGATATCAAAAACCCAATCGTGTGGATTATTGAAGGCATAGCGATTCAAAACTTCCCAACAAATCAGAGCAGTCAAAAGAACCACTGAGATAGCTGAGAACTGACCAGCTTTAGTGGATATCTTATCCACAGCTAAAAGGATTTTTTGCATATGTCTCTCGTATTATTTTTATAGCTACAAAACTACAAACACCCACCTAGTATACCTAGGTGGGTGTTTAGTTTACATCAATGACAACGGATTAAGACTTAGCTGGAGCTTTCTTAGGTCCGAAGTAATGGTTGTACGCCATCTTGTAATCGATGTTTGTATCGTTCTGCCAGCGGCAAGCACGCTGAGCAAAAGTACGCATAGATTCAAGAACGCGCTTGAAATCAGCATTTTCTGCTGATTTAGCGGCAATGATCTTGTCCCAAGAAGCTAATTGAGCACGCAAGATTGCATCTGGCGTCTTGTAGAACTTAACGCCTTGCTTCTGCTGCATATCAATGTAGTCTTTTGAGTAACGATCGATGGCTTTCCAGCTCATTTCTGCTGAAGAAGCTTGAACTGCTACGTTGATCATCGCACGCAATTCTGCAGGCATAGAGTCTAATTTCTTCTTGTTGAAAAGAATTTCGAACTGCTCTGAAGCTTGGTGGAATGATTGCAACATACATACTTTAGATACGTCTGGGAAGCCCAATAGACGGTCTGAAGATGCATTGTTAAATTCAGCAGCATCCAATAGACCACGGTCCATCGCAGGAACAATCTCAGCACCTGGCAAAGCGTTCACTGAAACGTCCATGTCTTTGAAGATGTCAATTGAAAGACCTACTGTACGGTACTTTAGACCCTTCATGTCTGTTACCTTGGCAACTGGCTTCTTGAACCAACCCAATGGCTGTGTTGGCATTGGGCCATATAGGTATGACACAACGTCAATGTTCAATGATTTGTAGATGCTTTCCAACATCGCCTTACCACCGCCGTATTCGTGCCATGCAAGCACCATGTTGGCATCCATACCGAAAGCTGGACCTGATCCCCATAGCGCTAACGCTGGGCTCTTACCGTACCAGTAAGCAACCACACCGTGACCACCGTCCAATGTACCTTTGCTAACCGCATCTAAAAGACCGAAAGCTGGAACAACTGAGCCAGCAGGCAATAGATCAATCTTCAAACGACCTGAAGACATTTTGTTGACCTTATCGCAGAAATCTTGTGCGTACTCATGGAAAATATCTTTTGTTGGCCATGTTGACTGGAAGCGCAAGTTAACTGTTTGCGCTTTTGCAATCATTGGGAAGCCAAGCGTACCAGCGCCAGCAGCTGCTGCTGTTGACGTAGCAATAAATTTACGACGTGATTGAACTTTCTTTTCTGACATTTAAGTCTCCTCTTTTATGAACAGATCTACCAACCTTGAGAATATATTTCGCAAGATGAGATTAATTTAGCACTCTGTGAAAAAAT